>Ga0315282_10005635_pt1 | contig 21253 bp, 22 predicted proteins | sample YL17G07_20_MG_FD_203693 | JGI IMG/M metagenome (GOLD analysis project Ga0315282, IMG submission 203693) | Sediment microbial communities from Yellowstone Lake, YNP, Wyoming, USA - YL17G07_20 | ecosystem: Environmental > Aquatic > Freshwater > Lake > Sediment | place: USA: Wyoming | collected... | reverse complement strand
TTGGCTTCATGGGAAAGCGAGCTTCCAAAAACGATGTTTTCCGCGTCCTTGCCATCCGCGCTTTTCATATACAGGTCAGATTTGCACATAGCAAAGGTTTCAGGGTTAATTTCCTGCCCGTAAATATGCACCTGCAAGGTCGGGTTATATTCGAGCAGGCGTTCTTTGGCGATGGTCAACATCCCACCCGACCCGCAGGCGGGATCAGCTACTTTGATCACCCGGTATTCCTGCATCAGCTTGCCGTTTTCCGCGCCAACCAGCAAGTCCACCATCAGGTGAATCACCTCACGCGGGGTGAAGTGTTCACCGGGGTTCTCGTCCAGAGCTTCATTGAAGCGACGGATGAGTTCCTCGAAGATGGTTCCCATCGCGTGGTTATCGACCTTTTCCGGGTGCAGGTCGATATTCTTGAAGCGTTCCATCACGAGGAAGAGCAAACCTGCCTCATCCAGTTTGGCAATGGTATTCCGAAAATCGAACTTCTCAAGTACTTCACGCATGTTTTCGCTGAAGGCATTGATGTAAGCCATCAGATTCGCCGCCAGGTTGCTGGGGTCTTCGACCAACCGCTCAAAAGTGTAAGGCGAGGTATTATAGAAAATATACCCGGAGGCTTTACGTAAGATTGGGTCAAGATTGGGAATTTGGCCTTTATATTTGACATGGGCCTTCAGAACTTCGTTTTTAGTGGGTTCGAGGACGCAGTCGATGCGCCGCAGGACGGTTAGCGGCAGGATGACATCCTGGTACTTGCTGCGCCTGAAGACATCCCGTATTAAATCAGCAATTGACCATAGAAAGTTTGCTTTTTCGTTGAAATTATTATTGGTGGACATGAAGCGCCGGATTCCTATATATTTTATTTTAAATATTTTGGGAAAATTGCACCTGGAATTGATTATATATCCCTTTATAAGAATTCAGGTATCTAAGACTTAGGTTAGGGTAAAACATAGAATATTTGTCCATTATAAAAAATACTTGACAAAATAGTACATATGTTCTATAATTATCATAACCCAATTAATCCTGGATCGTAAACCTTTGATTTCTACTTTTACCATGCCCGCCTTTGGATACTCTTGTGAATGAAAACCCTCTGTTTCGCAATTTCTACCGCTGCTGCGCCATTCGTTTCGATTTGTTTTTTTTGAAACGAATATCGTATATTCCCCCTTCCCAATTATAATTACCATCTATTCGCAGTTCAATTTTTAATTTTGTTTTTTTTATCTCATCAAGAGGTCTTCATAATGAATAATCCTACCCACCCCCAAATCATCCCCCTCTGGGCGGACGGCGCAATCGACACCACCGGCTGGGACCAGTCGGAAGAGATCGCCTACCTGCAGGTCGGTATCAAGGTCATGCGCAACGTCGTCTAGCCCAGCCTGAGCGCCTACCTGCCTGACGCAGGTATCGCCAGCGGGGGTGTGCTGATCTCACTGAAATCTGCCACCGTGCGCCAGGCAGGGCAAACCATGATCCTGGGTATGATAATCCTTGGCTTGGCCGTCTACGGGGTCGCCGGGTTTTTGCCGGCGAGTGTGACCGCCTCGCTGACTACGCCCCAAATGGTCCTGATTGTCATGGGCACCCTGTCGGTGCTCGATGCAATCCTGTTAGCCGCCGCGCTGGTGAGTTTTCAACGTTCGCGTCTGATCCTGGGTTAACTCAGTCCAGCGCCATTCCCCTGCACTCCACCTGCTAAACCCATCCAATGCCTCTACACGGGATCAGGGATAGAAGAATGGAAATGTCCCAAGGCTAACTGGGGTCGAAGGTTAAACGAAACAGGTATCAAAAATCAGGAGGCATAGACAGTGACTCAACCAGACGAAAACAACACGGATCAGATCGCCGGCAAACTTATTACCTATTTGAGAGCTATATACAATGATTTCACCTTAGCGTATGATTTGCCCCTGACTCAGTTGAAGGGGGGAATAGAAACAGTAACCTATCAATTCCAGCTAAAAGGCGCTCAAAAAGAACTGAATCAGCTACTGGTACTGCGGTTATATCCAGAATACCGTGTATCAGATGATGCGTTCTGGGATAGCTGCGTACAGAATACGCTGGCAAAAAAGGGATACCCTGTTGCCAGGACGTACAAAGTGTGCACTGACAAGACGATCCTGGGCGGAGCGTTTTATATTATGGAATTCTTGCCAGGACAACCCCTGTGGATGGGTCCTTTAGAGACCATACCTGAAATGTTGGGAAAAGCACATGCGGACCTGCATAAAATTGATCCGGAGCCTTTGATCAAGTCGCTAAATGAACAAGGCTTCGATGAGAATCGATATAAGTTCAGAAAAGATTTTTTTGATGCGTTGGCAATCGCCGCAAAAGGAACAGAATTCCCCTGGGCCCGTGCCATTTTAGACTGGTTGATAAAGAACCGCCCACCTGAACCGGAGCGTCTTGCTATCTGCCACGGAGATTTTCATCCGCTAAATATCCTCATCAAGGATGGCAAAGTAACTGGTGTACTGGACTGGCATTTATACATCGCCGATCCAGTTTTGGATATTGCCAATACCCTTAGGCTCATAACGATGATCAAACATCTCTCGGTACCGGGCGCCGAATCTGTCGATTGGGAGACATTCTTACGAAAGTACCTGGATGCTTATCGGGCCCAACTCCCTTTGGATCTCACTAATATGGATTACTATAGAGTTGTGCAAAATCTTGTTTTCCTCTACGATGGTATTAATATGCAAGCATTGCGTCACCCGTTATTATTAAAAGAGTCGATCGAATTCATTCACAAAGTCACTGGAATTCGAATAACGATATCAGGGTAGACCACTCGTTTAAAAAGATCGCCTAAATAATAAAGAAAGAACACTCACAATTCCATTTTCCTCTTTTTTTATTATCATCCAATAAAGAGGTTTTTTCGATGAACCTTATTCCACTCACCTCTGACCAGCCACTGATTATCCCTCTCTGGGCAGTCGGCGAAATCGACACGACTGGCTGGGACCAGCCGAAAGAGATCACTTTCCTTCAAGACGATCTCAAAATCATCCGCAATAACCTGCACGACCTTTCTCTGGCCACGCCATTAAGAATATAACAGATAGGCTGCATTAAGAAGCACTCTGTTACACCGGTAACCCATCGAGAAATAACTACTAAAAAAGGAACATCCCATGAAAATCGGATTGCAGATTCCCAGTTTTACTTATCCGGGCGGAACGGCGCTGATTGGCCCGCGCCTGGCTGATATCGCTAAAACCGCTGACGACGCCGGCTTTGCCAGCCTGTGGGTGATGGATCATTTCTTTCAGATCAGGGGGGTTGGGCAGCCTGAAGAAGCGATGCTCGAAGGTTACAGCGCCTTGAGCTTCATGGCTGCCTGCACGCGCCGGGCGCGGCTCGGAACGATGGTGACCGGCGTGGTTTATCGCCACCCGGGCATCCTGGTTAAAACGGTCTCTACCCTGGATGTCCTTTCAGGCGGGCGAGCGTACCTTGGGATTGGGGCTGCCTGGAACGAAAGCGAAGCGCTGGGGCTTGGAATACCGTTTCCCCCCATCAAAGAACGCTTCGAGCGCTTGGAAGAGACTCTGCAAATTACCTTGCAGATGTGGGCGGGAAAGGTCGCTCCATATGAGGGCAAATACTATCACCTGGCTGAAACGCTGAACAGCCCGCAGCCGTTGAGCAAGCCGCACCCGCCGATATTGATAGGCGGTATGGGCGAAAAGAAAACGCTGCGGCTGGTGGCGCAGTATGCCGATGCCTGCAACCTTTTCATGGCCGATGAGGCAATGCTCCGTAGAAAAATTGACATCTTGAAACAGCATTGTGAAGCGGTTGGCAGGAATTTTAGCGAGATTGAGCTGACTGCCCTGGGCACGATGAACCTGGCTGCCGGTGGCATGACCACCACCCAGATGATAGAAAAATGCCAGGCGATGAGCGGGCTGGGTTTCCACCACCTGATTTTCAATATGCCCAATGTTTATGAGATAAGGCCTTTAGAGATCATCGGGCGGGAGGTCATCCCACAAGTCGCCGGTCTGTAAACAGGCCTGGCGACCATAACTGACGTAAAATCATAAGGCTTCGACGGGGTATACTACTCCTATAATCAGGAATGACTACCCTGTGAGGTATTTCATTTTCCGCTTTTGGCATATCATCCAATCAAGAGGTCTTTACCATAAACCCCATTTAACTTACCCCCGGGCGGACCGGCATCATGGGCTTTTCTGCCGACGGCAATGTTACTCTCAGTGTGGCGATCCATTTTGACGCCTCCAGACGCCCTTATTTTGCCGCTCCGATCTACCCGGCCTCCCCGTCGAAGACCCCCATTCCCAGTAATGCCCCGCCGCTGTTCCTGTTATGCGCAGCCGACGACAACATGGCTTCCGCTGCCAGCAAGCGCTGCTATGCCGCATGGAGAGCCGCCGGGCGCCGGGCGGAGCTGTGATCAATTTACGACTTTCACCCGGTTATTTTCCAGGGGAAACTGGCCCGGACATCCTGGCAAGTTTATTGAAAACGTACATGGCGTTGGGGGGTGAACAGATCCAGGTCAACATGGTTTCGACTGAGACACTCCGCCGGGCCATGCAGACCCCCGACGATTACCGCGACCTGGTAGTGCGGGTGGCAGGGTTCACCGCATACTTTGTCAGCCTGACGCCAGAACTACAGCAGGAACTGTTAAGTCGGGCAGAAGGATAATGAATAAGTGAAATTAACCCAAAAAGGGTTGGATATTGTACAATGGAGAAACGGATTGGATTTACCAGGTTTCTGGTTGGAAAAAATCTCACCCTCTGAAAGAGGTGCTTCGCTATGGATGATAAAGAGCTTCGTAATCTTCTGGAACAATTGCACATAGAAATTGAGCGCACTGAAAACGTGGACGAGAAGGGCCGCGAGCTTCTCCGTGACCTCGGGACGGACATCAACGAGCTTCTTGCGCGCACTGAAGACGATCTTACCCAACCCCACCCTACGATAACGCAGCGCCTGGAAGACAGCATCGACCATTTAGAGGTCGCCAACCCCGATCTCACTCAGACACTGGCAAAGTTATTATCGATCCTCAGCAACGCCGGTATTTAATCTCTTTATGAGGTTTTATGCTTAACTCCAGCAAGTTGGGCAATTGTGGAATGATTCCAACTCATGCCGGGCAATAAGCTGCACTCTCTGCACGGCAATATCCTGGTACTCTCCTTCACCGACCTGCTGGGGAATTTTGGACGTTCGATGGTTTTTCCCTACGCTTCGCTGTTTATCCTAGCGTTGGGCGGCAATGCCACAACTATCGGCCTGGTCAACCTGCTCGGCTTGTTCGCCGGGCTGGTCGTGCTGCCCATTGCCGGGCACATTACCGACCATGCCGATCGAATCCGGCTGCTGGTGCTCTCCGGTTTCCTGTCCAGCCTGTTCCTGCTAATGACGGTTTTTGCGCCCAACTGGCAAATTGTGGCGGTTGCAGGTTTGCTTTTTGGTCTGATCGTTTTCCAGTTCCCGGCCTATGCCTCGCTGGTCGCTGATTCACTTTCCCCGCAAGAGCGCGGCCGCGACCTCGGCATTATGAACACGATCTCTGGTACCCCGGCCATCTTTGCCCCATATATTGCAGGTCTCATCATTGACCGTTACACCCCAAACCTGGGCCTGCGCATCCTGTATGCGGCCATGCTCGCTTTCTACCTGGTTGGTACTTTCATCCAGTTCCGTTTTTTACGTGAGCATACGTCAACCCCGCGCGAGCCGTTGAAGCTGGTTTCGCTGACGCGTGCCCTGGGCCAGGCCTATGGAACGATTCCATCTTTGGTAAAACAGATGTCATCTCCCCTGAAAGCATTGGCCTGGGTCATCTTATTCAGCTTCCTGATCAGTGGGCTTGCCTCCTCATTTTGGGTAGTGTATGCCACCGAGCAGATTGGACTTTCAGCCGCCCAGTGGGGGCTGATTATGCTGGTCGAAGCAGTCGTCCGCCTCGTAGTTATACTGCCGGCCGGCATGCTGGTCGATGCCTGGGGCAGGAAGAACGTGCTGCTGGCAGCCCTGGTTATCTCGCTGGTTGCCACACCGCTGTTCGTCATCCTGAAGAGTATGACAGCCATCTTGCTGGTCCGGTCGGCAATTGGGGCAGCCTCTTCCCTGGCGATGCCGGCCTGCACGGCATTGATGGCTGATCTGGCCCCACGCCGGACGCGCGGCCAGATGATGGCAGCCATCGGCCAGGGTGGCATGATGATCGGCCCGGCTGGCGGCACCGGCGGACCGGCTTTGGGGTATCTTTTCATTCTACCGGTCATGCTGGCTTCACTGGCAGGTGGTTATCTGTATACGTTCAACCCGGCTTACCCCTGGCTGTTTTCATTAGCCTTGACCTTCATCTCGATCGTCGTTACCGTTCTGTATATCCGCGATGCTCAAAACGCTGAAGTTTGAAACGCGCCCGTTGATTGCTTATTCTTAGACTGCCAGTCGGGTGTACAATACGTTGGTCGAAATAATAACAAAAAGGTAATTGCTCAGCCATCTTGGGGAAGTTCCCGAATTTGAGGTGTTTACAGGTTCCTCGCACCTGCAAACACCTCAAATTCGGGGCTTTGCCCCTATAACCTGAGCAGTTGCACAATAAGAATGTTCGGGTTCAGGAGAAAAGAAAATGGAAAATCCACAGCGCAAGGATAATTAAAAGAGGAATATTATCATCATTGTCATCGTGGCAGCTGTCTTAATCTGCTGCCTGGTTGTAGCAGTTGTGGTTGTCGCTGGAGGGACCGGAGCAGCTTATTTCTTGACAAGCAGCACTAAGGTAGCTACGGTAACTGCCGTCCAGGTCAACGCTCCTCCAGCGACGTCGCTTCCTGAAGATACCGCCACCCCCGAAGACACGGTTGCACCGGAAGACACGGCCACCCCTGAGACCATCGAAGCCCCCACCGACACGCCCCAGGTGGAAAACACCACCAATCCACTCAGTCTCGGCGTTAGCCGGGATGAGATGGAACAGTTCTTGGGCGCCGGCGGCGCATTCACGTTCGGCAAACCATTTACAATTCAGGGCCTTGAAGCTGTAATGGGCACTCACTCCTGGCTGTGCATCCAGACCAACTGCGCCGCCGTCACCCTGCTCGGCCCGGCCGATGATTTACTGGCCGTTTCAGCAGTTGTCCCCACCGATCCAAAGGACACCGGGCAGACTGCCACCGCCTGCGCGCTGTTGATGACCGTCTCGGCCCGTTTTTCTCAAAGCGGCGGAATTGCCTTGCAAATATTGGATGATATCACCAAAGCTCAGGCAGCCCAGACAAATTTAAACCAGTCCGTGATCGATAACGGTTATGAATTCACCATAATTTATAACTCCCAAACGCATAACGCCGGGCTGGGCGTTGGCAGACCTAAAAAGTAACCGCATTGGGACGGACAAATCAGAGGGTAATTAACCCGCTTCTGGCGCCTACGCGGACCACTTCAGCGCGATTGTTTACCCCCAACTTGGAATGACATCCCGTATGTTTTACTTAATAAAGGCCACCGAGCCACACCTGCTTGATTGCCAGTTCATTGCTCGCCTGCTGGACGATCCTATTGCTGGCATCTTGCTGGCCTGCTTCTACCCTGGCGAACACCCAAGAAAAAGTCATTGCATTTGTGAATGGCACATTAGTCGATGGCACCGGCGCCAACCCGGTCATCGATGCTGTGCTGTTGATTCAAGGTGAGCACATTATGGCAGCGGGAGAGCGCACCCAAGTCAATATTCCCAACGGAGCGCAGGTGATCGACATCAAGGGCAAGACCCTTTTGCCAGGGTTTATCAATGCCCACGTCCACCATGGATTCAATGAAGAAAACTTGAAAGCCTGGCTGGTTGGTGGCGTCACTACCGTGCGTGATGAAAGTATTATTGAATCAGGTTCGCTAAAAGATCTAATGGCATTTCGCGACCGGGTAAATAAGGACCCTCAATATGCGCGCCTGGTATCGGCCGGACGTATGATCACTGTCCCGGGTGGTTATGGCTCCTTATTTGTGACCTCACCAGAAGATGCACGTAAACAGGTCTTCGATGAACTGGATAGTGGGGTTGATATGATCAAGCTATCTATAGAAGATGGCTATGCCGGCGCAACTGGTCTCCCAAAGTTATCACACCAAGAGTTGGCATCGGTCATTAATGCAGCTCACGAGCGCGGCGTGCACGTTTCAGGGCATATTACCCAGGCCAGCTACCTGAAGATAATCGTTGAGGCAGGGGTAGATGACGTCGCCCACCTGGCTTACGATCCCATCTCTACCAATACGATAAAATTGATGGTGGAGAAAGGCATCTATCTGGTGCCGACCTTCACCGTTTTCCGCAATTACAATGCCCCAATGGGAACCTGTACCCAGAACCTGGCAAAATTTAATAAGGCAGGCGGCAAAGTAGCCCTGGGTAACGATTACGGCGGAGGCCCCGGCAAGTTCGAATTGGGTATTCCGATGTATGAAATCGAGATGATGGCCCAGGTTGGCATGACACCCATGCAGATCATCATTGCCAGCACGCGCAATGCTGCCCACGTGGTCGGATTAGAAAAAGTAACCGGCACGCTGGAGGTCGGAAAGATTGCCGACGTACTGATCGTGGATGGCAACCCATTACAGGATCTGCAAGCCCTGGCGAATGTGCATCTGGTGGTTCATGACGGGCAGATGATTTTCCCCTCTAGGGATCAAAATTCACAGGATTGAGATCGCCGGCGACGGAATAACGTGGTTGGTTATGTGTCTCCTTTCTTACAAGCTGCGAAGGAGCATATCCATGGGTACGGGCGGAAGATTTACATAACCTAATGGGTCATGGCTCAAGGCGATGGAAAACGAGAGTGGAGGCGTTCTGAAAAATAAGAGCGTAATAAGGGGAAGACTGCAAGGAGGTCAATAATTTGGAAGGAGAGCCATCCGCCAGGGTAACTGTCTGAAGGGGTATATACAGATAATCCCAGGCAAGACCTGTTTGGCGGGACCACTCTTCAACACACGATAAGGATTGTAGTGTACAAGTTTGTAACCTGGTAAACGTATCAAAGTCTGTTTTACCCGGTTCGACCGATAACCATTCCATCCCTTCACCAGTATTCACACTAACCCGTTGGGATAATGCAGGAAACCATTCCGATACTGCCAAACTACTGGATGCATTCCCCACCAGAACGGCAAAACGGCTTTTCAGAGGAGTATTTAGCTGTATCCATTCCATGGCCTTTATATCTTCCTGCGGGATTGGTTTCATCGATCCTGCAACTGTAAAAGCTGAGGTCAGGCCCAACACGATGACATAAACGAGGAACAATCCCTGGGGTAGACTCGGCTGCCAATTGGGGCTAAAAACCTCATTAGAACTCATTCCCCCTAACCCTGGCAGTACAAGATTTCCAATTCCCAGCCCAATAAACATGGCGAATGGTATCGATGCCATGATAGCACTCTCCTTGGTTTGGGCGATAAAAACCACAAAAAACCAGGCCACAAGCAGGAATTTACGTTCTCGAAGTGCCACCAACAAACCTAACAGGCCTAAGACAGCCAACAAATCGAGGAGCGGCTCATTGGTAAACAAGAATAAGAATGGGGGAAAAAAGGTCCAGCCCGAGAAAGAGCCACTTCCAACGTGCAAGGCATTCAACAACGGCTGAACACCAAAGCGAATCACCAACGTAACCCACCATGGAGCGGTCAGTAAGCCAACATAACCTGCCACGACGAGAGAGAGACTAAACTTTTTGAGGTTGGGCTTGCTTAAAACAAAAAACACCAGGGAACTATAAAGAACAAACCAGGCCATGGCAGGATGTGAATAAACCGCCAGACTGGAGAATACGACAGCCAGGATCAGATTCCGTTTGTAGAAGCACTGATACAAAAGCGCCAATTGGTTCAAAGCCAGCAAGGCAAATAAAAAACCTGGTGTACGGGTAATGCTGCCGCCCAAAGTCAGCCAATCAAAAGCGGGGGGAAGAACCGCAAAAGCGCAGGTTGCTATAAAGGCCGCGCCCTTATGCTTTAGTAAAGTTTGGCTGAGGAAAAAGAATGCAGGAATCGTCAAAATGCTCATTAATGGCGGCAAAAGCCGCATCAGAGTGAGTAGGGGCGCCTGGAAGACTCCTGCAACAATAACCAGGAGGTAGAGACCCAAGGGTGGATAAACAAACGGAATCTGGCCGCCGTTATATGAGGTATATAGGGGCAAAGATAGATGTGAAGCCTGTAAATCCTGCGCCATGATATAAAACAAGCCACCATCAAAAAGAGGAAAAGAAGAAATAAGCGCAGGATACAGACGAATAGTTGCTCCAAACAGGGTTACGATGAGAAGACCCAGGCACATCAGCATGCCGGTCTGCCCGTTGATGGAAAGAAGGAATTTTGGTTTCTTCATATCTTGAGCGAAATCCGGCCGCGCTCAATTTCTATCTTGATGATTTCTACTTCAATTATATCCCCTACCTGTAAACTGGCACCAGGCGGTACCCGGGACCGGTGTAGCAAACCATCCTGCTTGACGCCTATATCCACAAACACCCCAAAATCGACCACATTGCGCACTGTGCCCTTTAATTTCATTCCCATTGCCAGGTCTTCCATCTTGAGCACATCACTGCGCAGGATAGGCGGCGGGGCGTCCTGGCGCGGGTCACGCCCCGGACGCAGAAGCTGCTCCAGGATATCTGCCAGAGTCAATGGTCCACAGCCAAATTCCTCCCCTAATTTTTCCGCCGGGGTTTCCTGAAGCTTCTGTAAAGCCAGCTTACGCTGCTGAAGATCCACCTGTAGGCCAGTCCCGCTGCGCTTTAGCACTGCTTCAGCCACCGGGTAACTTTCAGGATGAATAGCAGACTGATCCAGTAGGTTGCTTCCACCTCTCACCCGTAGGAATCCTGCGCACTGCTCGAAGACCTTGGGACCCAACCCCGGAACATTGCGCAACTCCTTACGGTTTTTGAAGATCCCGGTTCCATTACGATAGGTAACAATTTTTTCCGCCAATTTCGGACCAACCCCGGCGACATAAGCCAGCAGCGCAGGGGAGGCAGTGTTTACATCCACGCCCACCCGGTTGACTACATCTTCCACCACGCCATCCAATGTATCCTTGAGCTGTTTCTGGTCCACGGAATGTTGGTAAAGACCGACCCCAATCGAACGAGGGTCAATCTTCACCAGCTCTGCCAACGGATCCTGCACCCGCCTGGCAATCGATACCACCCCACGCAGCGACACATCCTGGTCGGGCATTTCCTGGCGTGCCAACGGGCTGGCCGAATAGACACTGGCACCTGCCTCGTTCGTGATCAGGTATTTGACACCAGGCAGGCTGCGGGTCAATTGGGCAGCAAGCTGCTCGGTTTCACGCGAAGCCGTACCGTTACCGATCGAAATAAGGGTTATATGATATTTATCGCTCATATCTTTTAATTTCTGCAGCGCCTCGTCCCACCTCTTTTGTGGTTCGTGCGGATAAATGGTATCCGTAGCCAGCAGTTTGCCAGTTGGATCGATAACTGCTACTTTGCAGCCAATCCTAAACCCCGGGTCAAGCCCCAGAACGATGTGGCCTGACAGTGGTGGCTGGCTTAACAAAGCACGCAGGTTATCCGCAAAGACCTGGATGGCGTGCAATTGTGCTTTAACCGTCAACTCTCGGCGCACATCTCGTTCGATAGCAGGCAGCAAGAGACGCTCAGCACAATCCACAATTGCCATCTCAAGCTGTTGGCAAAAAGGTGATCGTTGGTCCGGGCGGAATGCGGTACTGATTGCATAACGCCAATCTCGCTCTACCACATTGACGGATACCCGAATTACTTTTCCCTCTTCACCCCTGTCAATCGCCAGTACCTGGTGGGGGCGTAGCCGGTCGATACGGTTCTCGTACTCGTAATATAACTCGTACACCTGTTTTTCATCGACGCCGTCCGGGATTTTTTCGACTTTCAAGGTGGCGAAACGCAATGCCTGTTCACGAGTTAGGCGGCGCACATCCGCATGGTCACTGATGGTCTCGGCCGCGATATCGCGAGCCCCTGCCAGCGCATCTTCGGCCGTAGTCACCTGCTCGTTCAAGAAACCCTGGGCCATCTTCACGGCGCTGCGAGGTGTACGAGATTGGAGCAAGATAAAATCTGCCAATCCCTGCAGGCCCTTCTCGCGGGCAATACTGGCGCGTGTCCGGCGCTTGGGTTTATAAGGTGCGTAAAGATCATCCAGGGCAGTCATCGTCTCGGCCGCGTTGATCTTTTCTTCCAGTTCCGGCGTCAGCTTGCCCTGCTCACTGATGGAAACCAGGATGGTAGAGCGCCGTTCATTCAACGCACGCAGACGTTCAATTTCTGCCTGAACATGGCGTAATTGCTCTTCATCGAGGGTGCCGGTCATTTCCTTGCGATAACGGGCGATAAAAGGCACTGTGTTATCCGCGTCCAACAGTTCGACAGCCGCTTTCACCTGTATTGGCTTAACATTCAATAATTTGGCTATAATGGGAGCGTAATCAATCACTGCTGGTTCCATTTTATGGTTGGTTTAAAATTGCCTGTACACGCCCAACTTTCCCATTTTCTAGCATAACTTTAATGCCATACGGGTGGGTTGGGCTGTTGGTTAAGATTCGGGCAACAATTCCCTCAGTAAGCTTGCCGGTGGGTTGGTTCTGCTTTTCCACTATTTGCACTCTTAACCCCGGGCGAATTTCGTTTTTCTTGGGCAGGTTCATTAAATGAATGGTTCTCCTGCAAATAAGTGTAACCCGGTTTTGAAGGCCTGTGCAGGTATTGGTTAAAAATATAGTTTTTTTTCCATCTGAAAAACGTCCCTTTCCACTCCAATTGGAAAGGGACGTTAGCGTTCCTTAAACCGTAACCCTTTCAATGATTGGGCTGTTCACCATATCAATAATCATCTGAACAGCCAATTTCATTTTAACTTTTCCGGTATTTATCACTAAATGATACAACAACGGGTCAGTCCAATCTACCCCGTAAAACCTCCGCAGGTAATCAGCTGAAGCCAGGTCACGCGACCCAATCAGGTTTTGCGCCTTCCGGCGGGCTTCTACTGTATCGGTGGGTAAATGGTGTTCGTCTTTCATTTGGGCTTTAACGCACTGGATACGGTCTTCTAACGGAGCCTCGATGCGGATATGTAAAACATCCAGGTAATCCTTCAAGATCACCTGCCCACCTCTGCCAACGATTACGATGTCACCAGTGTGGTGGGCAGCTTCTACCGCGCGTTTGGTCATCATCAGGGCATGCTCTTCGTTGATCTGTATCGCCTCAGAAGCTCTGATACCCTTTGCATCTTCTTTCCATACCCTCACCTGCGCCACAGCTTGTGAGCGTCCTAACAGACGGTCCAGGAAATTCTTAACTTTATAATTCTCTTCGGAAAAATCGATGATTTCCTGTTCAGATAGCCCTACCCCAGCGGCTGCCTGGGCAATCAAGCGTTTGTCAAACTGCCGGTAACCCAGCTCATGACAAATGTGGTCAGCAATCTCATCGCCCCCACTGCCAAATTGGCGTGAAATTGTAATTACAGCCATGTCACACCTCTCTCTTTCATTTGGACGATTTAAAACAATATCCCGCCCATCAAATGGCGGGGTATTATGTTTGTGACATTACCCTTGCGCATCTGTGTTCCACCGCCCACGTTCGTTTCGCTGTTGGAACGATATAAATGACTTCTTTTAATATAGCACGAACTGTTTTGATAATCAATTAATAAACCTTAAAAAGTAGGATATACCAAAAAACAACCAATATTTTTTCCAATCCCCTAAGAGGGATTGGAATCGAGCCTGGTATCCGCTATAATGCAAAGGTAAACACTTGACGAATAGATGGAAGATTTTTTGGAGGAACTATGGAATACCATTTTCTTGGTAGAACCGGCTTGAAAGTCAGTGAGCTCTGCCTGGGTACAATGACCTTTGGGAGAGAAGCTGACGAGCCCACCAGCTTTAATCTACTCAACCGATTTATTGACGCTGGTGGCAATTTCATTGACACAGCCAATGTCTACAGCACTGGCATTTCTGAAGAAGTGTTGGGACGTTGGATAAATGGGAAAAGCCGCCATCAGTTAGTGATTGCCACTAAAATAAACGGACGCATGGGTGAAGGGCCCAACGACCGCGGCTTGAGCCGGCAACACATCCTGCACCAGGTGGAAGCCAGCCTGCGCCGGCTGCAAACAGATTATATCGACTTGTACCAGGTGCATTTGTGGGATAACGGACCTGCCCTGGATGAGACCCTCAATACACTCAACAACCTGGTCCAAAACGGTAAAGTACGTTATATCGGCGCCAGTAATTATGCCGCCTGGCAACTGCAAAAAGCCGTTGATATCAGCCACCAAATGGGCTGGGAGCCTTATAGTTGCTTGCAGCCGTTGTATAATCTGCTGGATCGTGAAGCAGAGCTGGAACTGATCCAGGTTTGTATTAATGAAGGTCTGGGGGTCATTCCATGGAGCCCGCTGCGGGGCGGTTGGTTAAGCGGTAAATACGAGCGCGGTATGCAAAAGCCACCTTCCGGCTCGCGCGTCGAAAAAGCCAGTGAGTTTAACTGGAGCGAGGCCTGGGACAAGTATAACAATGAGCACACCTGGGGTGTGATTGACACCCTCTTTGCCATGGCAAAAGAACTCGGCAAAACAACTTCGCAAATTTCTTTGCGCTGGCTCATGCAGCGTCCTGGTATTACCGCCCCAATTATCGGTGTTCATAAAATGGATCATCTGGAAAACAACCTGGGGGCCTGTGGTTGGACCCTGAGTCAAGAACAGATGGAAGCTCTAAATAAAGCCAGTGATAAACCTCTGCCCTATCCATACTGGTTCATCAACAGCAGCCTGCGTCGCTGACCAGACTTTCTCGCAAGGTAAATAGCTTATGGTCAAACGCCTGATCCTTGTCGCCGGGAATATCGGCTCTGGCAAAACTTCCCTGACCGAACGTATCGGTGAGCGCTTGGGTTTCCGCACAGCCTTTGAGTCGGTTGCCGATAACCCATACCTACCCAACTTCTATATCGATATGCGCCAGTGGTCTTTCCATCTTCAGGTTTATTTCCTCGGTCACCGCGCCGAGCAACACCTGGAAATGTGGAATGATTCACGGTCAGCGATCATCGATCGCAGTATTTACGAGGATGCTTTCATATTCGCCCGTGCCCTGTATCACATGGGCAATCTGACCGAGCTGGATTACCAGACCTATTTAAGGCTGTTCAACCTGGTGATTAAAACCTTGCCAGTGCCATCCCTCCTGGTTCATCTCAAGGCGCCGGTACCGGTCTTGATGGAGCGCATCCACCGCCGGGGGCGTGATATCGAGACCGGTATCTCGGCTGATTATCTTTCCTTACTCGATTCTTTCTATGATGATTGGATCACCTCGTTCGATATCTGCCCGGTGTTGACCCTGCTCACCGATGACCTGGACTTCGTGCACAAACGCAAGCACCTGGACTTGGTCGTTGAACACATCCAGGATAAAATGGCTGGTAAAGAAGAAATGGTATTCTGATCGGATGGCAACCGAGCAGGTTTCTTACGTTGAGATTACCCGGCTGGAGGATGACCTGCTTTTGCCCTGGCTGGATCTGTACGAGATTACATTTCCACCAGAAGAAAAGATACTGGTTTCCAATTTTTTAACTCATTTGAAGAATAAGGCCAACAAAAATGGTGCCGGCTTTTTCATGCTGGCAGCAGTCCAGAGCCAGACAACCCTGGTCGGGATTGCCTGCTTCCAGGTTTTCCCTGAACAGAGAGCTGCCATGCTCTGGTATTTAGCAGTGGGATCCCGCCAACGCAACCAGGGCCTGGGGGGTGAAATCTACCAGGAGATCATCCGCCGGATTGACCCTGCAAAATATTCTGCCCTGATCATGGAAGTTGAGATCCCCGAACTTTGCCATACTCAGGAAGCGCGTCAGTATGCCACCAGGCGGATTGGCTTTTACCAGCGCCAGGGGGCCTTCCGGCTTGGCGGGGTCCGCTACCTCCAATTTGTCGGAAAACACCTGCCGCCCACACCCATGCACATCCTGGTTCACCCATTTCGTCCAATCAGCCCACAGGCTGCATTCGATCTGGTTTGTTCCATCATTCAGGATGCCATGACCCAGACCGGGGAATTAACCCTCAATTAGAATCCCGGATTGAGGATTGTACGCTTATTTACAACGCTCTATCCTCAACCAGGCAATTATCGCGACTTATAATGCACTGCACTCAAGCTGCGCAGCTTTTCAGCCGCAGTCTCAGGCGTCAGGTCCCTCTGCGGCATTGCTAACATTTCAAAACCGACCATAAATTTGCGTACTGTGGCTGAACGCAGCAACGGCGGATAATAATGGGCATGCAGATGCCAGCCTGGATAATTCTGGCCATCACATGGCGCCTGGTGAAACCCCATTGAGTATGGAAAAGAAATTTCGAACAGATTATCAAAACGGGTGGTCACCTGCCGCATGATATCTGCCAATCCAGCCGTTTCTTCACTCGTAAGATCCGGCAGAGAAGCTTGATGCCGGTGTGACAACAAGAGAATTTCGAACGGCCATACAGCCCAAAATGGTATCAGGGCTGTAAAAGTATCGTTAGAAGCGACAATACGTTCACCAGATTGGCGTTCTTTTACCAGATAATCACATAGCAAACATGTGCCATGTTCTTGCTGGTATGTTTCCAGGTGTGCCAGCTCCACCATCGGTTCATTAGGCACGTGCCCCATCGCCCAAATCTGGCTGTGAGGGTGAGGGTTCGAACAACCCATCATCTCTCCCCGGTTTTCGAATACCTGTACATAGCGAATAAAATCCTTTTTTCCAAGGTCGATCGTTTGCTCTGTCCAGGAACGAATCACTTCTTCAACATCTGATTGCGTAAGCTCAGGCAGCGTCAGGTCATGCCGCGGTGAAAAACACACTACCCGGCAAATACCCACCTCGGGCTCGGCGATGAACAGGCCCTGTGTGACTCCTTCCGCCCGGTTTGAGCTTTCAGGCGGGAGCAGCGCGGCAAAATCATTGTCAAAGACAAACGTCTGTGAATAATTCTGGTTAATCTCTCCGGTGGAGCGTTTATTCCCAGGGCAGAGATAGCAAACCGGGTCATACGCCGGTAAATTCTCTGGCGGCTTTTTTTCCACCTGCCCCTGCCAGGGCCGCCCGGCACGGTGAGGAGAGACTAAAACCCACTGACCTGTGAGTAAATTTAAACGTTGGTGAGGTCTATCAAAATCCATGCAACGGCTCCTGATCCTGGTTTATAATCAATTCTAACGCAAACCTATGATAAACAGACAATACTGTAGGTCACTTGACTTAAATAATTATATTCATTATAGTTATTTTGTTAGACTACTATTCAGGTTTTCCAAACCAACGCATAATTTTTCAAGGAGATGAAAATGAAGCGGTTACTTTACCCTATCCTGATTTTAATCCTGGTAACGCTGGCTTGCGGTCCTACTCCAGCAACGGCTGTTCCTACAATAGCTCCTGTCAAACCGTCACCCACTTCCGGGATACAGCTTCCTACTGCTACTACGGTTAAAGTAGTTTTAAAGCCTACTGAAACTGAGGCTCCACCAGAACCCACTGCCACCAAGGAAGTCATCCTTCCCACTGATACCCCGTCAGCACCCATTACAAATTATTACACGGAAGAATTCGACAATGGGACTGCCGATTGGATGCAGTTCGTCGTAGCCGGCGATACAACTAAAACCTTTTATGAAAACACGCCAGGTCGTCTAAAATTTGTTGTTCCCTCAAACGAAACCTATGCGTACGCCGAGAACATTAAATATTCATATTCCGATGTTCTCGTCCAGGCTAATTTTGAAACCACAGAAAGCAGCTCACGGAATGGCATTTCCCTTTTCTGCCGTAAATCTGACAAGGGCTGGTATGAACTGCGGGTTTCCACCATGGGCGATCGGGCTGGATTCATCGAAGTATATCGCTACGATCCTAGACTAAAAGCCTCGGGGAAAAATCCTTATATAGACCTGCTCAGTCCAACCTACAAACAAGACGCTTTGCCAGTTGCCGAAATATTGGCTGGTTATAAAACGAACACTATCGGGCTGCAGTGCAGCAATAAAAACCTGACATTCTACGCCAATGGCAAGCCCTTGATGCACCTTGGTCTAAAAAAGGCAATCTTCGTTACAGATGACTATCTAGCAGAAGGAACCACTGGCATCGGTGTAGAATCTGGCTCAGCCTCAGTGCCGGTTGTGATCGAATTTGAATGGGTGTCTACCAGCGCCCCTAAATAGGAGTTAACTCATATTCTTTAGCAATATTTGAATTTTACATTCAGATGTGCTATAGTAAAAATGCATGAGCAGCCGCTCATTAACAAGACGGTTATGGATAATTTCCACTTCCGACAGTGGCACACAAGCTGCGCGGTATGCCACCTAAGAGGCCATATAAATGAGCCTCAATAAGAAAATTGACGCACCGCACAAATGAGGCGGCTCCTGTGAATAGCAGGATAGACGTCCAGGATAAATCCCAAAAGAGTGGCTGCTCATGTTACTTTTTTAAGACCTTGTACATCATCCCTGGTGATGCTATAATCCTGTTAACTGCCCCAGTAGCTCAAAAGGATAGAGCGAAGCACTCCTAACGCTTAGGTTGAGAGTTCAATTCCCTCCTGGGGCACAGTCATAAGAAAAATTGGTTAAATTCAATGCCCCAAACCCCTTGAAATTAAAGGGAATATCTGGTAAGATTCATATCAGATAAACGCTTGGGTGCCCCCCTCACTCAGGCGTTTATCTCTTTAACTCTTAGAAAGGACTGCCACAACTCTTGTTTGAGATTGTTTTTCTTGGCACTTCAGCATCTGCACCCTCGGTGCGTCGCAACCTGCCCGCCCAGGTCGTAAAACACGATGAATATCGTTTCCTGGTTGATTGCGGCGAAGGCACCCAACGACAGATCCTTCAGGCTGGGATTGGTTTTAAAAGATTGTCTCGGATTCTCATCACCCATGGCCACCTGGACCATATTCTCGGGCTGGCCGGACTGCTATCCACGTACATGCGCTGGGAAACGATCGACGAACTTGAAATCTTCGGGGGTAAAACCGCCCTTGACCGGATTTACGATCTGCTCTACGGTGTGGTACTGCGCGGAGCAGCCCCACCTATGCCTATCCATCTCACCCCCATTTACAGTGGGGTCTTCTTTGAGGCTGAGGATTTTACAATATCCAGCTTTCCAGTGCAGCACCGCGGTTCAGATTGCATAGGCTTTGTTTTTGAAGAAAAGGGTCACCGGCCTTTTCTCCCTGAACGGGCGGAGGCATTAGGTATTCCTCCCGGCCCCTGGCGCAAGCAGCTGGTAGACGGCAAAGCGGTTACCCTGCCGGATGGCCGGTTGATTGAACCAGAAATGGTGCTTGGCGATTTTAAACCCGGCACACGCCTGGTTCATATCGGTGACGTTGGCGAGGTGGAAAGCCTGGTTGAAATTTGTCGGCAGGCAGATATGCTGGTAATTGAAGCCACTTACCTCGAGCAAGAAGCTGAAATGGCTCACCAATTCTCACACCTGACGGCCCGCCAGGCGGCCGAACTGGCGAACAAAGCCGGAGTGCGGCAACTGGTCCTGACCCATATTTCAAGACGCTATCGCGAAAAAGAGGTCATCCAGGAGGCCCAGACCGTCTTTCCGAACGCCATCATTGCCCGAGATTTTGATGTTGTCACCTGCCGGCGCGAAGAGGCTTAGAACCTATCCCAAATGGGATATATTTTAGACCTCGATTTCGGCAACCGAACCACAGATAGATGTCGGCACAAATGGGTATTTCGCTACTTCATCCAGCCGGGTCACGCCGGATAGAACCAGGATGGTATCCATGCCAGTCTGCACGCCGGCGATTATATCGGTATCCATCCGGTCACCAACCATTACCGTATTTTCAGAATGTACACCCAGGTAGTTGATTGCCGACCGCATCATTAATGGATTAGGTTTTTCGATATATAAAGCATTAACCCCACTGGCTTTTTCTATCAGAGCTGCCATGGCCCCGCAGCCCGGAACAATCCCCCGCTCACTTGGGCCAGAGACATCCGGGTTAGTCGCAATAAAGCGCGAACCGTTCTTCACCAGTCGAATGGCTTTTGTGAGCACATCGAAATTAAGGGTGTCTGATTCACCTAAAACCACATAATCCGGGTTATGTTCGGTGAGAATATAACCCTGATCGTGGAGAGCAGATGTCAAACCACTCTCACCAATGGCAAACGCCGTACCATCTGGTTTTTGTTTGTGGATAAATGCCGCCGTTGCCAGGGCAGAGGTAAAGATGGACTCGGGCGGAATATCCAGGCCAATCTGGGTCAAATTGTGAGAAAGATCACGCGGTGTATAACGCGAATTGTTGGTCAGCACCAGGAATTTTGCTCCCCTGGATTGCAGGCGAGCAATGAATTGATCAGCTCCCGCTATCACGGTATAGCCGTTGACCAGCACCCCATCCATATCTATCAAATAATTCTTTGGGGGATTCATATAAGTACTCCCTCTGATTAATAAGCATCGCTCCAAACTTCGGAAAGATTCGCACAAAATACAATTTCAGAAATTTTGGAAAGATTAGAAATGATCCTTGCTAATTATAGTACATGCAACTCGAGACCATATATTTTTTGGTTGTTAGGAAAACTTCAAAAGTGAACTCATCAAAACTTGAAAAGTGAACTGTGAAGTTTTCCTAACCTGAAGCAAACTTCAAAAGTGAACTGCATTCAGCAAATCATAGAAGGGCAGGTTCACCGAATGAACCAGTTTCGCATGAGCCCAAAAACGGATTTCGACCAGGTTATGCTCCTCATCCGGGACAAAATGCAATTCCACCTCTTCTCTCGGTTCAATTCCGGGGATTTGAACGGAATGCCCAGAAATTGAGATTTTGCGGTATCCATCGGCGATGCGTTTATGGCGGAGGCAAAAGATATCTTTGATCGACACATAGGGTTTGGGTAAAGCAAAAGGGCGGAAAAGCGATTTGTTCTCCAGTTTGGCTTTTTCAAAACGCACGGCTGGGATTTCTTGGGTGGTCGAATGAACCTGCAGGTAATTGTAGCGATGGACTTCCTCGCGCAAAACTAAACGAGCCTCTGTCAAAGAAGCCACGTGGTCTAAGGCACAGGTGCGGA
>Ga0315282_10005634_pt1 | contig 21256 bp, 22 predicted proteins | sample YL17G07_20_MG_FD_203693 | JGI IMG/M metagenome (GOLD analysis project Ga0315282, IMG submission 203693) | Sediment microbial communities from Yellowstone Lake, YNP, Wyoming, USA - YL17G07_20 | ecosystem: Environmental > Aquatic > Freshwater > Lake > Sediment | place: USA: Wyoming | collected... | reverse complement strand
AACACCACATCCTCAATCCCTTTTTGAATATAACTTTCTCCATGGGCTGTCACCGCAATGGGTTCTTCCTCGAGGAGGTATAGGATGACCGATAGGTCATGGGGGGCAAAAGAAAGAAGGGCATTTTCATCCTGACGGATGACACCGAGATTGACTCGCTGAGTATAAATATAATAAACGCTCCCTAATTCACCAGAGTCGACCATTTCCTTCAGCCGGTCCACTACAGGATGATAGATCAGAAGATGACCCACCATAAGGATTTTTTTCCTCTTCGCTGCGATCTCTAACATCTCCTCGGCATCTTTTGTATTTAAGGCCATCGGTTTCTCAACCAACACATCCTTATCCGCTAACATGATCTCTTTCGAAAGGGAATGATGGGAGAGGGCTGAAGAAGCTACCACGACTCCTTTCACCTCTGAATCCTGAAGAATAGGTTTCAAATCCTCAACCATCTTCGTTTGGGGGTAGGTCTTCTGTAATGAGAGCAATTTGGAAGGATCCTGATCACAGACGTATTTCAATCGAACATTGGGAATTTCGGAAAATACCCTGATGTGATTCTTCCCCCATGCCCCAGCTCCCACCACAGCGATATTTGGCATTCTCGCTCCTTCAATCAAAATGGAGAGGCTCCGTTAAAATGTTAAAAATTTATTACAATGGTTCACGAGAAAATATCAAATAGTCCCCGATCACCTTTTTCTAAAAATCGCGAAAATTTCTCCAGGAAGCTTCAATGTAATCTTCTTGTCGGCCAATAGTTTAGTCGTGAGTAAAAACTTCGTCATTTTTGTGATGAATGGGTACCTTCCTAGTGATCTGCTAATCGACTCTATGGTCATCACGTAAGGATAGATCCTCATCTCCACGACTTCAAAACCATGATCGCTAAATAGTTTGCGTAACGACCTCTTGCTAAATAAATTGATATGCTGACCTTGAACCCACCACCATTTTTTGCCTAAAAACTTGGATAGATATGATTCAAAATCTCCGGTCCACAAACAAATAATACCGCCGCTTCTCATTAGCCTTGCGATGTTTTTTATCTCGATCACTGGGTCTTCAAAGTGTTCTATAACACCCCAAAGTGTTACAACATCGTAAGGTTCGCTTGTTTCAAGGTTTGCCAGTTCACAGTTGTGAATAACCAATCCTCTGCTTCGTGCAATATCCGCAGACCATTTAGATAGCTCCACTCCCTCCACTCTGAAATGTTCCTGTGCGATGGTCAAGAAATCCCCCGTAGCGCAACCGACATCAAGTAATCGTCCTTTAGAGATGAATCGAAGCAAGCGTTGCATAACTTTCCGCGCGGTTGCCACTCTTTGGCTCTGGTTTCTTAGATACACCATATCCTCAGTCGCCTGATAATGCTCCCACAACCTTTCTGGGCGCGGAGAGCTATAACCATGTCCACAGTCGAGACATTTTACAATGCGATAGGTGTTGGTATGGGCCGGCCTGAAGTCGTAATCAAAACACGGCATTTCCGACCCTAGAGTATCAAGATATTTTACCTTGAATCGACGAGAAGAGCAGATCGGGCATGGAATATAAAGATAATTTGGATGATCCCCCATTCCTCTCTCTTACAGACAGATATGATTCACACTCCGTAAAAGGCTATGATGCTTTTTTTGCCAGGACAATAACGGAATGCGTAAACAAATCTTTCATTCCAAAGTAGTAGTCAATCATTGTAAAATTGGCTTTTTCAAAAATAGATCTAACATGATCTTTAGATTGGACGAGTGTGACTTCGTCTGGATGAAGTTTGGTGTCTCTCTTGAGGAGGATCTTCAGCAGAAATCGGACGCCTTTGAGAAAAATAACACTCAAACCAAATTCAGGAGGCCAGAAGATAACCATCCGCCCGTTTGGTTTCAAAACCCGATAAAACTCACGCAAAATCTCTTGGATTTCCGACTCTGTAAAATGCTCCATCACGCCAAGATTGTATATCCCATCAACGAATTCATCATCAAGGGGGATGTTAAAAAGACTTCCATGAATAATTTTACACGAATTCTTATTAACCTTTTTATAAACGCTCAATGCATCCACCGAAATGTCAAGGGCGGTAATAGACACTCTGTTTTTGATGTCCACATCTACCTGCCCACTTCCGCAACCTGCGTGCAGGACCTCTTCCCCTTTCTTGAAGTACTTAGAAACGAAGTAATTGAGACATCTTTTAATAATAAACTTCCTGTAAAAGGCGGCAATTAGGTCATAAACAATACCCCCTATCTTCCTTTTATTTCTCCAATAGACATCCCATTGTTCATACCCCTTCACTCTAAGGAACTTATCATCGGCAACAAACGGTTCATAAACCTCAAAAGCCTCTTTGTTGATTAGGCTTATCAAGTATATGTGAACCAAATGAAAAACACTGTGGCAGGCATTCTTAAAAGACATTTTTGAATGACCATAAGTTCGCGCGGGCAATAAAATAGGTATCTCCTTTATTGAAAATTGATTCATACTCAAAATATACAAACTCTCAAAGAAGAAAGAATAACCCGTTGAATGGACTAAATCAAACGTCTGTCTGGGTATCCTATCCAGCCGATAAAGCCGAAATGCTCCGGTTGCATCAAACTTCATCTTCAAAAAATATTTCGTGAGAAAATGTCCTATGAGTGTCAAGGATTTCCGGAATAAATTCCACCCCTGCAAGCTCTTCTTTTGAAGATATCGCGATCCGATAATCACATCATGCTCTTTGGACATCTCGACAAAAGCCGACAAATATTCAGGAGAATGTGTAAAATCACAATCCATGGTGATCAGCCTCGAATATCCATGATCATAGGCCCATTTTATGCCATCGATATGAGCACTTCCAATCCCAAGTTTCCCCGGTCGATGGACGACGCTCAGATTGGGATATTTTTTGGCTAACATATCTAAAATAAGCCCAGTTCCATCTGGGGAATCGTCGTCCACAAATAGAATATCCAAATTTAGCCCCAACCCAATAATTTCTGGGCATATTTTCTCAACATTCTCTTTTTCATTATAGGTGGGTATAAACACCAACGTTCGACTCGCACTCACTCAAAACCTCCCTCTTCCTCTATCAAAATCCGTATCATTTCTTTAAAGTCAATGGTTGGTTTCCAACCAGCCATGGTCATCAACTTTGCAGGATTGCCAACACGATAACCATTCCTTTTCCTAATAATTGTTGGATCTTCTTCAACATGCTTTGTCCAATCCAAGCCAAGATATTCAAAAGTTGTTTTCACGAAATCGAACACCTTGTGCCTTTCCCCTGTTGCAATAACAAAGTCATCTGATACTTGAATGTTTAATAACCTATGCATGGCCTCAATATAGTCGGGGGCGTAACCCCAATCTACCTCACTGTCAAGATCGCCTAAGATCAATTTCCCCTGTTTTCCATTTTTTAAACCGATCGCCCCTTTAATAATTTTTTTTGAGACGAATTTTTCACTCCGTAAAGATGATTCATGATTGTAGAGAATTCCAACGGATGCAAAAATTGAATACCGGTCTCTATAAAAACGGCAGGTAAATACCCCAGCCGCTTTTGTTATACCGTAAATACAATTCGGGTTGATGGGAGTGCTCTCATCCTGCATCTCACCGGTTGATTCTCCAAATATCTGCGAGGAAGCTGCATAAAACAGTCTTGTCTTTGATGAGAACCTTCTGATGGCTTCAAGAAAATTTACCAACGATAACACGTGTACCTCATAACTTTCTCGAGTTAATTCGAGATTTTCTGCAGGTTCATCTTCTGATGAACGATGAACTGCCGCCAAATAATAGATTTCATCTGGCTTAAAAATATTCATCACCTGGAAAATGGATTCAGTATTGCTGATATCAATCGGGGTGTTCCAACCCGGCTTTGAGCCACGAACGAACGTTCGGGCTATGCCCATTAGTTCATAATTCCTTCTCAGAAGGAAATCGTACAATAACCTCCCGTCTTGTCCATTACATCCAACAATCACAGCCTTTTTCATTGTTTAAAACACCCGAATCGAAGGCAAGGGAAAGAGTAATTTACCTCCACTCTTTAAATAGTCCCGTTCTTTCTCAAGAATGTTCTTCATGAAATGCCATGGCAAGACTATAAAATAATCAGGCTCCATTGCTTTTGCCTTCTCCTCAGAAATAATAGGGATAAGAGTCCCAGGAGTATAATAGCCGAACTTGTCCTGATTAATCTCTGCAATAAAAGGAATATCATCCTTTGTCAAATTACAAAACTGCAAAATCACATTGCCTTTTGTAGATGCGCCGTAACCCAGAATTTCCTTATTCTTGGATTTTATTTCCTGGATAAACCGCACCAACTCCTCTTTGTGGCGATAAACCTTTTTTTTAAAAGCTTCATATGGTTTTAAGCTATCCAACCTTTGATCATGTTCCTCCATGAGTACTTTCTTAACTTTAAAGGTGGCCTCGCGAAAAGGGGAATCTGATTTAGCAACCTTTACTAAAAAACTCCCTCCATTGATTTGATTCATTTCCACGTCAATGATTTTGAAGCCCACGCGATCACTCATCCATTTAATCTGCTTAAGTCCATAGTACTCCAGATGTTCATGACAGATAGTGTCATAAGCGTTCATCTCAAGCATCATGGGCATATAGCTTTGTTCAAGGACCCATATCCCGTCATCCGCTAGAGTGTCATAGATCTGTCTCATGAACTCGACAGGTGATTCTAAATCATAAAACATAGCGATCGATGTAATCACCTTCGCTTTTTTATTTCCGAAGTGTTCTTTTACAATGTCTGATGAAAAGAAGTCAGGAATCAGCTTTATATACTCAGGGTAGAAGTCTTTGAATTTTCTTCCCGTAGGATCAATGCCCACCCGAATGAGATCGCTCCTTGAATAAGCCTGGAGTAACGTGCTGTCATTGCTCCCTATATCGAGGATCAAATCTCCCTGCTTTAATTCGATCGATTCCTGGATATTTTTCACAATCTCTTGCAAATGATTTACCATAGACTTGTTAAGGCCTGAGCGGTATCCATAGTTTTCACCATACATCTCGTTAAGGTCGTAAGAATGCTTTAATTGTAGCAGGCCACATGAATTCAAAGAATCGCCCTCTTGACATTTTATCAACTCCAAAGGCCCCGATGTGATTTGTTCGTTTAAGGATCTGGGGAATACGCCGGTCAAGTATTGGTTGCCCAAGTTTATGATCGAAACCAATTCTGTATTACCACATATTCTGCATCCTTTGATTTCCTTGTACATTTCTTGCCTCATTTAGGGTTGATAGATGGAAGGGTCATTGATTGCGTCCCACGCGAAAATCTTTCCGTTCAAATGATCTTGCCATCGATTGAAGTCTTTCTGCACCATGATCCTCACCAGTTCTTTAAACGTGACCTTTGGTTCCCAACCTAGAATCTCTTTTGCCTTCGATGCATCTCCAATCAAGCGATTAACATCCAAGGGTCGAAAGTACTTTTTATCCTGTACAAGAACATCCCCGCTATCCAGATCGAGGTACTTGCATGATAATTCCAAAAATTCCTTGACTTTGTGTTTTTCTCCAGTGGCTATAACAAAATCATCTGGCGCAGGCTGTTGGAGCATCAACCACATAGCCTTCACGTATTCAGGTGCATAACCCCAGTCCCTTTCCGAATCTAGATTTCCTAATGCGACAGTTTTTTGTAATCCCAGCTTAATTCGGGCCACGGCATTCGAAATTTTTCTTGTTACAAACTCCAACCCTCTATGTGGTGATTCATGATTGAACATTATTCCATTTGCGGCAAACATTGCATAAGCTTCTCTATAAATCCTAATTTGATGAAAGGCGTAAAGTTTCGAGGCTGCATAGGGAGAGACCGGCCAAAAAAGACTTTTTTCATTGAATAGGTGATTGCTTTCACTCCCCTTATAATTTCCATAGAGCTCAGACGTCGAAGCATGGTAAATCTTAATTCTTCGATTAATCTGCTTCACTGCCTCCAGAAGCATAACGACGCCTATGCCATCCACCTGGGCTGTAACTAACGGCTGTTCAAATGATGTACCCACGAAACTCTGAGCTGCCAAATTGTAAATTTCATCCGCTTCAGACTGAACAATTGCATTACTGATCGAGGCCATATCAGTCATATCACCTGGAATGAGTTCTATTTGATCTACAAGTCCAAGACTTAATAGTCTCCAAATATTAGGGGTGGACGTTCTGCGGTACAATCCAAATACCTTGTACCCTTTTTCTAATAAGAATTTGGCAAGATACGCTCCATCCTGCCCAGTAATGCCAGTGATGAGTGCTTTCATAATAGCTTTTCTTTATATCATTTTATAGCCTTCTCCTGCAACATAGGACAAGGGTCTTTCATTGTTTCATTGTGATAAGGGAGATCGGACTTGTCTTCTTTCCTCAACTCTTCTCTTTTATTCTCAAGCCACTTCCTTCAGGACAAAGCCTGAGATGCCAGCCTAATAGGTGCGAATAAATAGAAAGCTTTCTCCTACACTTCTTGACAACGAAAAAGGTGAGAAGGGAGGCGATCCCCAGCAGGACAACTTCGACGGTAAGTCTAACCACCAATCCAGCGAAGAGAACGACGAATTGAGAATACCCTCTGTGTTTCTTGAAAAAATGATAGCGGGAGCGATAAAATTCCACTCTGGCCCTCTTTTTCACCTCCTCAGCGCTCTTCCCTTGAAAATGATAGATTTCGGCCTGGGGGATATGATAGATCTTCCAACCCGCCTTCTTCATCCGATAGCACCAGTCTGTCTCTTCGAGAAAAAGAAAATAATCCTCATCCAATAAGCCAACCTGATCCAAGGCATCCCGTCTCACCATCATACAGGCACCGATCACTGAATCTACTTCAATAGGTTCAGAGTAATTTCTTTCCTTTCCTGGGAACTTTTTCGGGAACAACCACCTCAAGAGACTTTTGTTCAGGAGCTCTGTCCCCAAGGATGGGAAATTGGCAATGGAGTTCTGCTTAGATCCATCGGCATTCAAAAGTTGTGCCCCTGCTACCCCGACATCGGAATGGGCATCCATAAATGATACCAATCTTTCAATAGCTCCGTTCTTCACCTGAGTGTCCGGATTCAGTAGAAGGACAAATCTCCCGGATGCTTTTTGAAGCCCTTGATTGGCAGCCTTTGCAAATCCAAAGTTTTTTTCATTTTCAATGAGATGAGCGGAGGGAAACACCTTCTTTACTTCCTCCCTGCTCCCATCCCGGGAGCCATTATCGACCACAATGACCTCCCAGCCCGTCCCTTGTCCCCCTTCAATGATTGATCTCAAACATGGAAGTAGAAATTCTTTTGTATTCCAATTCACAATAATTATGTACAGATCCACCATTCGATCGCTCAATATTTTTTTGCAACAAATATGAGATCTTCTCCTTCGAGAATCGTATCGGAAAGAAAGAAGGGCTCTTTTGGAAATTTCTTTTTAGTCTTAAATTTAATAAAATACTTAATCAGAGGAAAGATAATCTTCCACTTCCTTACCATCCTATTCGTTTCCACTCTTTCTATTTTGAATCCATATTTCTCAAGAATAAACTTCATCTCCGCATAGAAGAGAGGGTTGACATGCTGGTGATCGTACTCCTCGTTCCTATATTTTGCCTCAGACGGGAGAGGGCCAAAGTATTTAAAAAAATCTAAATAACTATAAAATAAAAATCTCAGCCTCGATTTAACGGTCATCACATTCGGTGTCGTGATGATCACATAACCATTCCTTCTGATAAGTCTTGAAAATTCTTTCACCAAATGGTGAGGGTTCTCTATATGTTCTATCCCTTCGATGCAGACTCCGTAATCAAAAACCCTCTCCTTAAAGGGAAAAGGTTTTTCCAAATCGAATTGGATGCATCTTCCATTTTGATAAAGAATATTCTGTCGGGCAATATCCCCTAAAAATACCTTATATCCTAGCCTTTCAAGTTCTTTTGAGAAAGCTCCTTGACCTGAAGGAACATCGAGGGCAGATCCTCTTGGAAACTCCTCCATGCATTCTAATACTTTTTCATGGATCCCTTCAGTAGAATATTTTTTTAAATCTACCATCAAATGAGCCCTTTTATGAAATTCAAAAGATCCTGTTTCGTTCTCTCCAGTGTAAACCCTTTTGCCACATCAATCCCTTTCTCTACACACTTCGCTCTCAGTTCTCTGTCTTCCATAAAAGTGAGGACCCCTTCTGCAATTTTATCCGGTCGATGAATCGGAACGAAATAGGCGAAGTCCATTTTTTCATCAAAATTCTTATAACTCGATATTTCAGTGAGAATGGATGGAACCCCACATGCGAGAGCTTCCATGGCAGGCAAACCGAACCCTTCACCCTCCAGGGAAGAGGAGATGAAGATGTCTGAATTTCGATATAGCTCTACCATCTCCTTTTCTCTTAAGTTCATGTAATATTGATTAACTACTCTCCCCACTTCCTCATTCTCTGAAGGAGGATAAGGAGAAACTCTTGTGAATTCCAGAGGGATCCCTTTATCTCTTAATATTTTTATGGATTGGAGAGTATCTGGAATACCCTTAAATCCCACCTGCATCGGGCCTACCGATAAAATCTTTATCTTTCCATTTTCACCCCAGGCTCTCCTTTCGTGAGGATAAAATATATTTGAATCGATACCGTTCTGTATAAGAAAACATTTCTGGTGAAAGCGCGTTTCGATCAACTCCGCCAGATGTCTTGAAACGGCTGCCTTGATCGTGGGTAAGGCATAGATGGATTCGATCTTCCTGATCCTTTTTTTAAACTTCAATATATCCGCGTGCTTTAAAAATATCGAGAAAATCCCTTTTCTTAAATATCTCTCTTTGATCACCTCTCCTTTAATTCGCGATGTATAATCAATCGGCTCATAACCCTGACAAAGATGGACCACTCTACCTCTCCCTCTACTAAAGAGCATCTCGACATCATTGAGTGCTGTTCCGACGAAGAGGTCACAATCTGGAATATCCTCATCCGACTTCACAACGATTGGTTTTTCATATAAATTCACCTCCGCCAGATTCAAATCAGCTGGTAAATATTTTGTGATGAGTAATGTCTCATAACCCATTTCGTTTAATAGCTTCACATGTTGAGAAACAATTTTTATTCCACCTGAAAACCCCGGCTTCCCTTCCCTATCTTTCCCGACATAGGTCCTGACAAAATATCCTATCCTCATCTCCTATCGCTCTTCTATTCTTCTTTCTCTGCCACTAAGATCAAGGTATTTCCCCCCATGATTAATTGTGGGGAAAGGGTATCCTCCAAATGATAATCCTTTTTCTTCTCCTTTGACCAAAAGAAGCAATAAAATCGAATAACCAACACAATGGGAAGGAGCCATCTCATCCGCTTCTTCTCTTTGTCTTTTTCAATAAGGAGGATCTTAAATCCCGAATGTTCCATCACCAGCTTCAGAATGGGGTAAGTCAGAGGGGTGAGGTGAAGCATCCAGAGGTTTTCGAATCGATCTTTCCCTAATTTCTTAGGAGAAGGGATTTTAGAAAAAAGACCGGTGATGAGAAACCTCAGCCTTCTTTCGATGTTGAGATAATTAGGAAGGGAGAGAAAAATTTTCCCTTTTGTCTTTAAAAGGCGGGAGAATTCACGAACCGCATTAAAAGGGTTTTCTAGATGTTCTATCCCTTCAACACATATGATAAAGTCGAAGGACGTGGAGGAATAAGGAAGAGAATGGTTGAGATCGCCGACCTCAAGGGCCAGATCAGAGATCGAAAAATAGGAGGGGTTGATGTCACAACATGAGACTTCAAACCCCATCTTTCTCAGTCGGTCTGCTAAAATACCTGTTCCCGTGGGAACATCTAATACCCTCCCTCTAGGTTCTTTATCCATCATCTCAATGACTTTATCGTGGATTTCATCCCTCGATAAAGGAACAGCTCCAAAACTCCATTGAATATCGGGATGATTGGGTCCAGTCAAAGTTGCCTCTTTTGAACCACCCCTTGGGGCGATAAGTAAAGAATCCTGCCCACAGAAGGGAATTTAAAATCTAAAAACAGTTTTAAACGCTTGATCAAATCCGCCCTAACCTTGTCTTCCACCGTATTGAGTTGGAAGATCTAAATTTCACTTTTGTTTTTTACCTGTTCGCAAGTAATTCAAATAAGACTCAGGATCCTCCAGGAGTTGTTTTATTTCATGCCAATGGATTGGCTTATAGAACATGGGATACCCCATATGCTTCCATCCCTGACTTATCAAATGCCTTGGAATAATCAGCCTTTTCGCCCCTAGTAATTTTTGTTGTATCTTTGATAACAGTATGATGCGAAGAACATGAACCCAGAAGTACCTCCATCCCCATTTTCTTGCTTGAATGAACCTTATGTTCTCAATAGGTTCATTCTCAGAATAAGCGGCTGCATTCAGGTGAAAGATTAGATCATCATAGATACTGCTTATGAAAACAAAGTGGGCATTGCCCTTATTAGATTCCAGCAAAGGATACCAATCCAGTCCCTCCGAATAGGCCTTAAAGAAGTAGCCAACACCCGCATGGGGGATATGATCAAACTTTTTACAGAATTCCCTATATTTCTCAGAGGAGAGCTCGGCTTCCGAAAGGCGAAAAGTAGGCTGATACTTGAGGTAAAAGTCTCGTTGGAAAAAAAGGCATGCTGTATAGTTGCCATAATAAGGCGCTGCGAACACACAGGTCTCTGAAAGCTTCCCGGCCAATATTTCAGCCCAACCTGAGCGAATAGGGAAGGAATCTGCATGCAGCGTCACGATATGGCTGGCGCCATCTTCTATCGCTTCTCTGATCAAATGTTCCAGATAAAAGACTTGCTCTTCATCACTCCGGAAGGGGGTTGTTGGACACTCGCAAATTTTTACCTTTGGATGGTGTTCCACCCTTGCTCGAAACTCTGGCAAAAGTCTATTGACACTCCCATAGATGGTGTAAGGAACGTCTGTATGCCTCTCGATCTGCCTTAGATGGAGGTCAAGGAGCCCTTCGTTCTCTTTCTTGAGTAGATAAACGACAACAATCCCTAACCTCATGGTTGTCATGCCTCTATGGCTTTTGTATTTAACTCAAGTTAAATACAAATTTCCTCTCAACCAAATTTTTTTATAAACACATCAAGGAATCACTACAGATGAGATGGATATTTCCCTTAACCTTTTCATCGGGCCAATCCCACCATTCATAGGCTTTCCTTAAGTCTTTCTTCCCATGGGGATCTCATCCATATGAGTTAGGGATGAAACCCGAATGCGCATTACTGAATTCGTTTTAAAAATCCCCTCGGGTTGTATGTCAGAATGTAGCGCTCTCTTTCTGTATCAACCACAAAGCCAGGGTTCTCACTTATGAATTGCTCTGCCGCTTCGAGGGCCCACCCCCCTTCCTCCCCAATCCCATCTCCTGGCTTAAATAGATCAACAATCCCATCTTCCACAATAAAATAACTATTAAGACTAACAAATTTTGAATAATGTCGCAGATCTTTTAAAACCTGCTCCTTGCGGTGATCCCCATCATGCACCACCAGAACAGACTTGCCCTCACAGAGCTCGGATACTTTTGAAATGATCTCTGGGGATGAGCTATCCCCCGTGAGGGCTACAATCCTTTCATGCTGTACATGGTAGTTCGTTCGATCGATATCGATTGAAATAACCCTTCCTTTTCCTAAGAGGTCCAAGAGATGAGCAAAATAAAGCGTACTTCCCCCCTCTAGGGTGCCAATCTCTATGATAATATCGGGTTGAACTTCATAAATGATCTCCTGATAAATCCATGCATCCAAAGGATTCTTGAGAGCACGTACTCCCATCTAGTAGCATTTACCTAATAAGATGTTTTTATGATGATAGATCAACCAACGCTTGAGTTTCATATTCCACCGACTCCGATAATCCTTTCTCATCGGATGAAAGATTCCATAAACGCCTCTTCTTATTTTAGTAATATATCTCCTCATCCCCATTTGGCGGGTCTCCTCATCTCTATTTTAGCCCCTCCTCAATCCTTTACCATCTTTTCAAATTTTTTAAGAAGATGATCATCCCATTTCATGATTCTTAAAGGAGGAAGTCTCCCCCATTCGTCTTGTGAAGAGGTTTTTTTGGCAGTGACCCAAATCCCGATGGGCCACTCTTCACTTCCTTCCAACGTGCAATCGAGGATCTTAAACCGGCTGAGCAGAAGTTCGACCCCGTGAGGAGTAAATCTCCAATAGTCTTTTGGGTAGCGATGGATTTTGAAATGCATGACCGTTGTCAGAATGAGTAGACCATTCGGTCGGAGGACCCGATGGATCTCATCAATCGCTTTTTGAGGATTCGAGATATGTTCAAGAGATTCGAGGTTAAGGACCAGTCCGAAGCTTTCATCTGGAATTGGATTCATATTGCATATGTTACAGATAATGTCGATACAGGGTGGATCAAAATCCTGGAAGTCCTGTTTGACATAGCGTTTCCCGGGAAAAAGGGATTGATAGTAATTTGGTTCCCATCCTGCGCAGGTATCGAGAATGGGCTCCTCAAAAGGAATTCCTTCAATGACCCATTTTATGTAATCGAAGACTGCTTGTCTCATTTTTCGCTCAAAACGCTCTCACCATCGTCATGGAAAATTTGACCTCAACACGGTGAATCAGGAAGGCGATCTTCATCTCTTTAGCTCTTTCTCGCCACCAGAATAATCGATTCCTAAAAATCGAAAGAGAGGAGATAAAATATATCCTTTTCTCGCCACTGAAGTCGCTCACTCCAGCGCATAAATGCCCTCCTTTTATCCCCTCCCATTTCTCTTTTCAGCTACTATAATGGGGGTATTGCCTCCCAGGATGAAATCATCAACTACCGTTTCATCCAGCGGCCAATCCTCCTTTTCAATCTGGCCCTCCATCGATCATCACTACTCACAACCTTTAATGGGGGAAGTTTTCCCCATTCCTCTTGAAAAAGGGTCTTTTGTGCGGTGACCCAAATCCCTTTAGGTCTTTTTAAATCTCCTTCCAGAGTGCAATCCAAAATTTTAAATCGACTCAATAAAAACTCAATCCCATCCGGTGTGAATCTCCAGTAATCCCTCGGAGCCTGGTGGATTTTGAAATGCATCACCGTGGTGAGAATCAAAAGCCCATTAGGCCGAAGCACTCGATGGATTTCATCGATCGCTTTCTGAGGATAAGGAAGATGTTCAAGGGATTCGAGGTTCAATACCAATCCGATGCTCTCATCAGAAACTGGTTTCATATCTCCAATATCACAGATAATGTCAATACAGGGTGGATCAAAGTTCCTCATATCCTGCTTGATATACTGTTTCCCCGGAAAGAGGGGTTGATAAAAATTCGGTTCCCATCCAGCACAGGTATCAAGGATGGGCTCCTCAAAAGGAATTCCTTCAATGACCCATTTTACATAGTTGACAATCGCTTCTCTCAATCAGATCTCCTTTCCCCTCCACGGGGCTTCTCCATCGCCCGGGTCAAGATTGAAAATAGACGGGGCGCGCAGGCCTGATAGGTATAGTTTTCCAAAACTCTCCTTCTCCCCTCCCGACCCATCCGTTCCCGCAATTCAGAATTTTCAATAAGCAGGGAAAGCTTCTTTTCCCATTCCTCTGGGGTCATCGCCCAATATCCATTGATCCCATCCTCGACTAAATCCTTGTTGATCCCCACAGGGGTACAGACCACCGGAAGCCCTACTCCTTGGTACTGGATAATCTTGAGGCCGCATTTCCCCCAGGACCATGGATCATCGACGAGTGGCATGAGTCCGACATCAAATCCCTGAAGGTCGGTAACCTCCTCTTCTGAACTCCAATTCTTTTTTATCACCTTTATCCGCTCACAGTCGAAAAAAGTGTCACAGACAATCTTCAGTTCCACCTGGGGATATCTCTCGCCTATTTTTTCGAAGATAGGTCTCATTTTTTCCAAATAATGAATGGACCCATGATCCCCGATCCATCCCAGTATCACCTTCCCTTGCTGGCGCGGATAGTTTTTCAAATAATATCTTTCCTGATCAATGGCCGTGGGGATCACCTCAACATTAGGATTAAATGGAAGTACCTCATTCTTCAAAAATTCATTTCCAGCAATGACAAAATTAGAGTTTTTGATCATCTGAACAAAACGCCTTCTCCGGGTCTGAGAAATCGGATCTTTGGCTTTTGAGTTTCGATACATCACCGAGTCATCGAAATCGTAGATGATCCGTTTTGCCCTTTTCCTCAATATTCCGAGCCGGGGTTGATTAAATCTTTTTCTTTGAAGGAAAACGACATCGTATTGGGGAAGGCTATTGAAGAATTGAAAATTCTCTTTCAGGGTCCTTGGATAGAGGCTGACCGTAGTCTCCATCCCTTTTGATTTTAAATAGGGAATATATTGAAGCACGCGATACCGACTGGCGGCGACAGAAAAACCTTGGACTAGGAATAGAACTTTCATCTATCTTTCACCCCGATCGAGGCTTTGGAGAACATGAAAAAACTTTTCAGAGGTCACCCCCAAAGAATAGTCCTGCTCCACCGTCTCTATTCCCTTTAAACCCATTTGGTACCTGAGTTCTTGATTTTGGATGAGCGTCGTTAAGCGATCCACCCATTCCTGATCATTCGTTGCCCAAAAACCATTCTCCCCGTCTTTGATAATATCCGAGTTGATCCCGACGGGGGTGCAAACGGCAGGCACACCGACGCTGAGATATTGGATGATCTTCAATCCACATTTCCCTCTCGACCACAAATCATCGTTGAGGGGCATCAGCCCAATATCGAAAGAGATCAGGTCTTCATTCTCTTCTTCCAATTTCCAAGGTTTCTTAATGGTGGAAAGATGGGAGGAATCATAAAAATCATTGCTCACGATTTTTAATTTGGCTTGAGGGAATCTTTGGCGGATGGTCTCAAAGACACGCTCTAATTTTTTAAGGTATTTTAAATTCCCCTTCGTCCCAATCCATCCCAAAATGATCTCCTGACGGTTAGAAATTCTCTTTTTTTTTGGATAAAGATTCGTATCGATGCTTGTCGGGATGACAAAGACCTTTTTCTGCCGATCCACTTTGAGGACCTCGTTTTTTAAAAACTGGTTTCCTACAGTCATGGCATCGCTCCCTTTCACCATCCATCTGAATTTCAGCCACCTCGATAAAGAATGAGGGCGAGGGGAGCTGGAAGATCGGTACATGATAGCGTCATCGAGATCGAAAAGGACCTTTGAAGATTTTTTTCGGACCCAATAAAATTCAAATGGGGACAATAATCTCCTTTGAATACAAACCACATTGAAGGAGGGAAGTTGCCGGTAAAGGATGAGCCGGTCCCTCCATGAACCGGAGAGGGGTTGCCACTTCGGTTCCACCTGGTGAGCGATGAGATAGGGGAAATACTGTTCTACCCGGAAGCGGTGGCCTTGATCACTGGAGTGGGTGAGGAAGATGATTCTCATTTTATGCTGTTCGACTTCTTCTCCGCGATCACCAAAATGGATTTGGCAAAGTCGACACCCAGATACCGATGGAGAGGGGCCATGAAATAAAGTCTGAAGAGATAGCGGTGAAAAGCATCACTATAGGTTCGATACATCGCCCTGATTTGAAAACCCTGGGCAAGGAGGAGACCGCCCAATTCATCATAACAATAGGCCACTTTGTGCGTGGCATCCCTCCAAAAACGGCTGGGATTAAAGACATTTGGAGTCGTCAGGATTAAACGTCCACCTCCATGGAGTAGACCATAGACCTTTTCTAGCACATTCAACCCCTCCTCCAGCTCCAAGTGCTCAATCACTTCGAACAAAAATACCACATCAAAGGTTTCTTGAATCTCCTCCAAACTATAAAAATCATGGACCTGTTCCCGATCAACATCCATGCTTTTATAGATGAGATTTGGATAATGCCTTTTCAGCCTTTCTTCGAGGTTTCGGTTTGACGCTCCGATATCAAGGATTTTTTCTCCATCCCGAATGTTTTCCAGTATCAAAGGAAATCTCTTCCGTAGGATCTTCAAATCCCAGATTTCAGGATAGCGCCCGTGAATTTGATCACGGTAGGTAAAGAGCTTGCTCCAAGAGATCCTTTCATTCATCTAACTTCACCCATTCTCCCCGATCGAAATCATATCGTTTCACCACCTTGGCCGGGGAACCGACCGCTACGGAATAAGGTGGGATATCCTCATTCACCACAGAGAGGGCACCGATGATGCAATGCCTTCCAATCGTCACATTCGGCAACACGCAAGCTCCATAGGCAATCCAAGAATCTGCTCCAATATGAACATAACCGATCTTCAAATCTTGCTCCTTACTGGGACGACGGATATCTCCTGGTTTTCGTGAGTTATCAATGACCATTACGTTCGGCGAGATCCCAACATTCTCCTCGATGACGATACGGTTACAGGCGCTGATAAAACAGCTCTCTGAAATGATCACATTGTCTCCAATGAAAAGAAGGATTTCTTTTGACTTCTTATCCTTCGGGTGGAGGTTGATGCTGGTATTCCTTTTTATTCTAACATGATCTCCCACATGGACATATCGTGGCCGGTTGATCACAACCCCGGGTTCGATGTAGACATCCTTCCCATAGGCTCCAAAGAGAAAACGGTTTTTGATATTGGCAACTGGATACCAGAACCACTTTTTCATCCTTGGGTAACCTCTTCTAAAAGATTTTTCTGAAAGATATTTTTCATCTCTTTCCAGTTTCTTTCAATGGAGTAGGTTTCGGCTAATCGGCGGGCGGCGATCGAAGCCTTCTCTACCTGCTCGTGGTCAAAAAGGAATGAGATTTTTTCGATCAAGATCTTCTCGCCTCTGGGATCAGAGATGACAAAACCCTCTTGACCTTGGGTGATAATCCCACCTGCTCCATTGGAATGTGTAGTGATCACCGGAAGCCCGCTTGCCAAAGCTTCTAACACGGTGAGTGAACAGGCATCGTAGAAAGTGGGATGGACGAGAAAGTCTGAGGCACCATAATATTTTTCTGGTTCATTGGTGGAACCCGCAAAAACCACTTCTTCGAAAATCCCGTTCTCCCTGGCCAGCCGTAAATAGGAACCTTGACGATCCCTCCCCAGAACAAGAAGTTTGAAAGGGAGGGGATTCCCTTTTCTAATTTTCGCCAATGCCTTGATCAGGAAACCGAGCCCCTTCATCCGAAAGTTGTTTGAGACAAAGAGGATTACCAGTTCGTCTCCGATACCATGCCGTCTTCTGATCTCCCCCCGATATTGACGATTTCGGGGGTGGAAGTGCTCAATATCAACCCCATTATAAACCACGGTGATTCTTTCCTCAGGGATCTGATACCAACGAATCATGTCCATTTTGACCATTTCAGAAATAGCAATAATCTTGGCAAATTTTGCCTTTTTATAAGGGGCATCTTCGATCCATCCGCTGATCCATTGTTTAAGACTTAAAACTCTCCCAAAAAATTTTATCATCCACAGAATCGGATGGTCGTAAGCCCTAAGGCTCCGCCAAAACCACGCCCAATGCACCCCTCCATGGGGTTGAAGGACATCTGCCTTCAGTGTATTTCCAACTCCGAAGGTAATGTCATAATTCCCGTTCTCTATCTCTTTCGTCGCCTTGATTGCAAAAGAGAGAAGTCGAAGGCTCTTTGGAAACGGAATCGTTTTGACAGAATGGAAATAGATCCCCGGATCTTCTTCATCCTGATGTTCTGCATAAACATGAACCTCGTAACCCTCCGTTGCCATTCGAGTGCATAAGTCGACTAAATATCTTTCAGCTCCTCCCTTCTTTTTTGAGAAGTCAAGAATTCCTATTGCAAACCTTATCTTTCTCATCGTTATAACGAATGATACCCCCCCACCCTCCCCTCCCCCTCAAGGGGGGAGGGTTAGGGTGGGGGTGATTTCCTCATATTTCTCGCGTCTGCTTTAACTGTTCCTCGAAGTCCCTCTCCTTTAAATTTTTTCCATGAAACATCGAATCCCTTCGGCCACTTCCTCCATCTCGTATCCCCTTATCTCTGGGAAAAAAGGAAGGGAGAGAATCTTTCGTGACCAAAGATTCGTCAAGGGAAGATCCTCTCTTCGATATCCCAATTCGTAAAAAGCCTTCTGGAGAGGGATCGGGATAGGGTAATGGATGAGTGTCTCAATCCCCTTCTTTTTTAAAAACGCTTGAAGAGAGTCCCTCTTCTTCGTCTTGATCGTATAGAGATGAAAGACATGCCGGACTCCTTTCTTCTCTGTGGGACATACCACTCCCAAAGGGGAAAGCATCTGGGTATAGAGCTCGGCCTTCCTCCTCCTCTCCTCATTCCATTGATCCAAATATTTTAATTTGATTCGAAGGAGTGCTGCCTGGATTTCATCCAATCGACTATTGTGCCCCTTCAGGATATGTTTATATTTCTCCCTTTCCCCATAATATCGAAGAAGTCTGAGCTTCTGATCATACTTTTTATGGTTGGTCACCACCATCCCGCCATCCCCATATCCCCCCAAGTTCTTGGTTGGATAGAAACTGAAACAACCCATAACCCCGAATGAACCCACCCTCTTTCTTCCATATTTTGCCCCATGGGCTTGGCAGGCATCTTCGATCACGATAAGATCATAACGATTTGCAATTTCCAATATTGAATCCATCTCCGCCGGATGGCCATAAAGGTGAACAGGAAGAACGGCCTTGATCTTCCGCCCGCTTCCTTTTGCTTTTCGGCGTTTCAAAAGAAGTTCCAAACAATTGGGATCCATGGTGTAAGTTTTCGGATCGATATCGACAAAGAGAGGCTTTGCCCCTGTAAAGGAGATGGCGAGGGCTGTGGCGATAAAAGAATTCGCTACCGTAACGACTTCATCTCCCTCTCCGATGCCGGCTGCTTTCAAGGCCAAATAGAGGGCATCGGTTCCGGAGCCCACTCCGACCCCATATCGGACCCCACAATAATGAGAAAATTCCTTCTCAAAAGTTGAAACTTCCTCTCCCAGAATGAAGCGACCTTTCTCATAAACCCTTCGGGTTGCAGAAAGAATTTCCTCTTTAATTTTTTTATACTGCCTGGTTAAATCTAAAAAAGGAACCATCCGCCCCTCATTTCATTCGGGGAGCCATTAGTTCGTAGTTCAGAGTGTTTGGTTTAAATCTCCGAACTAAAAACTCCGAACTCATAACTGTGCTCAGCCCCAATATTCTTTTTTATACCTTCTGAAGAATTCGATCGTCCTTCGGAGCCCTTCCTCCAAATCGATCTTCGGCTCCCAGCCCACCACACGTTTGATTTTGGAGATGTTTGTATAATAATCCCCCGGTTCGACTTCCTTTCGCTCCTGAGTAAATTCGGTAAAGGCCGCCTTACCCGTTCCGGCAATTTTTACAATCTTTTTCGCCAAGTCGATGAAGTTGATGGGAATGCCGGTCCCTACATTAAATACTTCTCCATAAGCCTGATCACAGGTGGCCACTTGCAGAAAACAATCGACCAAGTCATCGACATAGAGAAAATCTCTCAAGATCCGACCGTCTCCAAAGACGGGAATGACTTCATCATCGATGGCCTTTCGGATAAACCAATTGAGAACACCATACTCATCATGAGCCATCTGGTGTCGGGGTCCATAGGTGTTCGTGATCCGAAGACAGGTTCCCGGAATTTTGTGAACATCGTGATAGACTAAAACCATCTTTTCCGCCGTTAAATTAGTCACGGCATAAATTCCCTTTGGATTGGTAGGATGATCTTCCCCCACCGGCAAGGTCACACTGGAACCATATTCTCCCCGTGTCCCAGCAAAAATGATCTTCACCTCTCGATTATATTTTCGGCAGGATTCGAGGAGAACCAATGTCCCTCGACAGTTGATGTCCAAATCTTGGATTGGATTCCGGATACTGTCCACATGATTCACCTGTCCGGCGAGATGAAAAATGATCCCCTGCCCTTTCACCAAATAATCCATGGAATGGGCATCCCTCACATCACTGAAGTTGATATGGACGGCATCGACGATCTCTTTCACATTGAAGAGGTTTCCTCCCAGGCGGGGTATCATATTATCGACAATCGTCACCTTCGCCCCCCATTCAATCAACCTGGCCGACAGATTAGACCCAATAAAACCCAATCCACCTGTCACCAATACCTTCTTTCCTCTGAAAACCTCTTGGTCAGGAGCCATTCTCTTTCTCCTTTTTAAAAATCGTCAACTCCCAAAGTTTGGCATATTTGATAAAAACATAGAACATGGTTGAGACGATGATGATGAAGCCTGGCAACCCATCTCGAAATCCTGACTTAAAAAGATACTCTTTGATGAATCGAAACGGTGGGTGGAAAAGAAGTTTTAAAAGGCTAAACTTCTTTCCGCTCTCAAAGAGATCCGCTACAGCAATCTTGGAATACTTATCAATCGTTTGAATCTGATCGGAAATGTTTCCATAGGTATAATGGTGATACTGATTTTTTAAAACACCAATTTTCCCGTCCACCATTAATTTGGCATGGAGCCCACCTTCCCATCTCCCTTTTTCCCTGCGATAAAGGCGAATCTCACCATCGGGGTACCATCCTCCGTATCGAATCCATCTCCCTAGGTAATAAGTGCGTCGATAAACAAAATATCCATCTAACTCTTTTGCCCTTCCATTTAATTCCGTCCGAATCTCTTCGGCCAGCTCTGAAGGAATTTCTTCATCGGCATCCACAAACATGATCCAATCTCGGGTGGTGAGATCGGCGGCATACTGATACTGATCGCGATGTCCTGTCCACTTCCTCTGAAATACCTTATCGGTATAAGGTTTACAGATTTCATAGGTCCCGTCTTGACTGAAGGAATCAACCACCACCAACTCCTCAGCCCAGGAAAGACTTTTCAGGCATCGTTCAATTGTCCTCCGATTGTTGGTGGTGAGGACATATACAGAAACTGGAATCTTCTCGATCATTTCTTCTTATGCCTCAATTGTTTATCCACCGCTTCTTCAACTTCATCCACCGTGATGAGATCCATGCATTGATGATCCGTTGGACAAATCCTTTTCCAACAAGGACTGCAAGGGACATCCCTTTTCACGACCACATGTCCATCTCCCCATGGCCCTGTAATGAGAGGGGGTGTTGATCCAAAGATTGCCACTACAGGGGTCCCGACAGCAGTGGCCACATGCATGGTTCCGGTATCATTGGTCACAAGGAGATGACAACGTTCCATCAGTGCAGCCAGTTGGAGTAA
>Ga0315282_10005632_pt1 | contig 21259 bp, 15 predicted proteins | sample YL17G07_20_MG_FD_203693 | JGI IMG/M metagenome (GOLD analysis project Ga0315282, IMG submission 203693) | Sediment microbial communities from Yellowstone Lake, YNP, Wyoming, USA - YL17G07_20 | ecosystem: Environmental > Aquatic > Freshwater > Lake > Sediment | place: USA: Wyoming | collected... | reverse complement strand
ATCATCTTCTTGACATCAAAATGCTTGCCGGATTCGAGTCTGTAGAAATACACCCCGGTCGGCAGGTGGGACGCGTCGAAAGTCAATTCATGGGTTCCAGCAGTCAGAACTCCCGCAATCGGTGTGGACACCTTCTGTCCCAGTACATTGTAGACGGTCAACGTGGTGTAGCCGGGTTTCTCCAAATTGAACGAAATCTTGGTTCCGGGATTGAAAGGATTGGGATAGTTCTGTTCCAATGCAAATCTCCCAGGCACTTGATCTGCAGGACTCTGAACACCCACGACACCCTTGAAAGTCCACCGTGTGTCTCCGATTATCTTCCCATCAGTGCCAGCTGCCGCAAGGTTAATGCTGGCTGTGTAGGAACAATCAAGCGTATCGGAGTAATATTCTAAGTGGTGGCGATGAAAGTCATACGTCCAATTCCAGATTGGGGAAACGTTAAGGGTCGGTTTATTCTTGTTATCCAAAGACCTGTTCAAGACCCATCTAATGAGTTCTGTCATCAGACCTGGAGCTTTTGTAACCTTGGCTGAGACCGGAATGAACGTGTTCAAGGTATCTTTACCTTGAGAAGCCAATATCTTATTCATATTCAATGTCAAATAAGGGGGACCCTCCCTATGATAAAAGGGTCCTGCGTAGATTGCGTCATTCGGTGGGCCTAAAGCAAGCATCGCTTTGCCAGAATCTGAAGAGGCATAGTAGTTGTTCTGGATATTCCATTTGGCAGCATCATTCTTGTTTGTCATGACCCACGTCATTCTTGGCAGGTTATTTACCGGATCATTTTCACCTGGATCGCCGAATTCTACCTGGCGAACATAAGCTGTGTCCTCTCCGAGCGCAAAATGATCAATGAGCAGATTATTGGTTATCTGTAAGGTGCCAGTACCGCTGGTATCCACCGTACCCAGAGACAAGAATCCATGGTAGGACATATCATATAGCACAGTGTTATGATCGAAAATAAAATTCCTTATGCTGTTGGGGGCACTAGCTTGATAGTGGCGGACGACACGATCATACAAATTCACAAACGTGCAGTTCTGGATAATCAACGAATCAATTCTCACGGCTCTGCAATCTACGAATTTACCCGCACCAAAATTCGACGTCGGATGTCCCATATCTGCAAAAATAGAATTCGTCACCTTAATAACACTTGCGGGTCCTTCTGTCCTAATGATCTGCCCGGCTATGGTTTTCATTATGCAGCTATCAATATAAATACGGGTATTGCTACCGCTTGACAGGGTCCTTATCATCATTGTGTTCGAATATTTGAGAAGTGAATCAACCTGCTCGTTATACCCGGCCACCATGATATGCTTCATTCTGATCGTTGTATTGCTGGCCAATTGGCACATCTGCCCCGGAACTGCACCTCCTCCGGTGGCCGTCGGGTAGAAATAAATCGTTGGATCGTAATGTCCTGTTTCGCCGTATGCTGCCCGGAACGTGACCGTACTACCCGGTTGATAATTAAGGGAGGCGTTCCAAGCATAGATTCCGTCTTTGTGCAATACGTAGACGCGGGTACCAGCCTTGAATGGAGCACTGGCGGTGTCTGCCGCAATCATGGCATTAAGATATTGACCTGTGGTATACCAATCATCGATTACCAGGTCCTGGCTCAACGCCTTTATCGGGAGAAGCAGGAACAGGAACACGATCATCCCGTACAGTTTCGTACTCATGGCATCCTCCTACTTTCTGTTAAGGAATCTGTTAATTAGAAAAGGAATAGTTAACTGACTTTACAACGATATTCTTACTCCAAAGTCTGCCGTAGTACCGTACAAATCTGCAGTACGAGCCAAATGCCAATCCCTCACCGTATTTATCCTTGAAGTGCTTTCTTGCCTGTTGGTGAAGTTGTTGACATTGAGAAAAAGAGAAACATTCCTCAGGATTTCTTGCTTAAGGGCAAGGTCCCACTTCGTAAAACTATCGACATGCATATCGCTTTGACCGTCTGTCGAGTATTGCTGAACATACTCACCTTGATAAAAAACCGATACCCTTGCTGAGAACCCCCCTATGTCATATCCAAGAGCTGCATTGCCATAGAGTTTCGGCTGATTCTCCGATTGTCTCTTCACGTCTACGGCTATGTTATATGGGGTCCCAGGAACCCACTTCCCTTCGCCAGTCCGAGGATTGATCTGAAATACAGAGTCTTGTCTCGATTCACTCTGAATAATATATGTTTCAGAACGGGTTATCGAAACATTGTAAGACAACGTGATATTTCTGAGATAACCGGGGAGGAAGCCGAAATTCATTTGGTGTTCGAACTCAAAACCCCAGGCATACGAGGGGCGATCAGAATTATACGGCACATCGACAGTATAGTTATTGTTCTTGGCTATTAGAGATTTAAAAGGTTCAGTATTTTGCCACGTCACCCCGACAGCAGTCAATAATGAATCGAAGTTGCGACTTATATTTACACCAACCATTTCATGGTAGAGGTCATCAATTCTCTTATAGAACGCTGAGACCGAAATCAAACCGATCGTACTACTATAGACTTGTGTATTGAGCTCATAATTCCACGCTTTTGTATCTCTTAAATTAGGGTTCCCAAGGGTAATTGGAGTAGGGCTGCCGGAGACTAACTCAAAATGGGGTATGCGTAAATCATAGTCCGGTCTCGCCAACGCTCTATACGCAGCGAAACGAACACTCAGAAAATCTGTGGGTCTCAACGTTAACTGCACGTTCGGCAACCATATTGTCTCTGTGTACGCGGCAGTTGTATCCCTGATTCCCGATGTAGCAGAAAGGATAATGCCAATTGTAGATAGGCCCCCCGGGGCAAACCTTGCTTCATAGTCATTTCTTTCTCTTTCGGCCCGCAGACCAGCAATCAATGTCGCTGCTTGTCCAATATTGAATGTATTCATAAGGTAACCCGCAGACACTCTCTCAGTAATAGCGTAACCATCCAGTATAGCCCGGTCATTGGGATTATACTCCAGCGATGCTCCGGATACTCCATTGCTGTTGAGTTGGTACCATAGTCTCAAGGCATTGATATCGATTAGCGGATTCATTCTATACAGCCCTAAGAGATCACGTGAGGGAGGCGCTTGATTAATAAAATCGGATAATGACGGAGCCCCTATTGTGCGGTGTAGATAGTAATCTTCGAAGCGTGTACCCATGAGATTTATTGGTGAACCATCTCTATTACTGGAGTAAAAACCATGGAGGTATGCATTATCATCATATTCTGTCTCGTTCAGCCATCGCGACCTTTCCTTGTATTTCCCCCCCACTCTTAACTCGCCAGAGAATAAATCCGTCAATGTATATTTCCTTGATACATTCAAGGACGCAGTCCTTTCCCGTTCGAAATTCTGGTTTTGAAAGCGTGATGCACTACTGCAGGCTGCAGCTACATAGTTATTCGCCGCATACGGTATGATGTATAGCTCCGGATGATCTTTTCCAGACGGCACTGACTCTCCCTCTTTTACCCCAGGAGTCTCCGTAAATATCATTTGATAATCGAATGGATTGTTCACCTTTGAATGGGCATACGATGCGTTCCAATTGAATTCAAATCCAGAGAGAAAATTCTTTCCCTGCAAAGCAGCATTTACGGTGTTCGTCCCAAGTTCAGTATATCGATACCTGTAATCCCAGGTAACACCCCCCGCCCCTGCTGGATAGATTCGGTTATAGAGCGAGATATTTCTTTGTGTGCCGCTGTATAGGCCGCTGAGTTTTACCCAGCCGCTATCCGGGGTATTCAGGTCAAAGATTACTTGTCCACCACTCCTTCGACGAATTTCGTCAGTGAAGTCAACTCTAAATTGGTTCATATTATAATCATTATCGAGTCCGGTTGTGCTTGGATCATAGCCGGGAAGGTCTGGATTCTTGAAGGTCCCGTACCCATATCTAATATCTTCGCTGCTCCTGATTTTTCTCTCTGCATTGCCCTGTATTTGTACACCGAGTACATCATTGAAAAATCGTTCACCGTAACGCGCCGACAAATCATACTGATTGGTCGATTTCATTAGATGATTATAATCTCCCTTAAGATCAAAACGAAGCAACCTTTCGGAAGGTGCTTTTCTTGTCACCAAGTTGACAGCACCCGCAATTGCATCTGCATCTTGATCGGGAGTAAGTGTTTTGTATAATTCAATGCCTGCTAAAGATCCCTGCGAAATCATGCTGAGATCGACATCGCGAGAAGTGGAGTCCGTCGCCGGTATCCTGACACCATCGACCATGATATTGCTAAACTTTGAGCTGAGTCCTCGCAAAACAACCCCAGTCGCTTCGCCTCCCGACCGAATGATTGACACGCCCGGCAGACGGCCGATCGCCTCTGCGGCATTTGCGTCCGGCAGTTCTTGGATCTTCTCTTCGGAAACCACATTGATGATTGTGTTCGACGAAATCTGCTGATTGATGGCGGCTATTTGACCGCGCGCTTGAGCTGTTACAAGAACTTCTTCTGCTCTTATAATGTCAGGCGTAAGTCGAAAACTCAATGACATCACTGCACCTTCCGTGACATCTATCCCTAGTTCTTTAGCTTTGTACCCGACGTATGAGATTCGTAGCATGAACTTTCCCGCAGGGACTCCAGAAATGTTGTACCTGCCCTCTCGATCAGCTACACTACCGAGAGCTGTGCCCTTCAAATAAATGTTAGCTCCGAGCAGCGGTTCGTTCGTCACCGAATCAGTGACCGCGCCTCGCAATGTAGCTTGTCCGAAAACAGCAATTGGAATGAACAGAATGATTAATGCTAGTATGCGTATAGAAACTTTCATAAGAGTCACCTCCTTGATTGAAACAACTTCGAGACATTGTCGCAGCCTCTCCTTCCCCCAGCGAGTGGCTTGCGGCACATCATACTCGGACGTTGATGACTCGAGGAAATGGAATAGACAAGCAGCAGTCGCGAGGAAACAAGTGGAAACCCTCGTACAGCTGTCATTGTAGGGGGGGTGGAACGCTGGAGTGACATAGAGAAATCGGTTACTTTACCGATTACTTTACCGATAAATGATTATACAAAAAGAAAACCCTTTTGTCAAGCCCTAATTCGTTTCAAAGCCTGAACGAGGATGGTTCGTCGCACCACCGATCTTCATATTGAGATATCAGTGGAGCAAGAGAGGAGAGATACCAGCAGAACTGTTGGCCGTCCCGCACAGGTGTAGAAGGCGTGCGAAAAATCTCGAAACCACTTGTTTTTGTGGGTCAGGAGGGATTCGAACCCGACGGCTCCGCTCGCCTCGCTTGCTCCTCGAAGCGGGTCGAGGGATGACAACCCGCGATCTCCCCCGATAACAGGGAGATAGCCATTTCAAAACAGGCCGCCAGCTATTTGATTGTGGCCAGATTCGGCAGGAGAACAAGTCTCGCAGGAAGCATGATCCAAAGCGCATGAAATGAAACAGACTCTGGGCTATATTGATGGACTAATTGAATTTCAACCTCTTTCTTCTTACCTTTTTCCTACCAGAGCGCGTACAACTCTGTGCAACCAATGACAGATACCGAATCTTACCACTCAGATTAACATCCGAGGATTATTTGAGTCAGATATCCTAAGAAATCTTTGAAAGTGACGTGATCTTTGAAGCCCGGATGGCGGAATTGGCAGACGCGCTAGATTCAGGGTCTAGTGAGGGCAACCTCGTGCAGGTTCAAATCCTGTTCCGGGCACCACTGAAAGGGAGCTGGGTTCTCCGCCAGCTTGTTCCGCCAACGGCGCAACGGCGGATGCGCCATTGGCGCAAAATCCCCCTTCGGGCACAGTGAAGAACAGGTTTCCGTTCCGATGTGACAGCATCGGAACGAGATCTCGATCCCGACCATGTCGGGATGGGACAAATCCTGTTCCGGGCACCATTGAAAAGGCGCACGGGCCCCCCCCAGCTTGTTCCGCGGTTCGCGGAATGAGATCACGTTGCCATTCGGTGGGATCCTCTTCTACCTAAGACATTTCCTCCCTCCTTGGCACTTCCGCCTTTTACCTACCAAAAACCGGATGCGATGCGACCGGGGGTGTTTGATATGGCACAGAGGTTCTCTTCAAATCGACACTCTCAAACAACAACGATGGTGTCACAACGCAGACCCTGATTTGGCTTGGGTTGTAGAGCCCCATCAATGACGATTTGCGCTGGCTTGTGATGTGATTGTACACGTACTCGTTTTCGGATGCCGTCAGCATTTCTTTGAATGATTGCGCCGTCATTCCAGTTATTTCCGCCCCACGAACTAATTCCTCCCTCCCGTCCGGGAACACCCTATAGATTAGTATTGGCTCAAGTACGAACGGTCGAGGAGCTCCCGGCCCGAAAGAGTAGGGGTCCGACTCTTCCCTGAGCTGCTGTTTGAAATATGGATTGTTAATCTTCCGAACGATAATGCCAAATTCGAGCCCTCTCTCCTTGACAAGTGAGATGAGTTGCCTCTTGATTTCGGGATCTTTCTCTGTCTTCGAGGCGGAGAGAAACAAATTGCTGAAAAACGCCTGTGGCTGAAATCCTCGTGCATGCCCGTTACTCTCACGGATACGTTTGTGTGGTATTTGCGACGTCAATAGCGTCTTCAGAATACCCCTCTCTATCAGATTCACCTCAACAGGTTGTACTCCTTCTTCATCGACATCGAAGCTAGCGATGAGGGGGATACCTTTATATTTCCTCTGTCTTGGATTATCAGTAACAGAGAAGAAGTCTGGAAGCACTCTCGCGCCAATCTTGTTCTGGAACGATGATTCCCCCAATTGGTTCTTCAGCATTTGTTCAAGCTGAGGATTGTCAGTTGTGACATCACGTATGTTGCAGAGATTCGGTCCGAGACCTTGCGCCACCAGCTCCGCCGCAGCTTGACCGTCGAACCACACGGGCCCACTGTATGAATCGAGAATCGGAGCGTCACGAAGTGCAACCAATTCTTTCGCTATCGCTTCGATCTGATTGGCCATCTCCTCTTCAGAGGGGACATCCTTGAGAGAATTGCCATAAAAAGCTATGAAATTAGTGAGAGGCATACCGTCTGAGGCTTGGGTCTTTGCCTTTACTTCAACCCATGTCCGAATGCGCTGATGAGTATTCTTGGCGCCTTTGCTATTGAGGAAGTAGATGTAGTCATCGGCAAATCCCGTATTGACCTCTGAGTACTGAATCATCGGAAACTTCTTCAGCACCGCTGAGAGTCTTCGGGTTCTCTCAACCCAGAGTGCTCGATCGAATTTTTCGGTATTCTCAGGGGCAACTGATGTATACAATCTTGCTGGACTGAAGTCCGCCGTGGTATCAGTGCGCACCTTGTTTTGGACCGCCGCCTGCTTCTTCGAAAGATCAGCAAGCGATCGTTTGTAGACTGCATCGCTGGCCAACCAGAGGTTGCGCCTCAACTCCGTATAGTCATCTTCATAGGATACACCTTTTGACCCATCGTCTGAAACATACGTCACTCCACTCCTTCCAAGACTGCTGAAGGAAGCAAAGTCGGTATTATCGAATGAGGGGCTCCCAACTCTCATCTGGACGTTGATAGAACGGGAGCGTGGAGTCTCTGACGATGAAAGAAGACTTCCCATTGACGCTCTGATGAAATACGATTCGTGCTCAACGACTGAATAAGCTACATAGTAGGGAGGTCGGAGCGTATCTATCTTCAGGTTTGAAATCGTCCGAGCCATTTCATCTTTCATTGCAGCGAAGATCCACTCCTTCTGAGCAAACGAAATTCGAGATGAAAGCAGAGCAACGACTGAGAAAAGGACGGCATGATAACGGGTTCGCATGTTGGATTCTCCTCAGAGCTATTAGACTTCAGCCTGGTTTCTTCTCAAGCGGAGCAGGGAGAATCGGAGGCTTCTCCTGCGACTTTTCCTTTTTTTGCACTTCGATCTGTGATATAAGTATGCTGGGACAGGTCTGCGAGACGGGAACTCCTCCTGACTCAGCGCCGCAGAAACCATACCATGTCACAGGATCATCCGCTGCCGCATAAACCTTGCTAAATGCTGTCAGTGGGGTTCCGACCAAATCCACACCTCGGACTAATTCATCGGGTCTGCCATCGGTATAGACACGATAGACCACAAGAGGCAGAACGTTAAAGACATTTGGACTCAGTCTTCCTGTGACTGTAAATCCACCTTCAATTTGAGAGAACAAAAGTCCGTATGGCTTGTTTTGCTTCTTGCAGTCATCGATCAACATCTGACGAAGCCGAGCGAATGGGACGGGCTCACTTGTTTCGACAAACAAATTTGACTGGCGTGCTACTGGCTGGAACCCCGCTTGACATCGCCCATGACCGTTTGACGCAGGAAACTTTTCGATAGGTGAACGGGCCATGAGGAAATTCTTGAAGATCCCGTTTTCGACGACGGCGACACGTTGAGCTTTCACCCCTTGATCATCGTATTTGTAATAGCCCGAAAGATCAGATCCTTGAACATGCTCGACTGTAGGATCATAGATAACATTCATTGAGCTTGGCAGGATCTTCTCCCCGACCATTTTCTTAAACGTTTGCCCTTCAGTCTCACTTTTTTGTCTGTGTCCCTCTATCCTATGGCCAAAGACCTCATGGAAGAACACCCCCGCAGCTCCACCGAGAAGAATGGCTGGCCCGGTGTAGGGTTCAACGATTGGGGCAGTTCCAAGGTGTTCCAAATCGGCGATCATTATTTCAACTTTTTTGAGAATTTCTTCGTCACTTGGAATTCCTTCCGGAGTGAACGAAAAGAAGCTCTCGTGACATGGTAGTTCCATTCCATCGTCTGCTTTACTGAATGCACGGACAAACAGCCGCACGTATGGGATTGAAGTTTGGAGAGACGTGCCTTCGGTACTAACGAAATATTTTGTTTCTACGAGTGCGTCTAATGATGCTTGTGCTTCATAGATATCAGGGTGTGACTGGAAGGGCTCGGTGTATTTTTTCAGTTTCGATTCCCATAGAGGTCGATCAATCCTCAAGGTCTTCGACTGCTCAGTGTACAATTCCGGTTGCTGGTGAGAGAAATCATCTGAGGTATCTTCTTCTCTCACTTTGACAGCTTTGTTGGTCTTCACTCTTGTGTACTCCTCGACAGCTCTCTTATAGCGTTTATCTGTCTCTAACCAGAGAATCGTCCGAATTGCATCGGGGTCATCTTCAATCGGGATTGAGATATTTGAGTAACGGTACCTGGGGCCTCCAAAGTCTTCACGAATTTCATGTGTGTTGTCAAATGTATAATCACCAACGCGAAGATCCAACGCAAGCTGGCGCGTGTGACTCTCTGAGCTTGATTCCAAATGACCAAAGGAAGCTGCAATGAAAGCCCTTTGCTGATCGGTGATAGTGTAACTCAAGAAACACGGGGGTGTCTCCTGTGCTTTCAAAGCCTCGAAGGAATGGTTCAGCTCCTCCTTCATTGCCTTGAGTACTGGAGTGGGTGACTCACTTTGTCCACAGAGGGACGAAGTTAACAAAAACGACAGAATCTGGAGAATCAAAACCCTGCGTTTCATGGTTCCTCCGATAATTGAGCTACAGTCGGCTGCGGGACTTTCTTAGCCTGCAGACCACTTCTTAAGATCACGTACGAATGCGGTAAGGAAATGTCCCCCAGGCTAACTCAAACGTAAATCCACTTGGGTAATATAAATCTTTTCTCCGATAAGTCAAAGTATGCCGATTCCATACTTCCAGATTATCAACAACCAATCCGCCCGAGGAGAAAAGATACAAAAAGGTGAGAAGTGGTGAGGTCGGAGAGCCAAATGGCAAGACTTCATTAGCTCTGACAGAGAACCACAGAGCGAGTCACTGAGGGACTTGGGGAGCCTCGTTCCTCGCCTCGATCGCCTTCCTGTCGTCCTCCCGCTGCACTCTGTAATCGATGACGAGCATACTCAGGACGAAGCCGCCGAGGTTCACCCAAAATGCAAGTTGGACAGCGAGTGGAAATCCAATGAAGTATCCGATGTACAAGACAACTCGCTTGAATCCCAAGTCCACGCCGGAACGCCTGACGAGGGAGGTCAGGAGCAAGATCGCGACGAACGCAAGCACTGCTTCTGTGTAGCCAACCTTTCCCGCATAAGCGAGAGCAAGGAACATGAAGCACTCTACGCTACGGTCAAAGACCACTTCGAGTTGTTCCCCCAGGGCCGTCTGGAGACCGAACTTCCTCGCGATCGTCCCATCCAGACCGTCGAGAAATTGGGAGATGAACATCAATGCCATCCCGATCTCGATCCTGTCAAGAGCAATGGCGCCAGCCGCGAGCATCCCTGCAACAAATCCCATAAACGAGATCTGGTTCGGCGTGAACTTGAACTGCTTATGGACGAACGTAGAAACAGGCAACCAGAAACGGTCTACCGTTTCATTAAGAACAGAATAAGATTCAAGCATACGAGTATGATGACGGTGATGATTTCTTTCAGTCCATCAGAGACATTCGGGAAGAACCCCCTCGTTGTAACGGCGTGAAATGGAAACAGCGGACGCTTGTCATAACTCACAAGATAATCAAGCACGAGGTGGGGAACAAAGAAGATCACAGGAATCACCGATCTGATGAAAATCGAAAGCGGCACAATCCACAGGAGAGAAACAGGTTCTTGGAGAGAGGTGCGCCAGTGGTAGAATTTTTCATTCTTCAGGCCATTTTTCTTCAAATAAAGAGGAAGCTTCAGCGCGTGATCGACATCAAGAGCAACACCGAAGCCGTACGCAAGCGCTAGATCGCCCCCGTGTACTCCAAGAGCCTGGACACCGACTGTGGTGAGGAGGATATGTGTGAAGATCGTCATGGTCCTTAGATAGTATTGTTAGGTGGTTTTTGGCCTTATCAAACCTGCCAATGCAATGAAGCTTAGGCCAACGAGGATCCAGAAGAACTCGCAGATCCTCATCACGATTCCCAAATAAATCCCAATCATCGGGGGGAGCGCGAGGCTCTCCAGCGCAAAGTAAAAACCTCCTTCCCGCACTCCTACGTTGTAAGGCACTGCAAAGAAAAGGTTTATCAAGATAGAATACGTCAGATAAAGGAAGAAGGCTTGCGCGAGGTCTACCTCGAGACCGACACTCCGGAGGATGAGAAATATCTCAATCCCCACACAGCACCGCCCAAGAAACTCACATCCGACTGCACCGTAGAAATCTTTTCTCCTCTCATGGTAAGCGTTCGTAATGAGTTCGTCCATCCGCCTCAATGACTCCTGATTCACTGGAATCCTTTCGAGAAGCCGACGTAGGACACGCAGACGTTGAATGCGACTGTAGATCCGTTCGAAAACCCCACGACGGTGTCCAGAGAGAAGAATTGAAATAATCAGCAGAAGGATCAGCCCCGCCGCAACCAGCAGGAGCTTCACTGAAGACGAAAGCTGCAGCGCGACTAGGGCAACGAGAATCCCAACGAAGAGCAGCAGCAGGTGACCAAGGCTGAAAATCATCCGGTACAGCGTGACCGCTGACACGGATCGGCCCCGGCCCATTGACTCTGAGAGGGCAGACATTCGGTAGGGTTCCCCACCGATGGCAAGAAAAGGGGTAATCTCATTCAATGCGAAGCCGGAGACAGTGATCCGGAATAACCGAGGGAATGTAATATCATGGCCATCCGGGCCGAGAGCGAGTCTCCACGCCGTCGTGTTGAGAATGTAGATGAAAAACCAAACGCCAATAATAAGTCCGAACGTCCAGCCTGTGGTGGCAAGATTCGAAAGAAGTGTATGGAAGCCAAATCTATTGACAAGGTAGGCAAAAACACACAGACCAAGAACGAATAGAATAAGCTCGAATTTCTTAGGGCGGAAGGAAAGCTTGCTGGTTATGCTCGTTGAGAAGTCCGGCATTGAATGATGAAAGGGAAGTCTCTCGGGTGGTTCCAACTCTCCTCGCTGCACGCACGCCCTGAGAAAACTTCAAGGGCTTGCTGCAAAAGAACTGTTATAGATACCAAAAACGAGATTGAGAATCAAGCTTTTTTTAAGGGGATATCACACAAGCCGACCGCTAATGAGATGAAACAAGAGATTCAAATTCCTGAGCATTCTCATACATGAGTGCATTGTTGAAAAAAACATAGACCTTGTCGAGGCTCTTCGAGAGTGATATACACTTATCGAGCAATTCCTCTAGCTCTTTCTTCGAATACCGATACATGTACATACTCGGCTTTCCAAAACCGTGAAGTCTGAAGTATCCCAACCGCCTGCTGGCGGTTAGCGATGGCAGATTTCGAAAGGGATCGACGCAGCATATGAGTTTGAAGTGGTCACACAACCGTTGAATGCTCTCTTTCGTGTCCCACCACTTTCCTCGCGGTTCCCACGCAATCATTAAACTCCCCAGCTCGATTGTTGAGAAGAATTTCTCTAACCGATCCATGTTCTCTGCCGTTGACCGAAAACTCTCTGGCGATTGAAGGAGAAGCACCTCCGCTCGGAGCGTTGCGCAGATGTCGAGCATCCGTGAGAAAATATCAATCGAGGTTCTCGAACGAAACCGGTCAACATGCGTGATGATCTTTGAGGCTTTCACGCTGAACTCAAACTGTTTGTTCATTTCATCGGCTTCGGCTCTCCACTTCTCGGCTGTGCTCACCTTCGGAATACGATAGAATGTTGAATTGACCTCCACACTCTGGAATAGTTGTACATATGCCTGCAGTTTCGACCGAAATTTCCGCTTAATATGCGCTGAAAAATCCTTCTCTCGCAGGTACCCCCAACCGCAACAGCCAATCGTGATGGTCGGTTTGATCATGGTTTAGTAGAAGAGAGGTCTAAAGATCTAGGAAGGAAGAGGGATTGAGGGAAAAGTGGGCGCTGTAGGGTTCGAACCTACGACCTCCGCCTTGTAGGGGCGGCGCTCTGAACCAACTGAGCTAAGCACCCGTGTTTTTTGAGGATTTTTTCTCGGATACCCCATAGAACTGCCCATCACTATTAGCAGTTCGGTTTGCAGTGTAACCGAGCAGTTTCCTTGCTAATTAACACCGAACCCCTGACGCTCTCACAGCCTGTCCAAAGGCTTTGCACCTGCAGGGGTTCAGTGTTGAAAGAAGATCTGGATTAGGACACTTCGCGAGAGTCATCGTGCAAGACAAATATATCACTCTTCAGTTCGAGATGCAATACCCTTGAGTCCCGTGTACGGGCGAACCACGTTCGCCATAGCATACATTACAGCGAGGAGGTCTTCCTTTTTCTCTGCATCAACTTTCAATATCGGTACAGTTATGCGCAGGGCCTCAAGAAATCAGTCAGTTCGACCGATCCATTGATTCGGTGCTCGCAACCAGTGCCTATTACCCTGCCCGTCAACGACTCGGACGATGACATCTACATAAACGTGCGGTCCCCATTTGGGTCCTTCACGGGCAATCTTGACGATACGGTTTGGCTTCAATTCACTGGGTGGAATGGATTCGTCCGACAACCAGAATTTCCAGACTTGATCGTTATGGACTATCCAGACTGCATCGGCTGAAATTGAACTTGGGAGTCTCGCTGTGTCCGTTGCTGTCACGTAGATTATTGCAATCAACGGCTTACCGTCTGGTGAGCTAATGGGTTGAAAGTCTCGCCACATATATGTTGAAAGGCAAAGGAGTCTACCCTCCACGATAATCGTGTCGGGAGACGCTTGTAGCTGAGCAACCGGAATATCTTGGGGAATAGAAACTCCATTGTCTTCACATCCGACTACAACAAGCAACATCAAGAGCAATACTAACATTTTCATGCGTATCTCCATCACTTGATTGCGGCGTTATGCCTAACGTTCACGTTATGAACAGGCCCGCGCCGTGAGACGGCACGAGGTCTCGTTGCCAACCTGCGGTCCAATTCTTCGCATGAAAGCTGCAGAGTCAGTGAGAATATCCCCCATCCACGGCATCTGTCCCATGATCGCGATCTTCATCTTCCTTAGCGCTTGGGACGTCCGTGCTGTCCGCCCCCAATCGGCGACAAAATCCTTGAAGGTTTTGGATTTCCAATCGTCCGCAATCATGGGACAATATATCCTTGCTCGGACGATGGAATTCGCCATGTCTTGGGCACCATGAACCCCCTGATTATACGTCAAGTCCGCCATTGTCTACTGTGGCGTTACCCGTGGCACTGGCTGGATATTGGCTAACATCACAGGAAGGTTGTTTTGCTTCAAGGCCTCAACCGTTGGTAGCGCAGGTCCGTAAGTAAGCATAACGATGATGATTCATCCAGACCTCGGCTATTGAAATCGTGAATGTATTTTTCTGTCTGCTCACGGTTTCTTGCTGGACCCGGGAAGTGGATGTCAACAACGTCCTTCAGTCGATCGGCAACCTCCCGACCGTATCTGTTTTGACGTTCAGTAATCCCTGGCAACATCTTATCGTACAACTCTTGCATGATTCCCAGGAGTCCAAGTTTCGGCTTTCTTCGTTCTGTCATAGTATTCACCTCCCAAGAGGATTTAGTCTATTGTTCAGGCTTTCATCCTTTGCTGATCGCGCAGGGTCAGCAGGTCTTTCATAACATTGTACATCGTACCTGACCAGCCTGGTGTTCCAAACGCATCGTGAAGTTTTCGGTAAAGACGGTACAGTTCCTGATACACATTGCGGTTTCGTGGATTTGGTTGGTAGACTTTTCTCGTTGAAGTCATCACTTCTTGTGCCTCCTCGACACTCGAAAATCCACCTGCATCCGCACCAGCTGCCACAGCACCAAAAATCGCAGCTCCCAAGGCAGGCGTTTGATCACTGCTCGACACCTTCATGGGACGCCCTGTAATGTCTGCATACACCTGCATCAAAAGGGGACTCTTTGCGGCCAGTCCTCCGCAGCTAACAATTTCCTTGATCGGTACACCGCCTTCCTCAATCCGGTTGATAATAGTCAGCGCTCCGAAGGCGGTCGCCTCGATCAACGCTCTATAGATTTCATGCGCTTGCGTGTGCAGCGTTTGGCCGAGCAGGAGACCCGTCAACCGAACATCGACGAGAATGGTTCGATTACCGTTGTTCCAGTCCAGGGCGAGGAGACCGTGCTCTCCCGGTTTCAGCTTCGCCGCTGCGGCCTCGAGATTCTTGAATTTTTCATCAACGGACTTCCCCCACTTGCTCGGAGTCAGGTGATGGACAAACCATAGAAAGATATCTCCAACCGCCGATTGACCAGCTTCAATTCCGAAATACCGAGGCAGGACGGATCCATCAACGATTCCACATACACCCGGGATATCAGCCAACTCCTTGTTGCTCGGCCAGACCATGATGTCACAGGTGCTCGTGCCAAGGATCTTTACAAGCGTCCCTTCCTTCACTCCTGCTCCAACAGCTCCATGATGGGCGTCGAAACCGCCGACAGCGATAGCTATTCCTGATTTCATGCCCAGCTTCTTGGCCCACGATGGCGACAAGCGACCTGCTAGGCAATCAGAACTGAAAGCTTTCTGGTACAAACGGTCGCGAAGTTCGGCAAGCTCAGGTTTTAGGAGTGAAAGAAACTCCTTGTCAGGCAATCCGCCCCAGCTCTCGTTGTACATTGCCTTGTGTCCAGCTGCACACACACTCCGCACAATTTTCTCCGGCCGAGACTCGCCCGCTAAGACGGGGGGAATATAGTCACAAACCTCGACAAAACTATGAGCTGCCTTGAAGACCGCGGGCGCAACGTTCTTACAGTGAAGGACTTTGCTCCAGAACCACTCCGAGGAATATGTACCACCAACCTTCGCCAGGTAGTGCGGACGTACCCGTCTCGCGAGATCGGTTATCTGAGCGGCTTCCTGATAACTGGTGTGGTCCTTCCACAGCCAAACCATCGCATCGAGATTGTTCTTGAACTCTTTTGAGAACGCAAGGGGAGTACCCTCTCTGTCGACTGGCATCGGGCTGCTTCCAGTCGTGTCAATACCGATGCCAATGATGTGATTCGGATCAAACTTCCGATCAGTCATTCTCGCTCGCCTGATCGATCTCGGGATGGTCACTGAAATTCCATCGAGGTAGTCCCGAGGGTGCTGTCTTGCTAGATTCGGATCTTTTGGATCGATCAAGACTCCATTCTCGCCCGTAGGATAGTCATAAACGTCCGTGGCGAGTTCCTTGCCTGAGCGAAGGTTGATAATCAGTGAACGACAGGAATTCGTTCCAAAATCCAGACCGATGCTATATTTGTTCCTCATGGTTCTCCTGATGATACAGAGAACAAGTTCACAGTCCGGGTCGCTTCAAGAACTGTAACAGATTGACTTTTTCCTTCACGGCTGACCATAGTAAGCGTCCTTGCCATGCTTGCGACGATGGTGTTTATCAATGAGAGATTGCTTCAACGTGGGGACACCTGGATTTATGTGCAAGGTCAAGAAGGCCATCTTCGCCAGCTCTTCGAGGATGATACTGTTGTAGACGGCCTGCTGGGGAGTCGATGCCCAGGTAAACGGCCCGTGACACGCCACAAGAATCATCTGGATATCCCTGTAGGATGGATTCTTCAGCGTCTGGAGTATGAGATTCCCCGTTTCCTCCTCATAGTCACCCTCGATCATCTCATCGCTGATCACGTCGGTGATCGGAATTTCTGTGGTTAGATGATCAGCATGAGTTGTACCCAGAACAGGGATCGGTCGAAGAGCCTGAGCCCATGCAACGGCATAGGTCGAGTGTGTATGGACAATTCCTCCTATGTAGGAAAGATTCTTGTAGAGAACGGAGTGCGTCTTTGTGTCAGATGAAGGGCGCAGCTGACCTTCCACAATTTTGTTCTCGAGATCGACGATGACAATGTCATCAGCCTTCAGTTCATCGTAAGGCACGCCGCTCGGCTTTATCGCAAACACGGCCTTGTCACGATCGATGACACTCACGTTTCCGAAAGTTTCAAGAACCAAGCTGTATCGTGGTAGCTTCTGATTGCATTCCCAGGTGATTTCTTTTAAGTCTTTGTAGGTGCCCATGATCTGAAGCCTGTCGTATCTTTGTCGGGTCTACCCCGCTTTATCTGACAGAAAATTTATGGACTGTTCTTTGTGTGTAGCGCTCGCCGGGCCTCAAGACGACGTTGGGGAAAACTGACTTGTTCGGAGAGTCGGGAAAGTGTTGTGCCTCCAAACACAAACCGTAATACTGCTTGTACACTTTACCTGTCTTGCCAGTAATCGATCCGTCGAGGAAATTTCCAGGATAGAACTGGATCCCCGGCTCAGTAGTAAGAATCTCCATCAACCTCCCACTCGTCGGCTCGTGAACACGCGCCGCCAGAGCCGGTGAACCACCACCGGCATTGAGCACAAAGTTGTGATTGTATCCGCCCTGAACCTGTGCGATTCGTTCCCCAACTGTTCTCGGCCGCCGAAAGTCAAAAGGTGAGTCATCCACCCTCTCCAATTCACCTGTCGGAATGTATCCTGTATCGGCGGGCGTATATCGGTCAGCATTGATCATCAACTGATGACCCAGGACATCGCCCTTTCCCTGACCGGCGAGGTTGAAATAGCTGTGATGGGTGAGATTAATGATTGTTGGCTTGTCCGTCGTAGCCAAGTAATCGATTGTCAGCTCATCGTCGTTCGTGAGAGAATAGATCACCGAACATGTCAGGTTGCCCGGATACCCTTCTTCTGCATCTTTGCTTACATAGGAAAATCTCACACCTGCAGTGCTGTCGGTCTGAACCGATTCAGCATCCCAAATCACTTTATCGAAACCTATGCGTCCACCATGCAAGTGGTTCTCGCCATCATTCCTCACCAATGTATACTCGACTCCGTCCAGTACGAACTTTCCTTTTGCAATTCGGTTCGCGTAACGGCCCACGGTCGACCCGAAAAGCGGGTGGCCTTTGAGGTACCCAGCGAGGGTGTCAAATCCAAGCGTAATGTCCGCAAGTCTTCCCTCGCGGTCAGGAACCTCGAGAGACACGAGCGTGGCGCCGTATGTCATGACTCGTGCCCTGATCCCTCGTCGATTGACGAGCGTGTAGATTTGAACGTCCTTGTGATCGGGCGTTCTTCCGAAGCTTTCCACAGTTACACTTGATTCGTGTCTCGGATTCACATTAGATGTCTTCCTCTCACAGGAATTCACCAAGGCAGACAAAATGACCAAGAGGCTGGTGCGAACGCAACCCTTATGTGTCTTTTCCCAAGGATCACCCCTATTCTTTCACAATTGCACAGCCGAACAACTCACACTCCTGTTTCCGTCCCACGATGACGATTGAAGGAGATTCAAAGGATGATTTGCTGAATCATCGCTCGACAATTTTCACCTTGATCATTGTGAACGAGTGAGGTGGGAATTGATAGGTGAAATGTTGACCGTTCCCAGGGCTTACCTTCTTTTCGACGACAGTGACATTCTGTTCACTCGCGCTGTTCTGTACTTTTGGATCGGGAGCGTTGACTTCAAACACAGCCCCCCCATCAGCAAAGCGGCCGGTTTGGCTAACGATCTCTGTTTCGATCTGCTGATCTCGATGGCGATTGACTACGTTGATCAGGAGGCTTCCGCTCTTTGGGTCGAATGCGGAGGAGACATCGAGATAAGGGACCTCCTTAAACTCTCCAGCCTCGTATCTCTCACATGACACCTGGGCATCGAGTGAGACTCCCACGCAATGGTTTGCAAACAGGTGCAGAGGGTAATAGATTGTCTGGAGCCAGACACCATTCTTGTCCGTGCGGATGGGGGCAATCACGTTCACGAGTTGAGCCATGTTCGCGATCTTGACAATATGCGCATTCCTGACAAAACAATTGAGAAACTGTGCATCGACAAGTGCATCTTCGAGCGTATAGTTCTCCTCTAACTGCTCATTCGTTCCAGCCCGGTACCAAACGTTCCATTCGTCGAAGGCAACGTAGATCGGTGTCTTCCGTCGAGTCTTTGTCATTCTCTCATCGATAAGTCCTCCGACAACCTTGATTCGCTTCTCAACGTCAATCGTGGAAGCAAGGAATTTATAATAATCGTTGTCACGATTTCCTAGATAGGTATGAAGCGCAATGTAGTCAGCATAGTCTCTCAGATAGTCAAGAACTGTGCGACACCAACCAATCCAGTTTCCGCTGAAGTCACTTGATCCACAGGCAACAAGCTTGACCTCCGGATCGACCCATTTCATTAGTTTCGCGGCTTCGAGCGCAAACTTTCCATAATCATCAGCATTGCGATGTCCCATCTGCCATTCGCCGTCCATTTCATTCCCGAGTGCCCAGTATTTGACTTTGTAAGGTTCGGGTGAGCCGTTCTTAATCCGAAGATCCGAGACAGACGTCCCAGACTTCCGATTGCAGTACTCAACCCAGCTGCGAGCCTCATCCCAGGTGCCTGTCCCGAGATTGACGCAGATGTACGGCTCAGTTCCAAGTTTGCGGCAGAACTTGATGTACTCATCGGTTCCGATTCTGTTGCTCTCGACTGCACCCCAGGCAAGATCGATCCTTTTTGGACGCGTCTCTTTCTGCCCAATGCCGTCCTCCCAGTGATATCCCGAAGAAAAGTTGCCTCCAGGCCAGCGAAGGATGGTGACATTTAACTTCCGGGCGGCGTCAATAACATCCTTGCGGAATCCATCCTCATCGGCGAACGATGAACCTGGATCAAAAATCCCTCCATAAATACACCGTCCAAGGTGCTCGATGAAATTCCCGTAAATCTTTGGGTCGATCTCTCCTATTTTCCTCTCGATATCAATCTTGATCCGTGCCTTTTGTTCATTGCTGTTGCCCATGGCCATTGCCTCTTTTTCAAGTATCCAGCAGGACAGGATGCTGAGAAACAGGAGTGTTTTCAAGCATCGCCGCGTCGTTCCTGTATCGTTGAACTTCGGATGTTGGCAGTCCATTATAAGCCTCCCATTATTCGACTATCCATTCGAAAATACCGGCAGAGAATTCCGGTTTCAATTGCACTTCGAGCTCAAGACCATCGGTTTCAACCTGTGCAATTGTAGCCATGCCCTTGTGGTCCTGCTTGTTGTCCTCGCGTCCCTCGGGATCTCAACCCCCAGATTTCATTCGCTTGACGTCATTTCTGTGTAGTGAGCTTTGTAATTGCTCCGGGGAATAAAGTGAGGGAATCGATGACCACGCTCGCTTTGTCGAGGATCTCCTGGGGCGGTCTTAAGTGGAGATTCGGAACTGCAATGGCTTTGGCACCGGCGGCCAAGCCTGCCAAGATTCCATTCGCAGAGTCCTCGACAACCACCGTCTCGCTCACTTGAACACCGAGCCTTCTCACGATTTCGAGATAAACATCAGGCGCTGGCTTACCCTTGGGCACATCGTCGCTTGAAAGCACTTCATCAAAGAATTTTGCCCACTTTGCTCGTTGGAGCGCCACATCGAGCAGCCGTCGATACGACCCTGAGGCAAGGCCAAGCTTAAATCTCTCAAAGGAGAACTCAAGAGCCTCTTGCGCTCCAGGGAGGATTCTTACAAGCCCATTACCATAGTAGTGAGCCATCCGGCCGACAATATCGTCCTGGACCATTTGAGGAGAGAGTCGTCCGTCAAGCTTCTCGACCATGTAGTTAACCCAACCAGACGTGCTAAGCCCCATACATTGCTCTTGATCTGTATCACTCCAGACCAGACCGAACCGCTGGAACAATTCCACTCTCGCCTGAGACCAGAGAGGCTCCGTGTCCATCAATAGCCCATCAAGGTCGAAGATGACAGTTGTAATCATCCGAGTTAAATTTTTGGCGTTTTGCTACTCGATTGTGTGAGTGGACTCTTGATTTGAGTAAGGGATGCTTTTTGCACCTCCGTAGTCAGCAGAGGGGTAAGAAGGCTTGAAGAATACTGGGGAGAATGGTGACTGCTCGCAGGCTCGAACAGCGGACCTCATACTTGTAAAATATGCACTCTGAACCAACTGAGCTAAGTCCCAATTCGGCCGCCGCCTTCGGCGTGCCGAATTGAGGATCCCGACGTTGTCTGTCGGGACCTGCACTGGTGGATGCTGTAGGGTTCGAAGCTACGACCTCCGCCTTGTAAGGGCGCGCTCTGAACCGGCTGAGCTAAGCGACCCGACTCGAGCGGGAGACGGGAATCTGCGCCACAGGCGCATCCGCCGTTCCGCCCTTGGCGGAACAAGTCGGCGGAGAACCCGCGACACTCAGTCCCATTTCAACCCGTCATCCCGATGAAATCGGAAGAGCGGGCGATCCCGCAAAGCGGGACGGCGTCCAGCCCCATTCGACAACAATGAACGGGACTACATGCAGAGCGGGAGACGGGAATC
>Ga0315282_10005631_pt1 | contig 21259 bp, 14 predicted proteins | sample YL17G07_20_MG_FD_203693 | JGI IMG/M metagenome (GOLD analysis project Ga0315282, IMG submission 203693) | Sediment microbial communities from Yellowstone Lake, YNP, Wyoming, USA - YL17G07_20 | ecosystem: Environmental > Aquatic > Freshwater > Lake > Sediment | place: USA: Wyoming | collected... | reverse complement strand
ATTGAAAAACGAAATGCCGCGGGCCCCGCCTGGTCGGCTTTGTAATTCGTGTGCCAGTAATTGTTCATCAAGTAAGAAAAGATCACAGGGGATGGTCGGGTAGTAGCTGCCCAAGGCTGCTCGGCGGTGATGGCGCCAATCTCGATCAAGGGAGCGTCAGGCGAGGTCCAAGTAACGCCATGCTCGTCATTCGAGACATCGACCCAGCTTTGCACCGAGAAGAAGTTCTTGCATGACCCCGGCAACTGGTCCGACTCGGGCCGCACGATGCCGTATGAAACATCGTAGCGCAACTGTCCGCCCGCGATGTCGAATGGGAAGGCGATGTGCACGGCCTCTTTCTCACGCACCGCCAGTTTGTCCAGGTGGTCGATGATGTCCACGCGCGCGATGCCGTCTATGATCCGGTATTCTGCGGAGTAACTCTTGCAACCCGGCGCTTTTGCTGCGACGAGCAGGGAAGCCACGAGATTCCCGTTCTCCTTCACCGTCACTTTAATGCCGGAGAGCTGTCGTGCATTCCCAGGGTCTTTTCCCAGCACATACAGGTACTGATTGAGGCCGCCCTTTGTTCGGCCGACCAGATCGGTTTTTGTCTCGCGCCAGGTGAGGCTCTGAATGGATCCCTGTTTCGGATCGACAGAGAGGGAGAGCAAGGAGTTTTCCAGAATCCCTGCAGATGCCTTGCAGTTGCCCCGGTCATTTGCTTTGCCGGGTCTGAGGAAGAGCCGTCTGGCGGAAAAGGGAGGAACGTTTTCGACCAGCACCGCGAGCTCGCCGGTGGAGAGGCGCTGGGACCGGACGGCGTCCCCCTTTTCGTCAACGACCAGGTCGCCGATCATGCTCTGTTGGCGGGCAAGCAAAACGAGATCAGTCCGGGGCCAGGAATTGGTGTTGTATACATCGATGAGGACCTCGCCCGGTGATCTTGATAGCGGCGGCTGGAGCCGCGCTACGAGCGCTTGTGACTTCTCATCGGCATCGAGCGCAAACTGGCGCTTGATGCGCCACAGATCTCGTACGAAGGGGAGATCAGGATCGGACACGCTGTTATGCGCTCCCCAGGTGTGTTCGTCCCAGAGCACGACGTTTCTCCAGGCCGCCTGATATTCCCGCTCGGGGTAGGATGCAGGCGCGCGCATGGCCCAAAGCGCCTCGCCCTGGATAAGGCGATCCACTGCGCGGCGATTCAATGCGGTCTCTGCGGCCGTGGAAGCCGCCCCGTCCTCCCAATAGGGGGTGAAATCGCCTTGGAGGGTCGGCAGTCTCGATCCATAGCGCCTCTCGAATTCCGCGAACATCTGCGCGTGCGTTGCGATGATGAGTCGCGGCGAGGCGTATCTTTCGTTCCATTGTCTGACAAACTCCGGGAGATTGGGATCGGGAGGCCCGTTATCTCCGCCTATGGTGTACGGCAGTTGAAGGATCTCATAAGGGTAACCGCTGTCATCCAGCTTCCTCATGAGCTTCAGCACCTTTTCGTTTCCGAGTCTGGTCAGGTCGCCTTCGTGAAAGCTTGCATAGCTTGCGCCTGCGACCCACATCAGCACTTTTTCTTCACCGGACTGCGACGCCCAGTAGAATGGCTTATCACCCCACTGCTTGAGCACGTAGCCGATGCGGTCGCCGGAGTTGGGAGCGCTGGCGAAATACCTCACGCCGCTGTGCGCCAGAGCGGGCACGATGCCCCAGGTAAAACCGGGGACGTCGGAGACCAGTGCGGTTGTGATTGGTATGGTGTACTGCTCCGAAAAGCGGCGCGCATATGCGGTGAAGTGGCTCATCTCGGTTTCGTTGGCGAGCCCCGTGAGCGGATTGGCATAGAGCGCGTTCAAGGCGATGCTGCCGCCGCGTATTGCCTGAATGACCTCCTGGCGCTTCTCGTCGGACGCCTGCTGCAAGTAGCTCTCGAGCGGCCACATGACCTCCAGGTTCCACTTGTAGCGGGCATCGGGAGGATAGTTCCGCGTTTGCCGGATGATTCGCAAAGCCTCGTCGAGGTTTCCCCACTGTTTTTTCTCGATGGCCGGCTGGAGGTCGGTGTAGCCGATGTCGTTGTGTGAATAGGAGAGGAGGTAAACCTCGCGCCGATTGACCGGCTTCAGATTCAATGTGGTCTGTTCGACCGCCTTGCCGTTGATGCTGAACACCACCGGGATTTCGCGTTCGGAATCGACCGCAGGGACAGGCAGGTAGAGAATGTTGGCGCCGATGTTAAGAGGCTGCTTGACCGGCCTCATGCCCCCGGCGCTGACCTCCATCGTTCTGCCGGCCTGAAGGTTGTCGAAGCTGAGACGCAGGAGCTGCTTCGGCTGCGCACTGTCGTTGCTGAGCGCAGGTTCCGCGCGCAAGCTGGGCGTGAACCGGAACGGGTATTGCAGCGTCATGTACCAATCGAGGCTATTCGCATCTTCTCCGATGACCTGCAGCCTTAGAGGCATGCCGGGCTTGACCTCACTCTTAGGCACCTTCAGGTACATGCAGCCGAAAAGATCGCCGGCCCTATCCACCGTCGCCGCATCGAAGGACAGCTCGGCGCCTTTTTCCCCGCCGACTTTCCATTTCCTGGCGCCGGAATCCTTCAGGTTCATGAAGGTGAACCAGCGATCCCCGTTGACGTAGAAATGGAATCTGTGAGCTTCCTTGCCGGGCCATCCTTCTCGTTCGAGTCCCGCAAGCCATACCAACTGGTAGAAGTCTCCCTCGCTCGCGGCGGGCAACGGATCGGTCTCCCACGAGATGGAAGGCGCCTCTTTGTTGGCGCGGACCAGCAGCGCCGAATCCGCGTCAGGATGGGAGGAATGGTACGCCAGCGTTTGTCCGCTCAAAGTCTTCCGATAGCCATTGACATAGCTGGCGGCGCTTGTTGTCTGAGTGACGTTGATAACGATGCGGTTGGTTTCGTTATTGCCGCCGCAGGCCATCACCGTTGCGACCGTGCCGAAGAGCACCAACGTCCAGCCGAGGGTGCGATACCTCATGGCGGTCCTCCTCGAGAGCAGATGACGGTTGTCGGCTGAGAGGTATACCATATTGAGCTTGCTTCGCGCATTGTTTCGCACCACAAAGACACCAAGACCCCAAGAATCCTCGGATTTCGCAGCGCAGCCGCGGAATCGCCCCAGGGGCGCGCACCACTATGGGTTTGATTGCGCATGGCGTCTGCATTAGGATCTTCTGGTTTCGGTCCGCACTTCGTGAGTATCCTTATCAGTGGAGGGATACATGGTCATCATCCTCTTGCTTCTCCTGCTTTTTCCTGCGACAGCGCTCGCCCAACTGGCGCCCGAACAGGTCCTGAATATCCGCCAGATCTCGGACCTCAACTTTTCCAAGAATGGCCAGCGCATGGCGTTTACCTTGACAGAGCCGGTCAAGGGCAGTGACCGGAATAGGGACATCTGGATGCTCGACGTCGCGTCCCGCCAAGTGCGCCAGCTCACGTACTCAGCGAAGTCCGAGAGCCAGCCGCGCTGGAACCCGCGCAAGAATGAGCTGGCGTTCCTCTCCAACCGCGACGGCGCCACCCAGATTTACCTGCTTTCGATGGAGGGAGGCGAAGCCGCCCCTTTGACGGAGGGGAAAAGCAGCATTCAGTCTTTTGACTGGTCGCCGGACGGGAGAGAAATCGCCTACCTGGCGCCCGAACCCAAGACGAGCGCAGAAGAACAAAAGGAAAAAGACAAGGACGATGCCCGCGTGGCCGATCGTGACGAAAAACACGCGCGCCTGTGGATCATCGATGTCGAGTCCAAGAAGACGCGCCAGCTCACGAGCGGCAACTGGCGCATCTCTGAAATGAAGTGGCTCCCCTCCGGGGACAAGCTCATCCTCGTGGCCACCGACCATCCGGAATCGGATCAGAACACCGAAAGGATCTTCTCAATTCCCGCCGCCGGTGGGGAGCTGACCCGGATTTCCGCGCCGGCGGGGCCTTTCGGAGGGGTGGCGGTTTCTCGCGATGGGAAGTTCCTGGCTTATCTGGCAGCCCGCGTCGACGGCCCATCGCCCCACGACCTGTACCTTCAGGCACTCGACGGCGGGCCGGCGCGCAATGTCACGGGCTCGAGGCTCGATCGGCCGGTCGGCTCTTACGTTTGGCTTGCCGACGGATCAATCCTTGGACTGGTCCAGAATGGGTTTAAGACGGGCTTCTACGGGATTTCGCAGGACGGAAGCGCCAGGCCGGCGCCACTTCCAGGACAATCCGCCAATCCCAGCTCTTTCGCAGCCGCAGACAGCGGCGCTATCGCATTCGTGGAGCAGGCGGCCGCAAAACTCCCGGAGCTGTGGCTGTATGACGGCAAAAACCCGGCGGAAAAAGTCAGCCACTTCAATGAAGGCTGGGACAAGATTTCCCTGATCCAGCCGGAGTTTCTGCGTTATAAGAGTTTTGACGGAAGGGAAATCGAAGGCTCGCTTCTGATTCAGGCAGGGAGCCAGGGCAAGCGGCTGCCGCTGATCGTCCTGATCCACGGAGGTCCCACCGGGCGTTGGCAGGATTCCTTCGAGGCGTGGGGGCAGATGTTGGCATCACGCGGCTACGCCGTCTTCTATCCCAACATCCGCGGATCGACCGGCTACGGCTGGCAGTTTCTGGAATCCAATCGTGCGGACTGGGGCGGCGGCGATTTCAAGGATGTCATGGCCGGCGTCGATTTCCTGATTCAGCGCGGCATCGCGGATCCGGACCGGCTCGGCATAGGCGGCTGGTCGTACGGCGGCTACATGGCGATGTGGGCGGTCACGCAAACGAACCGGTTTAAGGCTTCCGTGGCCGGTGCAGGACTGTCAGACCTGACAAGCGAATACGGCACGGAGGCAGGACCCAGTTACGATGAGTGGTTTTACGGCGTGCCTTATGAGAAGCCCGAGGGCTTTGTCAAGAGCTCCCCGATCACTTACATCAGGAATGCGCACACGCCGACCTTGATTCTCCAGGGCGAGGCGGACACGACCGATCCGATCGGCCAGAGCCAGGAGTTCTATCGCGGGCTCAAGCGCTACGGTGTGAAGAGCGATTTCGTAATTTATCCCAGAGAGGGACACGGCATTCGCGAGGAAAAGCATATGCTCGACATGTACCGGCGGATTCTCGCCTGGTACGATCAGTACGTGAAGCCGTAGGACAAGACGAAGATGCCCATGAGCATTCAGCCGAAATCCGGGGTGTTGGGCTCGGGTTCAGTCGACGGTCATCTCATGCCGGAAGACGTCGAAAGCGTGGTGCGGCAGGGCCTCTCCTCACTGCGGCTCGACGGCAAGCGCCTGCTGGCGATCATTCCCGACGGCACGCGCACGATGCCGATGCCGCTCGTATTCGACGCCATCGAAGCGGAAGCCGGCCCGCGCGTGGCGGCGCTTGACTATCTCGTCGCGCTGGGGACTCATCAGCCGATGTCGGACGCCCAACTGAGCCGCCTCGTCGGGCGCCCTGTGGTTGGCGGGCTGACCGGACGCAGCCGCATCTTCAACCACCGCTGGGACAGCCCGGATACTTTTGTAGAACTTGGTGCCATCCCGGCAGCGGAGATCCGGGAACTCACCGGCGGCCTGATCGAGCGCGACGTCACCGTCTCGCTCAACAAGCTCATCTTCGACTACGACCAGATTCTGATTTGCGGCCCGGTGTTTCCGCATGAAGTCGTGGGCTTCTCCGGCGGCAACAAGTATCTGTTCCCCGGCATCGCGGGTCCGGAGATCATCAACTTCACTCACTGGCTTGGTGCGCTGATAACGAATTACCGCGTGATTGGCGAGCGCTACACCCCGGTGCGGGCCGTCATCGATCGTGCGGCCGGGCTGATCGATCGCCCGATTTCCTGTCTCGCGCTCGTCGTCACCCACGGCGGGCTGGCCGGACTCTACTTCGGCTCGGCACAGGAGGCTTGGCGCGCAGCCGCGGATCTCTCGGCCCGCGTGCATGTCATTTATGTCGAGCGTCCGTTCCGTCGCGTGCTCTCGATCATGCCCGAGATGTACGGCGACCTCTGGACCGCAGCGAAAGGCATGTACAAGGTCGAGCCTGCGGTGGCAGACGGCGGAGAAGTCGTCATCTTCGCCCCGCACGTCACCGAGGTGAGCTACACGCACGGCAGGGTCATCGATGAGGTCGGCTACCACTGCCGGGACTACTTCCTGGCCCAGTGGCAAAGGTTCGAGCACTATCCGGGCGGCGTCCTTGCGCACTCGACACACGTGAAAGGACTGGGAAGCTATGACGCCGCAACCGGCACCGAGACGCCGCGCATTCATGTGACGCTGGCGACGGGGATTCCCGAAGAGCGGTGCCGGCGCATCAATCTCGGCTACATGAACCCATCCAGCATCGGAATCGAAGAGTGGGAAGGCCGCGAGAGCAAAGGCATCCTCGTGGTGCCGCGAGCAGGGGAAATGCTGTACCGACTCAGGGCCAGTGACAAATGACGAGTGACGAGTGACGAATGATGAAAGACGAGTTACGAATGGATTTTGGATCAGCAGCGGATCGGTTTCGTTATAAGGTCTGTGAGGTGAGACCAATAGCTCTTACCCGGGACTGTTTTTGCTCGTCACTCGTCACTCGTCACTCGGACGGGGGGCGTGACCATGCAGTGTGACATCGGCGTGGTTGGTCTCGGTGTTATGGGGAGCAACCTCGCCCTCAACATGGAACGCAACGGGTTCCGCGTTGTGGGCTATGACCTCGACCCGGCGAAAGCAAGTGCGTTCGTGAGCGGCCCGGCTGCGGGCAAGAATATCGTGTCGGCTGAATCGCCGGAAGCGCTGATGGCTGCTCTGAATAAGCCGCGTCGCGTGCTCGTGATGGTTCCTGCGGGGCCCGCCGTCGACAGCGCCATTGCACACCTCAAGGGCCACCTCGAACCGGGAGATATCCTTATCGACGGCGGCAATTCGTTTTTTCTCGACACGGAACGCCGGGGTAAGGAACTTGCAGCCGAAGGATTTCAGTATGTCGGCACCGGCGTGTCCGGCGGCGAGCAGGGGGCTCTCTGGGGGCCGAGCATCATGCCGGGCGGGCAGCGCGAAGCCTGGGAGGCGCTCGCGCCGATCCTGCGCGCGATTGCCGCGAGGGCCGACGACGGCGAGCCGTGTGTGGACTACATGGGGCCGGGCGGCGCCGGCCACTATGTGAAGATGGTGCACAACGGGATCGAGTACGGCGACATGCAACTGATCGCCGAGACGTACGATATTCTGGCGCGCGGGCTTGGACTCTCGGCGATGGAGCTTCACGACGTATTTGCAGCGTGGAACCATGGGGAGCTGAGGTCCTACCTGATCGAGATCACCGCCGAGGTGTTGGCGAAGACCGACCCGGAAACCGGCCGGCCGCTGGTCGATGTCATCCTCGACGAGGCGCAGCAGAAGGGAACCGGCAAGTGGACGAGCCAGAACGCGCTCGACATCGGCGCGCCGATTCCTACGATCAACGCAGCCGTGGAAAGCCGCATCATTTCGGCGCTGAGGCCGCAGCGAGTGATCGCCAGCCGCGTGCTTCGCGGGCCCGCGCCGAAATACACCGGCGACCGCGAGCGCATGATCGATGCAGCGCGCGACGCGCTCTACGCGAGCAAGATCACGTCGTATGCTCAGGGCCTCGGCTTGTTGAGCCTTGCGTCTGAGGAGTATGGTTATGGACTGCGGCCGGGGAGCATCGCGAAAATCTGGCGCGCCGGCTGCATCATCCGCGCGAGCCTGCTCGGCGACATCATGGCGGCCTTCGAGCGCTCTCCGGCGCTCACCAATCTGCTGCTTGATGACGCCTTCTGCGATGCAGTCGGACAGCGCCAGGAGGCGTGGCGCTTCGTCGTCCAGACTGCAATCGGCCTGGGCATTCCAGTGCTGGCAATGAGCGCGTCGCTGGCCTATTTCGATGCCTATCGCAGCGAGCGGCTGCCGGCCAACCTGACGCAGGCGCAACGCGACTACTTCGGCGCTCACACTTACCGGCGCGTTGACAAGCCGGGCGTGTTCCACACCGAGTGGTGAATGGAACTTTTTTGGCATGGAGGAGCAATGACACGCGGCCTTACTATCCGTCCAGATGGCGCGCTGGACTTCATTTCGCTCGGCGCCCTTGTGCATCGCCTGGATCCGGGGATCATTCCATTTCGCAAGGCGACGGAGTGCCAGATCCATGTCAGCGGAGGCGAGTACAACGTCGCTGCCAACCTCGCGGACTGCTTCCGCCTGCGGACCGGCATCGTGACGGCGATGGTGGACTATCCGATCGGCGATCTGGTGGCCGAGCGGGTGAAGGCGATGGGTGTCAAACCCTTCTACAAGCGGTTCGAGCACAACGGAGTCACCGGGCCGAACATCGCCGCCGTTTACAGCGACCGCGGCTACGGCGTGCGCGCCCCCGTGGTCTTCTATAACCGCTCCAACGAGGCGGCTGCGCGGCTGCGCCCGGGCGACGTTGACTGGAATGCAATCTTCGCTCCCGGGGTGCGCTGGTTCCACAGCGGCGGCATCTTTGCGTCGCTCTCGGAAACGACTGCCGAGCTGATCATCGAGGGCATGCAGGCGGCTAAGTCGGCCGGCGCAGTCGTGTCATTCGACTTGAACTTCCGGGAAAAGCTCTGGAGAGTCTCCGGCGGCCAGGATCGCGCGCCTGCAGTCATCCGCCGCATCGTGGAGTGCGTCGACGTTCTCGTCGGGAACGAAGAGGATCTGCAGAAGGGGCTTGGCGTCCCCGGCCCGCAGGTCGCTGCCGGCTCGAAACTCGATCCGAGTTCCTTCCTCGGAATGATCGACCGGGTAACGGAGCGGCATCCGCAGGTCAAAATCGTCGCGACGACCCTGCGGGAGGTACACTCGACGAGCCGGCACAGTTGGGGCGCAGTAGCCTGGGTCAGCGGCCGCAGTTACGTTTCTCCGACCTGCGAACTGGAAGTGTTCGACCGGGTGGGTGGAGGAGACGGGTTCGCTGCCGGATTTTTCTATGGCCTCCTCAGCGGCGAGCCGCCGGAAGAGGCGCTCAAGCTTGGCTGGGCCCACGGCGCGCTCCTCACCACGTACCCCGGGGACACGACCATGGCGACCGTCGAACAGGTGCGGGCCTTCGCCAAGGGGGGATCGGCGCGCATCCAGCGCTAACTGTCGACCGCGAATGCACACGCGTCAGTGTTGACTTCATACTGCGTGTATACGAGTTCACTTACATAAGGTGACATGATGACGACTCCATCTGCTCGGCCTGATCGAGGGTCAGCATCCAAGGCACAAACACTACGTTTGGCGAAGTACTCATTCGGCGTGGGCGACCGCTTCGCACGCCAGGCGAAGGCGCAGTTGCGGGCCTGCATGCTGGCGGCAAGAGACGGGATCGATGTGGTTCCGGTATGGAACAAGTCGTTCCGGGAGCACACGATCATCGGATCGAAGCCCGAGGACGTCCGCAGAGCGGCTGAGACTGCCGTGCAACAACTTGGCTGGACCCGCGCATTTCACGTCGACGCCGACCATATTTCCTTGGAAATCGTCGATGGTTTCCTCGCATCCAGCGATTACTACACATTGGATGTTGCATCCGCGATCGGTCGGCCCGCCGGAGCGAGTGAAGTTGAAGAGTTCCTGGCGCGGCATGCCGAGATTCTGAGGCCCGTCTACCTTCCCGAACTCGGGGTTCCTCTGCGTATTTCCCGCGCAGTCGCTCGACGGACCGCAGGCAAATACCTGTTTGCAGTTAAAGAGGCGGGCCGGATCTATCGCAGGATCGAAGGCGCAAAGGGCAAGGGGCAGTTCATCACCGAAGTCTCGATGGACGAAACCGACTCTCCGCAGACGCCGGCCGAGTTGCTCGTAATCCTGGCAGCGCTCGCCGACGAAGGAATTCCGGTGCAGGTGATCGCGCCCAAGTTTACCGGGCGGTTCAACAAGGGCGTTGATTACGTCGGCGACCCCTCACGATTCGAGACCGAGTTTCGCAGTGACCTCGTAGTCATCGCGCACGCCGTGAGGACGTACCAGCTCCCCGACAATCTGAAGCTGAGCGTCCATTCGGGCAGTGACAAGTTCTCCCTCTATGCCGCGATTCGCCGCGCTTTGCTCGATTTCAAGGTCGGTGTCCATGTGAAGACCGCCGGCACAACGTGGCTGGAGGAACTGATCGGCTTGTCCGAAGCGGGCATGGAGGCTCTCGCCCTGGCGAAGGAGATTTATTCCGATGCATTCGCGCGCCGGCGGGAGCTATGCGCGCCCTACTCAACCGTGATCGACATTGACGAGGCAGCGTTGCCCGCGCCGGCGGACGTATCTTCATGGTCGTCCCGGCAATATGCGGCGGCACTGCGCCACGATCCGTCATGTCCGGACTTCAATCCGAACTTCCGCCAACTGCTGCACGTCGCGTACAAGATTGCTGCCGGGCTTGGTGGCCGGTATCTGAGCATGGTGGATGCCTGCGAGGAGACGATCGGGCGTAACGTGACCGCAAACCTTTACGAACGCCATCTGAAGCCTATCTTCCCGGGCAAGGATGCTGCGTCGCCGGAGACACGATAGGTAAGGAGATGCATGGGACACGTTGAAATCCTGAAGCAGCGGCGCCGCGCCGACAGGACAAGACTCCTGCCGCCACGCTTGGTCTCCGCGATTGCGGCCATCATCCTAGTAGCAAGCCTCTATCATGCCTTCCCAGGAGCGGCCAAGACGGAGTCGACATCAAGAGATCCGTACCTTTTCTCTTACTTCAAGAACAATGGCGAGGACGGGCTTCATCTCGCGTACAGCCGCGATGGCTATGAGTGGATTGCGCTCAATGGCGACAGGTCATACCTTACGCCGGCCGCTGGTCGCGACAAGCTGATGCGCGACCCGTGCGTTCTCCCGGGGCAGGACGGCTACTTCCACATGGTCTGGACCGTCAGTTGGTACGAGCGTGGCATCGGGTATGCGCGTTCCAAGGATTTGATTCACTGGTCGGCGCAGAAGTACATCCCGGTCATGGAACACGAGCCGGAAGCCCGGAATTCCTGGGCCCCGGAGCTGTTTTACGGTAAGGCCAGGAAGGAATACCTGGTCTTTTGGGCCACTACCATTCCCGGGAGATTTCCTGAAACCGACGGGCAGAGCAGCAAGGGGCCGCCCGAGCCGGGATTGAATCACCGGATCTACTGCACGACAAGCAAAGACTTGGAAACGTTCAGCCCTACGCGCCTTTTCTACGACTACGGCTTTAACGTCATCGACGCCACCATCGCGCAGGACGGGGCAAAGTACATCATGTTCCTCAAGGACGAGACCAACCTTCCCTTCAAGCCGCAGAAAAACATCCGCATGGCTATTGCTTCCTCTCCGGAAGGCCCGTACGGCCCGCCCTCAGCGCCCATCACGGGCGACTACTGGTGCGAGGGCCCAAGCGCGATCAAGATCGGCGACACCTGGTTCGTCTATTTTGACCGGTACCGGGAAGGGCGATATGGCGCGGTGATCTCGAAGGATTTGGCGCATTGGCAGGATATCAGTGACAAGGTCCGCTTCCCCGCCGGCGCAAGGCACGGGACTGTCTTCCAAGTTCGCGAAGGAGTTCTTGCCAATCTGCTCAAGTGAAGAACGGTTGCGCTGAGCCCGCGCCCCAGGGACTACTGCCACAACAAGCCCGACGGAAACTCGACGCGGGCTGCTTTGCCTCAGTTTAACGGCGCCTGATTCGGTGGTCCGTGACGGCAATCGGCAAGGGAATTGTGCCGTTGTGTTATTCTCGCTTGGATAATACGATGGTACGGAAAATCCAAAGGAGCATGAAAGCACCTGTCAGCCAAAGTGGCGCGTATGTGCTGCAGCTCGAGCTGAAGGGGCAGGCTAGGCTCACTGTGGGTGCGTTGGGAGAGCACGAGCTGAAACCGGGACGATATCTCTATGTCGGCAGCGCTCGCCGCGGAATGGGAGCGAGAGTCGCGCGACATAAGAGACTGGCGGACACAAAGGCAGGCATAGCTCATTGGCACATCGATTATCTCCTCCTTCATCCCCGGTGCAGGCTGGCCCGCGTCGAGCTCCTGCCCGGTGCGGAGGAGTGCATGGTGTCGCGATCGATTGGTGGGAGGAACGGCGTGGCTGTCCCTGTTCCTGGCTTTGGATCAACAGACTGCCGGTCAGGCTGCCGGACGCATTTGTTTTTCAAATCTCTGCGGCGCTCGAACGTGAGAAGACTGGGGAAAGTGTGGGCTGGATCTCGATCACGAATGAGTTCACGACAGGGATGACAGGTTATGAAAGCCAAACACGAGGCGAAGCAGAAAAGCGGCGCTGGCCAATCGTGCCGGATGGCGGACGTTTTTTCCGCTGTAAACCTGATATATACTCGGCGCCATGTTGAGCGAGAACACCAAAGGCGTCTTCGTTATTTCGGCAACTCCCTTTTCTGATAACGGAGAGATTGATTACGGCAGCATCGATACGCTGATGGACTTTTATCTTGCGAGAGGGGTCCATGGCATCACGATACTCGGTATGATGGGAGAGGCGCAGAAGCTCTCCTCCGAGGAAACGGAGGCCTTCACCAGACGTGTCCTTAGCATACTCCGGGACCGCGTTCCGGTTGTAGCGGGTGTCAGCAACGCGGCCTTTGCCAACATCAGGGCGCTCGCATGGACGGCGATGGATGCCGGCGCTGCCGGAGTCCTGGTTGCCCCGCCGATGGGTTTGCGCGGCGACGACCAACTGGTCGAGTATTATGCAGGAGTAATGGAGGCGGTGGGGCCGGACGTGCCTGTAGCCTACCAGGATTATCCGCAATCCACCGGAGTTTACCTTTCCGCAGCAGTTTTCGGCCGCATGGTGAAGTCCTTCCCGCAGCTCGTCATGTTGAAGGCGGAGGACTGCCCGGGGCTGCGCAAGCTGTCGCAGATCCGCGCGGACGAGACGCAGGGACAGCGTCGCGTCAGCATCATGGTCGGCAACGGAGGGCTGTACCTGCCGCAGGAACTCCGCCGGGGGGCAGACGGAGTGATGACAGGGTTTGCCTACCCGGAGATGCTGGTGGAGGTGTACCAGCGGTTCGTCGCCGGCGATCCGGAGGGCGCGGAAGACATCTATGACGCGTATCTGCCGCTGGCGACGTATGAGCAGCAACCCGGGTATGGGCTGGCAGTGCGCAAGGAAACCCTGCGCCGGCGTGGCGCCATCGCCTCCGCCAAGGTGCGCAGCCCGGGCGTCGTCTTGAACAACACCGACATGTGCGAGCTTGATGCGCTTCTGGCTCGCCTTGAACGCTCTTTGAGCCGGCTTCGGAAATCCTGACCGGCTGGTGAATCCAATGCCTGCGATGTTTGACCTGATCTTGCGGAACGGCACGGTCGTCACGGCCGCGGACCGGATGAAGTGCGACATCGGCGTCCGCGCCGGACGGATCGCCGCCCTCGAGCAGGATCTGCCGGGGCATGCGCCGGAAATCATCGATGCGACCGGACTGCTGGTGCTGCCCGGCGGCATCGACAGTCACTGCCACATCGACCAGAAATCATCGACGGGTCTGATCACAGCGGACGATTTCTATTCGGGTGGTGTCTCGGCTGCCTGCGGCGGGACCACCACCGTCCTTCCGTTCGCAGCCCAGCACCGGGGACAATCGCTGCGCACTGTAGTCCAGGATTATCACAGGCGGGCGGAAGGCAGGGCCTTCGTCGATTATGGATTTCACCTGATCGTTTCTGATCCTACGCCGCAGGTGCTGACTGAGGAACTGCCGGAGCTGGTCGGCCAGGGATGCACGTCCCTCAAGATTTACACCACCTACGACGCGCTCAAGCTTGCCGACCGCCAAATCCTGGACCTGCTCGACGCAGCCAGGCGTCTGGGCGCGATGGTGATGGTGCACGCGGAGAACAGCGACGCGATCGCCTGGACCACCGAGCGGCTGCTCCGGGCAGGTCGGACTGCCCCGCGCTTCCATCCGGCGTCACGGCCGCAGATCGCGGAGCGCGAAGCGACACACCGGGCGATCGCGCTGGCGGAATTGACCGACGCCCACATCTTGATTGTGCACGTGTCCGGCAAGGAAGCCTTAGAGCAGATTGCCTGGGCCCGCCGCCGCGGCCTGAAGGTCTATGCCGAAACCTGTCCGCAATACCTGCTGCTGACAGCCGCCGATCTCGACCAACCGGGATTCGAAGGGGCAAAGTTCATTTTCAGTCCTCCCCCGCGCGAACGGGTTGATCAAGAGGCGCTGTGGCAGGGCTTGGCGACCGGCCTTGTCCAGGTGTTTTCTTCGGATCACGCGCCGTATCGATACGACGATCCCGAGGGAAAGCAGGCGCACGGGATGAGCGCCCCTTTCACCAAAGTCCCCAGCGGCGTCCCCGGGCTCGAGACGCGCCTGCCACTGCTTTTTTCCGAAGGCGTCGGCAAGCGGCGGATCGATATCCATACGTTCGTGGCCCTGGCCGCCGCCCACGCGGCAAGAATCTACGGCCTCTACCCGAAAAAAGGGACGGTAGCGGTCGGAAGCGACGCGGACCTTGCTGTCTGGGACCCGGAGGCCGAAGTCACCATTTGCAGGGACATGCTGCACGACCGGATGGACTACACGCCTTTCGACGGCATGAAGGTGAAAGGCTGGCCTGTGATAACGATATCGCGTGGCGAGATCCTCTGGCGCCGGGGTGAGGTCGGGGGCGCCCCAGGGAGGGGCCGCTTCCTCAAGCGCGAGAGGGTGCGAGCCGCATCGACAGACGGAGTTATATTGTGACGAGGATTTTCGTCATCAACGGTAACTCATCCTCAAGCGAGCCCCTTTCCTTCCGGGAGGCTTACGCCAGAGAATCTCATCGCAGAATGAAATGATGTGCTGTAGAATGCGAAACGATGAAAGAACCACAGAAACGCCAAGGCATACTCGTTCTGCGCAAGATGCTGGGCATCCTGGGAACCGTCCGCACGTGCAGGCTCGGATCGCAAGCATCCCGCTCCGAAATCGCAAGCCTGGCGGCTCTAATGTCAAGAAGAGACGGTGACGAAGGAGACGAGTCATGAAAAGTGTGGTCCAGTTTCTCGCAATTCTCTCTGTCTCTGCCTTTCAAACTCAATTCGGCTTCCCTCAGGCAAATCCGCTGACCGTCACGGTGAAAAACGAGCTGGACATCGCTCGGCCAAGCGAGACGGTCGTTCTCACGATGAAATCCATACCAGTCTCCGATTGGAAGAGGATCCACGTCACGGAACAAGGGTCGGAAAGGGAACTCGTCACCCAGGCCGTTGATATGGACGGCGACGGCACCATGGACCTATTCCTGTTTCAGTCCGATTTCAAGTCCGGGGAAACCAAGTCCTTTGCCATAAAAGGAGGGGATCTGAAGATCCCATCCAAAGATCAGTTCAAAGCCTATGGCCGCTTCGTGCGCGAGCGCCATGACGATTTTGCCTGGGAAAACGATCGCATCGCGCATCGGATGTATGGCAAAGCACTGGAGACCTGGCAGGCAGAGCCGCTGACCAGCAGTGCCGTGGACGTGTGGACCAAGCGTGTCCGGCGATTAGTCATTAATGACTGGTACATGATGGACAACTATCACGCCGACACGGGCGAAGGAGGAGACTTTTACTCGGCGGGGACAAGCCGCGGCTGCGGCGGCAGCGGCATCTGGGAAAACGGGAAGCTCTACGTGTCGCGCAACTTCATCGACACGAAAGTGATTGCCAATGGCCCGATCCGCGTGATGTTCGAACTGACCTATGCGCCGTGGGAAGTGAACGGTCGGAAGATCTCCGAGACGAAACGCATAACTCTGGACGCGGGACAGAACTTGGATCGCTTTGAGAGCTATTACAAATCGGTGCCGGATAGTCCCATCACTTACGCGATCGGAATCAAAAACTTTGGCGCGGCGTCAGTCCAATCCAGCCGCAGAGACGGGTGGTTGCGGACATGGGAGCCGCTGCAAAAGGGGAGTGCCGGCAACCTGGGCTGCGGCATCATCATCGACCCAAGCCTGTTCCTGGATGTCACGGAAGCTGACGGCAATTGCCTGGTCGTCGCGAAGGCTCCCGCGGGGCAACCGGCAGCCTACTATGCGGGTTTCGGTTGGGACAGAAGCGGCGATTTCGCCAGCATGAGCGAATGGGACACCTATCTTCAGCAATCTGCGAAGAGGGCGCGCTCTCCCTTGAAGATCTCCATTTCTCCTCAGTGAAGCGAATTGTTCCCTCTTCGCGCCTAGGACGTGCCAATAGGAGTGCAACGCATGGGTTCGATATTGGACCAGTTTCGATTGGATGGAAAAGTGGCTCTCGTGACGGGGGCGTCGCGCGGGCTTGGGCAGGGCATGGCTTTGGCATTGGCGGAGGCGGGCGCCGACGTGGTTGCGGCCGACGTTGGGGCAGGCGCGGAGACGCTGGCGCGCATCCGCCAGCTTGGCCGCAGGTGCGTGGCCGTGCAGGCTGACGTGGCGGCGCCCGGCGCCGCCGAGGCGCTGGTCAACGAAGCGCTGTCAGCCTTCGGCAGACTTGACATCCTCGTGAACAACGCCGGCATCATCCGCCGCGCCCCCTTCCTTGAGTTCACGGAAAAGGACTGGGACGAGGTCATGGACGTCAATATCAAAGCCGTTTTCCTCCTCAGCCAGGCGGCAGCCCGGGTGATGGTGAAACAGAAGCGCGGCAAGATCATCAACGTCGCGTCCATGCTGTCTTTCCAGGGCGGGATCCGCGTGCCGTCGTACACCTCTTCCAAGAGCGCCGTCATGGGGCTTACGAGGCTCATGGCCTGTGAACTGGCGCCGCATGGGATTAATGCCAACGCCATTGCCCCCGGCTACATGGCAACCGACAACACCAAGCCGCTGCGGGAAGACCCGGAGCGGAGCAAGGCAATTCTGGATCGCATACCCATGGGGCGCTGGGGTACACCTGATGACCTCCGCGGCATCGTCGTGTTCCTGGCTTCGGAGGCTTCGGATTACATAAACGGATACACGATCGCCGTCGACGGCGGTTGGCTGGCGAGGTGAAGGCTGAGATGGACGGTGCCCACGTGAGTGTATTGGAACGGATCGCCCGCAAGCGGATTGTCCCGGTCGTTGTGCTGGAGCAGGTGGAACTTGCCGAACCGCTGGCAGAGACCCTGCTCAAAGCTGGGCTGGATGTAATCGAGGTGACGTTCCGGACGTCAGCCGCTGCGCCGGCGATACGAAAGATCGCCGCCCGATTTCCGGAGATGTTGCAGGGCGCCGGCACACTGCTGGATGCTGACCAGGTGCGAAAGGCCGTCGATGCCGGAGCGCGTTTTGCTGTTGCACCCGGATTGAACGAGCGCGTCGTGGAAGCTGCCCGCGCGGCCGGAATCGAATCGATTCCCGGAATCATGACGCCGTCGGAGGTGGAGAAGGCGATGAGCCTGGGGTGCTGCACGTTAAAGTTTTTTCCTGCGGAGCAAGCCGGCGGCGTGGCGATGCTGAAGGCGCTGGAAGGCCCTTACGGCCACACGGGCGTGCGGTTTATCCCGACCGGCGGCATCAACGCGGCCAACATGCGATCGTATCTGGAGCGGCCGTCCGTGGTCGCCGTCGGCGGCTCCTGGATGGTGGAGAAGAAGCTGATCGCCGCGCGCGATTGGCGCCGGATCGAGGAGTTAACGCGAGCGGCGCTGGCGGTTGCGCAGGCCGCGCCGTCTGGCTCCTAGCGGGACGCTTCGGATCTCATTTGTCTGTCGGAGCGCATGCTTTCCCCACCATGAGCGTAACTTCCCCTTCCGCAGTTGATCGCCCATGAGGAGTGCCTCGCGGAACACTGCTTGCCCGACTCCTGGACGCCCGGGGGTTCCGCCACTTATTTTTTCGCTCAAGGCTTTCGAACCCCGTTAGATAGAGCGGGGTATCAGGAGGTAGAAACATGGGCGCGGCGCCTGAGGCGATTGCCGGTTGCGTTAACGCCTCAGGAAGTCAAGGCAGTACTGGATCAGCTGGAATGGATTTCGCGCCTTGTGTGCACCTTGTTGTACGGTGCGGGGCTCAGGTTACTCGACTGCCTGCGGATGCGCGTGAAACGACCATGATCTAGACGCATATCCTCAACAGAGGAGGCCGCGGAGTAAGGAGCACGGCAGGCTCCCTCTGAGGGCTTGTGGCAGCGTAGCATACCGCTGCAACGCAGCCGCACGAGCGGCCTAGCGTCCTCCGTGCGCCGACTCGAATACCGCTACAAGTCGCATAATAAATGCAGTTGAAAGCCGTCGCGATCATGCCGATAATTGGTGCTAAGCTGACCCGTACGACCATGTTTGCCCGCTTTTCGCCGGATTGATGCGCCGGTCAGCCTCATAACAAGTTAGACGGCTCGAAATGAACGCTGAGGTACGACCGTGAATGCTGATCCTCGAGACAGCCGGAGCGAGAATGACCAAGGCTTCTGATATCGAGTATCTTGAACTTATCACGGGCGCGATTCGAGTCTGCGCTGACTACCGGCCCAGGTTCGGGCACGGACGCGCCGCCGGATTCGCCTTGGCCGAGTTCAAGGAACTCTACCGGGCCGATCCGTTCTACTCGTGGTTCGGGCTCGACAACCCGCTCATGTACGCCGCCCACAGGGCTGCCGGGGGAATGACGTCCATTTACCGGCAGATCGGGATAGGGTGTCAGTGGGTCTTCAACCGCGTTCTTCGGGATTCGCTCGGGATCGACGAGGAAGCCGCGAACTGGTCGTATAAGGTTCCGGGAGCCACTCGCGGCCGGGAGCGCACGCTCTCGCTTGACGCAAGGATCCCGACCGCAGCACTTCAGGCGGGGTCCCGGGCCGATGTCGTTCGATCTTGGCTCGCAGAGTCTGCAAAACGCCTTGAACTAACCAAGAAGGCCACGCGCAGCCTCCAAGGCGCCGTCTTCGAGGTCCGTCAGGGTTACAAGAGCAAGGACTCCAAGCGCCAGAACGCCGACGTCTCCAATGCCGCGAACGCCTACGCCTACCAATACCTCCCGGTTGTTGCCCTTCTCTCGACCCAGATCGATTCAGATGTTGCCGAACGGTACCGCCGCGCCCGTTGGCTGCTCCTCGTCGGAAACACGGCAGGCTCGCCGTGGGACAGTACGTACGTCTTCACGCGCGATGTCATCGGCTACGATCTTGCAGCGTTCTTCGAGCGGAATGCTGCCGCACTCCGCGCAACTGTGGATGAGGTCCTGAGGAGCCTTCTCAGTGAGAAATAAGCAAAGCAACGCGCTCTTCACCCAAACGGACACGGAGACCACGCTCGGGCGCAGGGAGCAGCTGACCTTCAAGGGAAACCGGTCGCGGGGCCGGCACGGTTGGCTCCGCCTGACCCCGGCGTACTCGCTCCACCTCGTCCAACATCTCGTCGCCGGGCTATCCGAGCACGACGTCGTCCTCGACCCGTTCTGCGGAACTGGAACTACAGCGCTCGCCTGTGCGCAGCAGAATATCGCCTGCGACACTGTCGACGTCAACCCGTTTCTTGTCTGGTTAACATCGGTAAAGTGTGCACTGTACTCCGAGGCCGAGATACGGCACGCGCAGACCTTTGCGCAGCGGATTGCATCACGTAAACTGGACGGGTCCGGGGCATGGACGCCGCCCATTCAGGGCATCCATAAGTGGTGGTCGGAGGCAACGCTGCGTGCCCTGTCGGGGCTGTTCGCCCAGATCTCAGATGAGAGCAGCGCACGTTCGCGCGACCTGCTCCGCATCGCTTTCTGCCGCACCGCAATCGAAACCGCAGCAGTGAGCTTTGGGCACCAGTCCATGTCGTTTCGCAGCGCCGATTCGCAACCGACGCTCTTCAGTGAACCCGCCTCAGATCGCGTGCTCGTTCACTTCGCGCGCGCTGTCGCCGATGTCGTGAAGTCCGCGACGGAGACGCCTGCCGGAACCGTCAAGGCCGTTCTTGGGGACTCGCGGGATCTCGCCCTGACCCTACCGGCGGATCGGTACACTGCAGTCATCACATCTCCGCCGTATCCGAACCGAATGAGCTACATCCGGGAGCTGAGGCCTTATATGTATTGGCTCGGATACCTCAGCGACGGAAGACAAGCCGGCGAACTCGACTGGAAGGCCATAGGCGGAACCTGGGGATGCGCGACGAGCTTTGTCGCCAAGTGGGAACCCAACCCAAGGATCGAGATCCCGTGGAGGGGATTTCAGGCCTGCGTCGAGGCCATCAAGGAGCACAGCGATCTGCTTGGCCGATATGTCCACAAGTACTTTGAAGACGCGATGCTTCACGTTGATTCGCTCGTGCGGGTGCTCGCGAGCGGAGCCCGAGTGCACTACGTCGTCGGGAACTCCAAGTTCTACGATGTATTACTGCCGACGGAGGAGATCTACGCCTCGCTGTTTTCGGCTGTCGGAATGTCGGACATCTCGATTGAACGGATCAGGAAACGCACTTCGAAGAAGGAACTGTTCGAGTTCGTCGTTCATGCGAATAGGAAATAGTCAGCTGGCACGCACGCCGTTTAACACTTATAAGGCTCCCCTTTGTCAATGGGCACACCTCCAAACATAGTGTGGGCGTGGAGATCGATCCCGCAGTAGAATCGATGCTGTTTGGTGTAGAATTCCATCCTCAAGGCCCTCCTGTTTGGAAAGTGATAACTGTCAACCTTAAGCCTACACGCGTTGGTAGGTTCAGGGGGGCTTAAATGAGTATCAACGGCATGCAACGGACGGCGTTGGGCGGCTTCCACAAATGACAACCTGCAATCTGAGGGAATGATGAAAGTGGCGCCTATGCGCAGGACAAACATCGACTGGAAAGGCGTAATAGCCTTTCTGCTTATTACGTTTGTCATCACCTATGTCATAGAAGGCGCACTAATCATGAATGGTGTTTCGCCTCTGGCGAAAGGTCTGGGACAGTATACAGTTGCAATAGTAATGTGGGTGCCTGCTCTGGCAACTGTGCTGACGATCAAATTTATTACTCATGAAGGCTTCAAATTTGTCAACGTCCGGTTTGGTGGATGGCGTCCTTATGCGAAGGTGGGCTTGATCGTCCCGATCTGTTTCGTACTCGTCCATGGGTTGACTTGGCTCTTCGGATTGGGTCAACCCGATTGGACGCTGCAGTATTTCAAAAGCCTGTTTGTGGCTGCGGGCGTGGAAGTGCCACGGATACCCTCGCCAATAGTGATTTGGCCCGTGTTCTTTGTGGTATCCGTATTCATTGGGCCATTCATCAACAGCATCTTTGCGTTCGGAGAAGAACTAGGGTGGCGCGGTTACTTGCTGCCCAAACTCTTACCTTTAGGCAAGTTGTGGGCTTACTTGCTACTTGGGGTAATTTGGGGAGCCTGGCATT
>Ga0315282_10005629_pt1 | contig 21263 bp, 16 predicted proteins | sample YL17G07_20_MG_FD_203693 | JGI IMG/M metagenome (GOLD analysis project Ga0315282, IMG submission 203693) | Sediment microbial communities from Yellowstone Lake, YNP, Wyoming, USA - YL17G07_20 | ecosystem: Environmental > Aquatic > Freshwater > Lake > Sediment | place: USA: Wyoming | collected... | reverse complement strand
GGCGTCCGAATCACATCAGACCCGCGTCTCGACCTTCTTATATCTGAATCATTATCTGCGTGTTATGACAATGCCTCCCCCACTGTCTGAATCACAGAGGACGCTGGCCGTCGGACAATACAAAACCCGGGGAATTATGATAACCTTAACAGCCATGACCGGTGAAATCCCGCTTCTCATCGTCCTTCTCATTCTCTTTATAGCGGCGCTGGTCCGCTCGACCTTCGGCTTCGGCGACGCCATCGTCGGGATGCCGCTTCTCGCGCTCATCGTCCCCATGAAAATCGCCACCCCGCTGATGGGCTTCATGGGCCCGACCCTTGCCCTGCCTCTTTTAGTCCGAGAGTGGCGTCACCTGCACCCGAGGTCCGCAATTCGGCTGATCCTTGCGACGCTGGCCGGCATCCCCGTCGGGCTCTTTTATCTCAGGGATGCGAACGAACGCGTCGTAACGGCGGTCCTGGCCGCAGTCATTATTCTCTTTTCTCTCTACAGCCTGTTTCGACCCGGGCTTCTCCGGCTGCGGAGCGACCGGGCGGCCCTACCCTTCGGCTTTGCCGCCGGCATTCTCGGAGCGGCGTACAACGCCAACGGTCCCCCGGTCGTCTTCTACGGCGCCCTGAGGGGCTGGAAGCCGGAACGCTTCCGCGCCACGCTGCAGGGGTACTTTCTCCCCACGGGAGCGGCGGTGGCGGTCAGCCAGGGAATCGCCGGGTTCTGGACGAAGCCCGTATTCTGGACCTATGTTTACTCCCTGCCGCTCGTTGTTCTGGCGATTTTCATCGGGTCGAAGCTCCGCCGGAAGATCCCCGAACAAAAATTCAACCGAGTCATTTACGGCCTTCTGCTCGTCGTCGGAGCCGGCCTGCTGATCAAGGCGATCGGCTGAAAACGGATAATTCGCTTAATTTTTTCCCCGGGCTGTAATACTCTATAAGAGGGACGTTTCAATAAAAGGGAGGTTGACGTCGATGGGCCAAACACGCAGGGAAAAAGACTTTTTGGGCGAGCGGGACGTTCCCGCCGAGGCTTACTGGGGGATTCAGACGCTCAGGGCGGTCGAGAATTTCCCGGTCAGCGGCCTTCGGGCTCACCCCGCGTTCGTCCACGCGATGGCCGCCATAAAAAAGGCCGCGGCGCAGGAAAACGCGGACGCCGGCCGCCTCGACCCCAAGATCGCCGCGGCGATCGTCCGCGCCGCCGACGAGATCCTCGCGGGAAAGTGGCTCGATCAATTCGTCGTCGACGCTTATCAGGCGGGCGCGGGGACGAGCTCCCACATGAACATGAACGAGGTTCTCGCCAACCGGGGCGCCGAGATCCTCGGAGGCCGGCGCGGCGATTATGCGCTCGTCCATCCGAACGACCACGCGAACTTGGGCCAGTCGACTAACGATGTCTATCCGACCGCGATGCGGCTGGCCGCGCTGATGCTCATCGAGAAACTGAGACCGGTCCTGGTTTCGCTTCACGCGGCCCTCGAAGCGAAGGCCGCGGAATTCAAGGACATCGTAAAATCCGGACGCACCCACCTTCGGGACGCGACCCCGCTAACCCTGGGACAGGAATTCGGAGGCTACGCGGAAGCGGTCCGCCGGGGCGAGGATTTTCTCCGGAAATCTGCCGAATCGCTCCTGGATTTGGGCATCGGCGGGACAGCGGTCGGGACCGGCGTTCTGGCCCACGCGGGATATCGGGAGGCTATGATCCGGCGGCTCGACGCCCTCATCGGATCCGAGCTCGGGCCGGGCGTGAAGCTCCGGGCGGCGCGGAATATGTTTGAAGCGATGCAGTCCAACGCCCCTTTTGCCCTAGTCTCGGGAGCGCTCCGCGCCCTCGCCCTCGACCTCATCCGGATCGCCAACGATCTCCGGCTTCTGTCCTCCGGCCCGAACACGGGGTTGGCCGAGATCGAGCTGCCCGCGGTCCAGCCGGGCTCATCCATCATGCCCGGCAAAACCAATCCGGTTATAGCCGAAGCCCTGACCATGGTCTGCTTTCAAGTCGCGGGCAACGACCTCGCGATTTCCTTGGCCGTTCAGGCCGGCCAGCTCGAGCTTAACGTAATGATGCCGGTGATCAACCACAACCTCCTTCAGTCTCTCGAGATTCTAAGAAACGCCGTCGGCGCTTTCACCGAGCGCTGCGTGAAGGGAATCTCGGCCGACGCCGAAAAGTGCCGGGCTTACGCCCTGAAAAGCTCGGCCCTGGCGACGCTCCTGCGGCCAGCGCTCGGCTACGAGAAAGCGGCCGAACTGGCCCGTGAAGCCGAGCGGACGGGAAAATCCATCGCCGGCCTCGCCTTAGAAAAAGGGGTGATGACGGCAGAGGACCTCGAAAAGCTCCTCTCCCACCAAAAAGTTTGAACGTTCCAACGTTCGAACGCTAAAACGTTAAAACCGAATCAAGATCGGGGCCGCCTCGCGCGACTAAATGAGTGATGAAAAAAGAAGCCGATAGACGAATGAGGACGGCCGGGGTTCGTTGGACGCGGCATCTTGACGCGGGGATATATCCTGATAGAATAGCGTCTATGAGAGCAAGAACGGCTCAATCGATGCTATCCCTCGGAACCGTGCTTTTCTGGGGTTCGCTCTGGGGCGCCTGGGAGGCGACGGCCGGCCATCTTTTCCACCTCGCCCGCATCCCCGGAGCGGCCGGAATCGTCATGTTCCCTATTGGCTTCCTCATCATGGCCAGGGCTTTTGCCGCGACCGGAAAGCAGAGTTCCATCGTATGGACGGCGGGTGTCGCGGCCGCGATAAAGCTCACCGATCTGCTTTTGCCCGGCACGGACTTTTTTATGGTCATCAACCCCGCTCAAGCGATTCTGCTCGAATCGATTGCGGTCGTCGCCATTTTCTCTTTTTCAAATACGGCCAAACGATCCTCGCTGGCCGTCCCGATCCTGGCGTCGGTTTCCTGGCGTCTGGCTTATGCTTTCGTGAGCCTCTTCGCGGCCGGTTCGTATGGCGCGGCCAATTTCTTTCAGGCCGGGATTCTTTCCCCGTTCCGCTTCCTCATCGTTGAAGCCGTCTGCGACGGTCTCCTGGTCTTCGTCGTCCTGCGGATCCTCGAAATGATTCGGTTTTCGCCGCGCCGGCCCGTTTATGAGTGACCCTTCCCTCATCAAAAAAAAGCTCGAAGCCACCCCGATGAAACGCCGGAGATTCCTCGGCTGGAGCGCGTTTCTGGGAGGTTCGGCCCTTCGCTCGAAACGCTTGGCCGGAAAAATGGGGTCCGGCCGCTCCCCACGATCATCGTCCGTCGGCCAGGATGCTCCGCCCGCGGACAAGATTATCCGCACGGGGTGTCCCTCGCACAACTGCGGCGGGCGCTGCCTGCTCAAGGTTCACGTCGCGGACGGCCGTATCGTGAGAATCGAGGGCGACGACCGGCCGGGCGATTCGGTCGAAGATCCGCAGCTCCGTCCCTGCATCCGGGGACGCCTGTATCGCGGCCGGCAGGATCACCCGGACCGATTGAAATTTCCCATGAAGAGGACCGGAAAGCGGGGCGAGGGGAAATTTGTCCGAATATCCTGGGACGAGGCCCTCGATAAGGTCGCGGCCGAGCTCCGGCGCGTCAAAAAAGCGTACGGCAACGCGGCCATTTATGTTCCCTACGGCACGGGCAGCTACAATCAACTGAACGGGCGGCAAACGGCCCAACGGCTGATGAACCTCTTCGGCGGCTCGCTCGGTTTCTACAACAGCTATTCGTGGGCGGCGATATCCTGCGCAACGCCTTACGTCTACGGGACGAGCGTCACCGGAAACCAGAGGCAGGACTGGCTCAACTCCCGATACATCATCATGTGGAGCTGGAACCCTTGCGAGATGCGCGACGGCACGAACTCCGAGTTCTTTCTCAAGAAAGCGAAGGAGAGAGGGGCGAAGATCGTCTGTGTCGATCCGCGGCACACTCTCAGCGCGGCCGCTCTGGCCGACGAATGGATTCCCATCCGCCCGGGGACGGATGCGGCGATGATGTCGGCCATGGCCCAGGTGATCATCACCGAAAACCTCCACGACGCCGCGTTCGTGAAATCCCACTGTGTCGGGTTCGACGAGACCCAGATGCCTCCAGGCGCCGAGGGGGCCGAAAGCTACAGAGATTATATCTTGGGGACACGCGACGGCGTTCCGAAGACGCCGGAATGGGCGGAGCCGATCTGCGGCGTTCCCCGGGCGACGATTGCCCGACTCGCTCGCGAGTATGCGACGACCAAGCCGGCCATCCTCTATCAGGGCTACGGCATGCAGCGCCGCGCCTACGGCGAACAGGTCGTCCGGGCGGGCTGCGTCCTGGCCTCCATCACGGGCAACGTCGGGATTCCGGGAGGCTGGGCGGGCGGGATCGCCCTCCAGGCGCCCGACGGGGGTCCTGCCTGGACGGTGTTTCCGACCGGCGATAATCCGGTCAAGGCCATGATCCCGTCGTTCCTCTGGACCGAGGCCGTGCTCCGTGGAAAAGAGATGGGACCGGCGGATGGGCTCCAGGGCGCGGATAAGCTCGACGCCGACATCAAATTAATTTACGCCGTCGCCTCGAACGCGCTCGTCAACCAGCACGCCAACATCAACCGCACCGCGAAGATCCTCGCCGATGAAAAGCTCGTCGAGTTCATCGCCGTCCAGGACAATTTCCTGACGCCGACCGGCCGTTTCGCCGACGTTCTTCTTCCGGCCTGCACCCAGTTCGAAACCTGGGGAGTCGCCGACGGCTGGAAATACGGCGACGAAGTCATCCTGATGCCGAAGATCGTCGAGCCGCCGTTCGAGACAAAAAGCGATTACAGGATTTGCGCCGAGATCGCCAAGCGCCTCGGATTCGAGGACGCGTACACCGAGGGCCGAAGCGAGCGCGACTGGGTCGCCTGGGCGATCGAGGTCTTCCGGAAGACGCGCTTTCCCGAGATCCCGACCCTCGAGGAATTCGAAAAATCGAATCGCGGAGTTTATGCCGCGCCCGTGACAAGGCCGGTTGTGGCCTTCGCCGATTTCCGCCGGGATCCCGAAAAGCATCCCCTGCCGACGCCATCCGGCAAGATCGAGATTTTCTCGAAGCGCCTTCACGACCTGAAAAAACCGGACGTCATTCCCGCCGTCCCGAAATACGTCCAGGAATGGGACAGCCCCTTCGGACCCGAGGCGAAGAAATTCCCGCTCCAGGTCATCGGCCATCACTATCTCGCGACCGTGCACTCGACCCTCGACAACGTGCCGGCTCTGCGCGAGGCGTTTCCCCAACGCGTCTTCGTCAACCCGGTCGACGCCGAGAGCCGCGGGTTGAAAGACGGCGACCTCGCCAGGGTCTTTAACGACCGGGGCGCGATGCGGATCCCCTGCCGTGTCACCAGGCGGATCCGGCCCGGCGTCATCGCCATTCCTCAAGGGGCCTGGTGGTCGCCCGACGAGAAGGGCGTCGATCTCCGCGGCTCGGTGAACGTTTTGACCTCGGAGCGCTGGACGCCGCTCGCCTTCGGCAACGCCCAGCACACAATCCTGGCCCAGATGGAGAAGGCGTGATGCCGACGGGCGCGGGCGTCGGGCGGTACGGATTCTTTTTCGATTCGAGCGTCTGCTCGGGATGCAAGGCCTGCCAGGGCGCATGCAAAGACAAAAACAACCTCCCGGGCGGCGTCCTCTGGCGCAGGGTCTACGAGATCGCCGGAGGAACGTGGAAGAAGGACGGCGGCGTCTGGGTTCCCGATATCTTTTCTTATTATCTCTCGATGGCCTGCCATCACTGTGAAAAACCGATTTGCGGCGACGGTTGTCCGACGAAGTGCATCTCCAAGAGCGGCGGCGGAATCGTCCTCATCGACACCCAGAGCTGCATCGGGTGCCGGTACTGCGAATGGTCCTGTCCCTACGGCGCCATTCAATTCGACGAGGCCGCTCACGTCGCGACGAAGTGCGACTTTTGCTCCGATTCTCTCGCCCGGGGCGAGCCGCCGGCATGCGTGACCGCCTGCCCGATGAGGGCTTTGGATTTCGGGGAGCTCGGGGACCTGCAGAAAAAATACGGTGGGGCGGGCCGGATTTTCCCGCTCCCGGAAGCGTCGATCACCGAGCCCGCGGTCGTCATCAAGCCGCATCGCGATGCGGCCCGGGCGAATAAGGACACCGCGGAAGTCGGAAACTGGGAAGAAATCTAGTTGCGCGTCTCGCAACGATTTTGCCTTGAACAAGGAATTCATGAGACGGGGCGTTTGATGGCTCTTTCGGCCCGAAGAGAGTGGCCGCTCGTTGCCTTTACCCTCCTCTCTCAGACTGCGGTCGGCGCGCTCTGGACGGTCGCGGCTGCAGCGGCCTTGTCCGAGTCCGCCCGGGGATGGCACAGCCGCTACTTGACTTTCCCCGCCCTGGGCTCGATCGTCGCGACGCTCGGCGTTGCCGCGGCGATTTCGGTTTTTCATCTCGGAAAGCCGGGGAGGGCCGCGCTGGCCCTGAAAAACATCGGAAGGTCCTGGCTCAGCCGGGAGGTTCTTTCCGAGCTCGTGCTCATGGCTTCGGCGGGGCTTCTCGGCAGTCTCGTCCTTTTGCGGATTTACAGCCCCTCCCTCATGCGCCTGACCCTGGCCGTCGCCGTCGCCGCGAGTCTCCTTTTGCTTTTGAGCATGTCCAGACTTTATATGCTGGCCACGGTGCCGGCCTGGCGCAGCGCTCACACTCCCCTTTCGTTTTTGGGCTCCGCCCTGCTCCTGGGGCCTTTAGCCATTGCCTCGTTTCCCCGGCAGATCCTCGACGCGGGCCGCGAGACCGCGGCGTTTCAGCGCGGCGCGGCTGTCGCTTCACTCGCGGGCATTGTTCTCATCGTCTTGACGGCTTTGCTGTTCGGTCCCGGCATCGGATTTTTCCGGGCAAAGAAAGCGGCCCTGCGCGAATTTCCGGTTTCAAAGACATATCCGATCCTGGCTTTCAGACTCTTTTTCCTGCTCGCCGCAATCGTCCTTTTGGTCCTTTTCGACAGGACCGAAAGCATCCGGTTCCTGAGGCTGGCCCTGGCATGCGCGCTCTCGGGCGAGATCGGAGGGCGCTGCCTTTTCTATGTGGTGTACAGCCGCATCGGCGTTTGAATTCGAGGACCGCGGTCAAATCTTATTTGAGGGAGCGGAGATAGTCCTCGTATTCTTGGGGAGTGTTCAGGTTTCGGAGCCAGGCCAACTCATCGGCCGGGAGAAAGCGCGTTCGGCTGATCTCAAAAAGGGCGAGAACCTGCGAGCTCGGCGATTCGAGCAGCTTCTCGATCCTCGGGATCAGGGATTTCCGATAGACGGCGAGGAGGGGCTCGCTCTTGCCTTCCTCGGACCGGGGGACGACGATCTCAAATCCCCGGGCTTCGTCAATGAGCCGAGCCAAGAAATTCAGGTCGATGTCAGGGATATCACAGGCCATGACGACGCAGATTTCATTCGCCGCAGCCCTGAGACCGCTCAGGATTCCGGCCAGAGGCCCGCGGCCTTCGATTTCGTCTTCCACGTGCCGATGGCCTAAGAATTCATAGGCCTGTCCCTTCGAAACGCTGATGAGAATCTCTCCGAAAAAACCCTCGACCTGGTCGAGAAGCCTCTTAATGAGCGGCTGATCTCCGACGGGCAGGCGCGCCTTGTCGCGCTTCATTCTCCGGCTCTCCCCCCCGGCAAGAAGGATCAGGGTGACGGGCAGGGGTCGGCCCCGGCGGCCGGGCTTGCGTTCGCGTTTGGCTGCCACGGCCTTATGATAGCGCAAAAGCCAATATTGGGTACACATACCGTATGTGTACCCGGTCTGTCGTATTGACTTTAGTTCACGCGGCACGGGATAATCGGGGGGCGAAAAATGGAAACCCGACAGGTTCCGGACTTTGTCAAAGTGGTCGAGGGCCGCTATCCCGGACTCCTGGACAGAATCAAGGCTCAGATCGAAGAATCCGAAGACGAATTCGTGGGACGAAGGCGGAAGGGACAAAGCCATCTCTGGGGGCATTCCACTTTGGTCGCCTCACTCGCTTTTCAGTTGGCAAGGGCGGAAAAAAGGGACCCTCTCATCCCGACGATCGCGGCGCTCGTTCACGACGCCGGAAAATTCGTCGGCGGGCGATATCACCCGGGCGAGCGGGCCGAGGAAGAAGAGGCCATCCGGATCGGCGTTCCAATTCTGCGACAATCCGGAGTGAGCCCGCGCGACATCCGCTCTCTCTCCACGGGCCTCCGGGCCCTGTATCGCCAGGGCGCCCGGCGAAACGCCCTGTCCGACCTCATCCACGACGCCGACTTTCTCTCGAAATTCGGGGCCCTGGGGGTGGCGAATTTTTTCATCAAATCCACGCTCCGCGGGGAGACGCTCGAGAACGCGATCGCCGGGTCCCTGAGCAAAGAGCTCACCTACGCAGCCTGCCTCCCCCTCAATATGCGAACCTCGGCCGGACGCCGCCTCGCCCAAAAAAAATCGAAGGAATCCATGAGATTCTTTCGCGCCCTCCTGGGAGAGCTGAGGCAGATGCGGGCCGCCGATTTCAGGATCAGCCGGCACCTCGCGACGCCCGATTCCCGGCGTCGCGAACCCGTCGAGATCAGGCTGGTCCTCCCCCGGTACTGTCGAAAATGCGGGTCAAAATGGACGACCGAGTTCCGGACCGAGCGGGGAATCAAGTGCGAGAAGCTCGAGGCCGAGATCCTCTGCCCCGGCTGCGGCAATCGCTCGAGCATCTCCTTCTGCCTTCCCGAGATTCGCCGTCGCTAAGCGGACGCGAGAAAAACTCCTATTTCCGCCGTCTATCCAGGCGAAGCCCGGAATGCGATTCTCCTTACCTTGACACTATTCTCGATCAGCCGATATACTTGCACGTAGACTTGGAATCCATGACCATTCCCTCGGCATAGCAGATCGATGACCGACCAAAAGCATTATTGGCAAATCAACACGGAAAAACTCGCCCGGGAGATCAAAGAGGCTGCCCGGAAAGCCCAAACCGAAGAAGACCTCAAAATGGCCGTCGAACCCTTGCTCCAGAACGTTTTTCGCCAGATGGGCATCGATATCGATATCGTCCAATATGAAAAAGCGGCGACTCGCTTCAAAGGCAAGGCCGACGCAGTCTATGGCTACATAACTCTGGAATATAAAGTCCCCGGAAGACTTTCAGGGAAAACATATGCCGCCAATGTCGGCGAACAGCTCCAGCGCTACCTCACCGAGCAGGCGAAGGCTGTCGGACAGGGAACGGAAGATTTTCTGGAAAAAGCGGTCGGAATCGCCTTGGACGGAGAGCAGATTCTCTTCGTCCGTTTCACCAAAGCCGTGGCTCTTGTTCAGACGCCCGTGCCGATTGAGTCTGAACAGGGCGTTCTTATTCCAGAGATGGGAGTTGGGCGCGGCTTCCATCTACTGGGTCCATTCCTTATCAACTCGGCTAGCGTAAGTAGCCTCCTTATATTCGTTCGCGCGGCGGCCAGACGGCCCCTCACTGCAAAGGACCTGGCAACGGTTTTTTCCCCGGAAGGGGAAATTGCGCGCCAGGCCGTATCGGAGCTTTATTCCCAGGTCATGAAAGCCCAGCGCCGGCACGGACCGTCAAAAGTTAAAACGTTCTTCGCCGAGTGGGATAGGATTTTCGGCGTCGTTTATGGCCAGGAATTAGAAAAAGCCGAGGTCGCAGCCGCAGAGACCGCCGGCCTCTATCACATCCCCGCCGGGGCCAAGCTCAAGCCGCTCCTATTTGCGATTCACACGTATTACGCTTTTCTCATGAAGGCCATCGCCATTGAGCTTGTCGCCCTTCAAAGAGACATTTCGGTAGAGCCTTTCATTACCGGATTAGGATCTCTGGATGATGACGGAGTTTTTCGCAAGCTTTCGTATCTCGAGAGCGGGGGAGATTTTATCGACCGCGGTATTGTGAATTTTTTGGAAGCCGATTTTTTCTCGTGGTATCTCGACGAATGGAATCCGGAAATCGCGCGAGTTTTCCGCACAATGGCCCGGGCGCTTTCGGATTTCGAGCCGGCCACCCCTGTCCTCGAACCCGAATGGACTCGGGATCTTCTGCAAAAACTCTACGAGGTCATCGTCCCCTCAAAGCTCCGACATGATCTTGGCGAATACTACACCCCCGATTGGCTTGCGGGCTATGTCGTCGAGCGGAGCGGTTATGACGGCCAAATCGGGAAGAGATTCCTCGATCCCGCTTGCGGCTCGGGTACGTTTCTGGTGCAAGCGATTCATCGAGCGATGAAACACGGGGAAGATCGGACACAAATTCAAGCCAAAGAGTTGGCCAAAAATATTCTCGAAAACGTCGTCGGATTCGACTTGAATCCCCTGGCCGTCTTGGCCTCCCGGACGAATTATCTGATCGCGTTCTCCAGGCTCATCCCGGCGATCCGGCCCATTTCCATCCCGGTATATCTCTGCGATTCCGTCCTTGCACCAACGAGTTCCATCGAGGAAGGGACTCTCCCCTTCGAAAACACCATCATCTTTACGACCACGAAGGGCGACTATGCCTTTCCGGTATTTATGAAAGAGAAAAGTCACATCGATGCATTCACGTCCATGATGGATGTAGCGCTGCGAGGAAAGATCAATCCGGATCAATTCGAAAAACAAATAGCCGTGAAATTCGCCGCAGGGCCAAAAGAGACCGCGCTCCTAACGGCGGTTTACCGACATATCAAAGCCTTAGACGATAGCGGCGAGAACGGCATCTGGGCGCGGTACATTAAGAATGCTTTTGCTCCGGTGTATATCGGTAAATTTGATTTCGTGGTCGGCAATCCGCCGTGGATCCGCTGGGGTTACCTCTCAGACGACTATCGGAAGCGGACCTTGAAATTATGGCAGAGCTACGGGCTATTCTCATTGATCGGGCACGAAGCGAGGCTTGGCGCGGGCGAAAAAGACTTTTCCATGTTGTTCACGTATGTCTGCGCGGACAACTATCTCAAAACCGACGGCGTCCTGGGCTTCGTTATCACCATTGAGGTTTTCAAATCCAAAGGCGCCGGAGAAGGATTCCGCAGGTTCGAGTTAAAGGACAAAAAGGTCCCGCTGAAAATTCTCTGCATGGAAGACATGGTTGATTTGAAGCCCTTTCAGGCCGCGAACAAGACTTCGATATTTTTTCTTAAAAAAGGTAAAAAAACGACCTACCCCGTGTCTGTGCTGGAGTGGAAGCGGAAAGAAGGCGTCGGCCGCATTTTGCCTGAATGGCCTTTTGAAGCAGTTATTGCAAAGAGCGAAAGAACCAAGCTCAAAGCCGTGCCGGTAGATGATACGGAACCCGCATCGTCATGGCAAACGGCGAAGGCCGCGGATACGAAAGTGTATTTTAGACTCAAGGGCCATAATCCGTATCGTGCGTATCGCGGCGCAAGCACGGAACCTTACGGCGTTTTCTGGATGAAGATACGGGAAGTCAGGCCGGACAGCTGCTTGGTCATAGAAAATATGCATGATCGGGGAAAGCGTGATATTAAGCCAGTCCGGACCGCCATCGAATCCGATCTGGTTTTTCCGGCCATAAGCGGAGGCGAAATCGTCCGATATGGCATAAAATCTCACTTTTATTTACTAATGGTGCAAGATCCGGAGAAAAGACGCGGCTATGACGAAGACTATTTGAGCGCGACGCTGCCGTTAACTTATGCTTACCTTGTCCAGTTCAAAGACGTTCTGATACGCAGAGCCGCATACCAGAAGTATTTTCACAAAGACATCTTAGAGAATGGAAAAATTACTAAAAAGATTCCAATCGCCCCTTTCTATTCTATGTACAATATCAGCGAATTGACTTTCGCTAAGTTCCGAGTGGTATGGAAACGCATGGCATCAAAGCTGGTTGCCGTCGTCCTTTCGAGTGTCAAAACGGACTACGGAATAAAAAAAATCATATCTACGGATACGACTTCCTTTTTCCCGGTAAACGGCAAGGAAGAAGCGCACTATCTCTGCGCTGTCTTGAATTCGGATCTAATCGACCATTACGTTCGGAGTTTTTCGGAAGCGGGCCGAGGATTCGGCGCTCCTTCGGTGATGAATAACCTAGCGATCCCCCGGTTTGATGCGGGAGCAAAGATGCATATCAAGCTCGCCGAATTATCTGAACAAGCTCATAGCCTAGAACAAAATGCGAAGCCGTTTGGGGATATTCAAGGCGAGATTGACCAGATGGTAGCAAGGCTATGGAATATCGAATAATTCCTCCGTCAAGCCCAGAATACCCGAAAAAAGCGACCGATCGCCTCGGAAACAAAGCCCCGACGATCTATGGCCATGGGAATCTCGGGCTGCTTGACCGCTTTACTCTGTCGGTCCTCTGTTCAGACCAGAGCCACGGGACCGAGCTTAGGGAGACCAATGAGATACTCTTTGTGATTCGAGAGTTCAACCTTAATTATTTGGGAAGCTGGCATTCGGTCATCGAAACGGAAATTTTCAGAGTGTCTCTCTTCAAGGGATACAGCCTAAAAACGAAGTCTTCAAGGTCTCTTCGTCTTGGCGACAAAACCTTAACCCTTTTTTCGGCCAAAGGACTGGCAAGAGAAAGCTATGAGTCTTATCTGCTGGACCGTTTTTATCCACCACTGCACCAGTTTCCCGAGCGAGAAGAATATTTCCGTCAGGCGGCAGCAGGTGAACTGCTGATGCTCTCGGTCTCCGACCCAAATTGTGCCCGCCAATCCCGCAAAAACATAATGATGCGGAATTGGATGATCTGCGTACTCGGCGACGTCCTTTTCATTCCCTACGGGCCAAAAGGGACAAAGACATACTCTGTGGCAAAGAAGGCAATGGAGGCCGGAATCCCTGCGTTTACGATCGACAATGCTTCATCGGCCGACCTACACGTCCTGGGTATCCCGGGCTTTAATAGAGAGACTATCGGCGTCTACCTTGAGGAAAAAGGCGCTTCGCGCGCGACAGAAAACGGAAACTCGGATCCACACCAGGAATACACACTCTCTCCGGAATCCTACAAGCCGATGGTCAAAGAATCCTCCCAAAAATCATTAGATTTCGATAATAGAGCTAAGCAAGGAAATGGCACCAATAAGCAATAAGCGGAAGGATGGGATGAGCCCAACGAAAAACGAAGAGGTTCTGGCCCTGTTCAAGGAATCCGACGCCCTGCTGCGCGGCCACTTCCGGCTGACTTCGGGCAAGCACTCCGAATGGTATTTCGAAAAGATCCGGTTGATCGAGAGGCCCTCGGCCCTCGAAAAGATCATCGACCTCTTGGTCGAAAAGATCAGGGCGGAGAAAAAGGATTTCGACTACGTCGTTTCCCCGGCCTATGGGGCGATCGCCATCGGCTTTCTCGTCGCCCTCAAGCTGGCCAAAAAATTCGCCTTCTCCCAGCGCGTCGAAGAAAAAATGTCCTTCCGGGCGGGGTTCAGCGGACTCGACGGTTCCCGGGCGATCATCGTCGAGGACATCCTCACGACCGGAGGCTCGATCAGCGAGGTCGTTCAAAGCCTGAAGCAGAGGACCGTCGAGATCGCCGGGATCTACGTTCTCGTCGACCGGACCGCCGGGGAAGTCTTGATCGAGGGACGGCCGGTCGGCAGCCTGCTCGCCCTGAAGATCGAGGCCTACGAGCCTGACGTCTGCCCGCTCTGCAAACAAGGCATCCCCCTCACCAAGCCGGGCGCCTCGGATAAGAGGTGAAGAGTGAACGAGTTTGACTGGGGACTCTATTCCCAAGCCGAGGCGCGCCTCCGCGGCTTTCTCCGCGAGTTTCTCGAGGGACCCGGCGACGGCCGCGAAATCGCCGCGCGCATAGAGAGGGGGACTTCGACCGATATCTTCGAGTGGATCGACCACGTCCGCGTTCCTCGCGCTCGCCTGGATCGAGAGGCGCTTCTCCGGGAGGGTTTCACCGAGACGGAAGTTACGGATGTCGGCGGTTCCGGCAATTTTCGCGTCAAGGGCTCGACGCTTTTTCCGCTGATCCCGGGGGGGAACGCGACCCTCGAAGTCGTCCTGAAGACCGACGACATCGAGACATTCCGCCGCGTCCACGCCCCCAAATCGGAGATCGAGGGCAAACGGGGAGCCTCGGTCCGCCGGCTGCGGATATCCGAAACCGAGGGCGTCGCCCTCTCCGCCGTCGAGAGAAGGGGTTTCGGGGGATTTTCGAGCCCGGGCGAGGACGATGTCACCGAATACTCCGCGGTCCTTCGGGTGATGAGGGCGCGGCGGCGCGATTTCGACACCGAGCGGGAGGCTTTTAAAAGCCTCGACCGTTTCGTCGAACGGATCCAGAGGGACATCGAGAGCGCCCGCCTCGCCGACGCGTTTTTTGTCGCGGAGAGGGAGTTCTGGGAGTTGAAGAACCAGGCGGCAAGGGTCCAGAGGAAAAGACAGGACGGCCTCGGATTGGGCTGGGGCAACCGCGATCACCACACGTTCAGGTCTTCCCGGCAGGGCTTTGCCGCGCTCACCCGGATCTTCGAACGACTGGGAATGAAGCCCCGGGAGCGCTATCACGCCGGCGCCCAGGCGGGCTGGGGCGCCCAGATCATGGAGCATCCGGAGTCCGGCGAGGTCGTTTTCGCCGACGTCGATTTGGGCAAAGACGAAAGCCGGGACGACTTCGCCCGCGGCGGGCTCGGCGATAAAAAAGAGCTCGGGACAGTTGGCCTGTGGGTCGCCCTGCACGGAAATAGCATATTCCAGGCCGGGATGCATCATCTCGCCGCCCGATTCCGCTTTCATGACCTCACCAGGGACCTCGGATCGAAGGGAATCGCGATGATGAAGCCGTTCTCCGACTTTCCCTTCCTCCGCCAGGCGTTCACGGCCGGCGAGAAATGGTATCCGATTCCGGAGAGCGCGTCCGGCCTCGCTGCCTCCGCCCAGATCAGCGCGGAAAAGGCGGCCGAGTTCCGGGGCTCGGGCGCGATCGGCAGTCACCTGGAGAATATCCAGCGCGGCCAGGGATTCAAAGGATTCAACCAGGATTCCGTGAGCGCCATCATCAAGGCGACGGACCCCAGGACGGCCGGACTCCGGGGCGCCTGATATCATTTTCTCTTGTTGTCTTGTGCTAAAATATCAGAGTGTGGGAGGCACAATCATGGGAAAAAAATCGCCCTTGAAGCATCTTCTTTTAATTCCCGCCGCTGGCCTTCTCGCTCTCTGCGTGACCGCGCCCCGGCTCTCGGCACAGTTGACCGAGGATGAAAAAAACACGATCGACATCGTCAAGAGAATGAAAAACAGCGTCGTGTTCATCACCAACATCCAGGTCGTCCGAGACTTTTATTTCAACGAAGAAAAGGTCCCCCGGGGAAGCGGGTCGGGATTCATCTGGGATGATCAGGGCCGGATCGTGACGAATTTTCACGTGATCGAGGACGGCGTCGAGTTCATGGTCACCCTGCCCGACAGGGAGCAGCGCCAGGCGAAACTCGTGGGCAAAGACGAGAAGAAGGACGTCGCCGTCCTTCAGGTCGACGGCGACCGGAAAGGACTCTTCCCCGTGACCGTGGGCTCGTCCAAGGATCTCCAGGTCGGCCAGAAGGTCATCGCGATCGGCAATCCGTTCGGCTTCGACCACACGGTCACTCAGGGCATCGTCAGCGCCCTGGGCCGCCAGATTCTGGGCGCGGGCGGGGTCACGATCCGGGACATGATCCAAACCGACGCCTCGATCAACCCGGGGAATTCGGGTGGCCCGCTCCTCAACTCGAGCGGTGAGCTGATCGGCATGAACACGATGATCGTCTCTCCGTCGGGCACCTCGAGCGGCGTGGGCTTCGCCGTGCCGGTGGACACGATTAAAAAAAGCGTTCCCGAGCTGATCCGCTACGGCAAGGTCACCCGTCCGGGCCTGCCCTTCACCCTGCTCTCGGATCAATACGCCGAGCGATTCGGAATCGAGGGCAAGGGGGTGGCTATCGTCGAGGTTCCCGCGGGGAGCGATGCCTCCAGGGCGGGCCTTCGCGGGATCAGCCAGGACCGCCGCGGGTACATGTATCTCGGCGACGTCATTACCGCCGTCGACCAGACCAAGGTCGCGTCCTACGATGACCTGTACGGGGCGCTCGAGAGCCATAAGATCGGCGAGACCGTGACGCTGACGGTCGTCCGCGACCAGAAAACGCGCCAGGTGCAGGTCACCCTCGTCAGCGGCAGCTGAGGAGCTCTGGCCGATCGGCTGAAGCGGCGCTCCTTGACTTTAGTAACGAGTCGTAATACTATTGTAGCGTGATAGTATCCTTCAGAGACAAAGAGGCCGAGAGGATCTGGAACGGCGATTTTTCGAGGCATTTTCCGAGGGATATTCAGCGGTCAGCCAAGCGCAAATTGATAATGCTTCATGCCGCCGTCAGTTTAGCCGATCTCAAGATTCCTCCGGGCAACAGGCTCCATGCCCTGTCCGGCGACCGGAAGGGTCAATATAGCATTTCGATCAACGACCAATGGCGGATATGCTTTGAATGGCGGGATGGAAACGCCGTCAGTGTCGAGATTACGGATTATCACTCGTGAAAGGAACACGCCCATGACCAAGATACCGAATATTCATCCGGGCGAAATACTCTTGGAGGAATTCCTGAACCCTATGGGAATCACGGCCTACCGACTCTCTAAAGAAACGAAGATCGAGCAAACGCGCATCAGCGAGATTATCAAAGGCAAGAGAAGCATTACGGCCGATACCGCGCTGCGTTTGGCGAAGTATTTCGGCAATTCTGCCGAGTTCTGGATCAATCTTCAGTGCCACTACGAACTCGAAGAAAAGAAGCGCAAGATGGGCAAAGAACTGGATAAAATAAAACCGTTCGCGCCCCAAGCGCAGCACGCCTGAACAAAAATCCCTTGGCAACGAAGGATCTCTCCGAGGATCTATCGGCCGCGGCATTTTAAAGCGCGGCCATTTTGCCAAATAATTGTCGTGCGCTGCTCCGGGCCTGCTCTCGAAGCCGCGCATCACCCCGCTCGCGTCAACTCGGGTTTGAATCCCACCGGGAATTGAGGCAGAATAGGGCCCATTCGGTTGGTTCCTCAACGTTTCTAAAAATCGGAGGCAGGGCATGAGAACATGGCAAAAATCGGTTTTGGCGGTGCTCATCCTCGTCGGGCTCGCCGGATTTTCACCCGGCCAAAAATCGGGCGTCGACGAACAGATGGTCGCGAAGATTCGCGAGGAGGGCTTTCAGCGCTCCCAGGTCATGGACATCGTCGGCTACATGACGGACGTCCTGGGGGCCCGCCTGACCCTCTCCCAGGACATGAAGCGCGCCCAGGCGTGGGCTAAAGAAAAGATGGAAAAGGTCGGTCTGGTCAACGTCGCCGTCGAGCCGTTCATGGATTACGGAGCCGCGTGGGACAACGAGTATTTCTCTCTCCATATGCTCGAGCCGGATTACCAGCCCATGGTCGGATACCCTCTCGCCTACACTCCCGGGACCCAGGGAAAAATCGATTGCCCCGTGGTCATCGCGGACACCCTCGTGAAAGCCGACCTGGAGAAATATCGGGGCAGGCTCAAGAACGCGGCGGTCCTGTCCACCCTGCCGTTCACCGTCGATCTCACGAATCTCCCCCGCGGCGTGACTCGCCGGACGGACGAATACCTGAAAGCTCTTGAGGACACGGTGGTTCCCCAGTCTCCCCGGGCCAAACCCCGCCCGGCGCCGAACCCGGATGCGCTCAGTCCGGAAGCCCGGATCGCGTTCTTTAAAGCCGAAGGCGCGGCTGCCGTTCTCCAGTGCGAGAGCGGAACGTTCGGCTGGGTCCGAGGCTTCGGCCGTCCGGGAGTCAACAACGACAAGTGGTCGCGCGAGAAGGACCTGGAATCCATGCCCATCATCGCCGTGACCCCGGAGCACTATAATCGGATGTACCGGATCGTCAAGCGCGACATTCCGGTCAAGATCGAGCTCGAGGTCCGCAACCGCATCGGCGAATCGGTGGAAAAAGCGTGCAACGTCGTCGGCGAGATCCCGGGGACGGACCTCAAGGACCAGATCGTGATGATGGGCGCGCACTTCGACAGCTGGCACGCCAGCCCGGGGGCGAGCGACGACGCCGGCGGCTGCGCGGTTGCGCTCGAGGCCGCCCGGATCCTCAAGGCTATCGGCGCCCAGCCCCGCCGGACCATCCGCGTGGCGTTCTGGGCGGGCGAAGAGCAGGGGCTCAACGGCTCGCGCGAATACGTCCTCAAGCATTTCGGCGATCCCAAGGACATTAAAAACGGGACCAAGCCGGAGTACGAAAAATTCTCGGTGTATTTCAATCAGGATTACGGCGCCGGGGCGTTCCGGGGAATCAACCTCCAGGGCAACGAATTCGCCCGTCCCATCTTCGCCGAGTGGATGAAGCCGTTCCGCGACGTCGGCCTGACCACGATCGCGATCCAGAGCGTCGGAAGCACCGACCATGTCTCGTTCGACCGGGTGGGACTTCCCGGCTTCCAGTTCCTCCAGGACGGGGTGGGCATCGGCGGTCACGCGAACATGGATTTTTACGACACGCTCGTGGCCGACGACCTGATCAGAAACGCAACCGTCATGGCGTCGTTCGCCTATTTCGCGGCGATGAGCGACCAGCGCTTTCCGCGAAAGACGATGAAATAATCGCGGCGAGTTTTTCAGGGCTCAAGGGTCTTGGGACGAGACCGGCTTTGCCTTGACTTGGCGAGGGAGTCCCTCTATATTGAAATCGTGAAAAAAGCGCTTGCGTTCTTTTTCGTGCTGGCTCTCGCATCGATCGCCTCGGCCCAGAACTGGTTCCGGAGCACTCTGGACGAGGCCGTGGCCAAGGCGAAGATTGACAACAAGCTGGTCCTCCTCGATTTTTATTCCTATACCTGACCGGGCTGTAAACTGCTGGGTCAGCAGTATTATAAAAATCCCAAATTCCACGATTATTTCGCCAAGAACTTGGTTCTTTTCCGTGCCGTCCGCGAAGAACCTCAGGGGACGGCCGTGTTCAGGAAATTCGGCATCCGGGTGACCCCGACGGTCATGATGCTCGGCCCGGACGGGTCCGAGGTCGACTGGACGGTCGGCTACGATCCGCCGGCCGAAAAATTCCAGGAAAAGATCGAGAAGATGGTCGCGGGCGTCGACACGTTCAAGTCCCTGTCCGACGAGTATGCCAAGAATCCCAAAGATGTCGCGGTCGTTTTCAAGCTCGCCCGCAAATACGGCGACCGCTACGACGAGGCGAAGGCAGGGCAAAAGTATCGTGAAGTCATCGCCCTCGACCCCCAAGGCAAAGCCGGAGCGTACACCTCTGAGTATTCCAAGATCACGGCTCCATACACGGAGTACGCAGAATATTCTCTCGGCGAGACGTCGCTTCGAAGCCAGAAGCCGGACGCTGGGCCGATGACCGCGTTCCTGAAAAAATATCCGGAAGGCAAGTTGTTGAAGCAGGCGTACTCGAGCCTGGCCGGCTACTACAGGTCCCGGGGCAGCCAGGAAGAGGCCGCGGGCTTCTTTGCCGAGTTTGCGGCGAAGTTCCCGAACGACACGGACGCCTACCGCGCGTGGCTAGCCCGGATTGTGAGGGACAAAGATCCGCTCGACAAGGGCTTCGAGATGGCGGACAAGCTCGATGCGCTCCGCCGGAACACCCCGGACAACCCCGATCCCGCGGTCAACCAGTCCGTGGCCCAGCTCTATCTTTTAAAGAACGACAAAGCGAAAGCCGACGAAGTCTACGGAAAGGCGTTCATGTCCGGCCAGGTTTCGAACACCGCGTTCGCTCTCATCGATTACGCCAACTTCTGGGTTCGGCAGAACGCCAACCTGGACAGCGCGGTCGAGATGGCGGACACGGCGGTCAAGCTCCAGCCGGACAGCTCTTACATCCTCCAGCAGGCGGCGGGAGTCTATCTCAAAACGGGCCGGGAGGAAAAAGCCCTGCTTCTTTACGGCCCAGCCCATGCGGCCGGGATCGCGTCCGATGGCAGCGCGCTCTACAGCTACGCGCGGTTCTGGGCGGCGCAGGGCAAGAATCTCCCCGACGCGCTCGCGGCCTCGAAAAAAACGACCGAGCTTTTCCCGACGACGTACAATATGTGGTCCACTCTGGCCGACATCCATCAGAAGATGAAGAATTATCCCGAAGCGATCAAGGCCGCGGAGAAGGCCGCCGAGCTCGCGGAAGCTCCGGCCAAAGAGGCCATGCAGAAAAAGGCAGATCAGCTCAAAGCGGAAGCTCAGGGGAAAAAATAGCGAATCGATTGCCTTGACGAACCGAAGACTCAAGATCTGGCTATGGATCGCACTCTCGTCGGCGGTCGCTGGCTCGCTCGCAGCCGACGGCGTCGATGATTACGTCAACGGCTTCATCAAGCGCCACAACATTCCCGGCCTGTCCCTGTCTGTCGTCCGCGGCGGGAAAATCGTCAAGACTGCCGGATACGGCCTCGCCAACCTCGAGCTGAGCGTTCCAGCCACGAAGGACACGCTTTTCGAGATCGGGTCGATCACGAAGCAGTTCACTGCTGAAGCGATCATGATGCTCGTAGGAAAGGGTAAACTCGGCCTGGACTTATACAATCGGGAACGCCGATTATTCCCGTTGGGCGAAATCCGCCGGGCGTTATATAATGGGCCGCGCCGATTTGGAGAACATCATGTTGAAACAAAACCGGAGACGACGGATGCCCGGCGACCCGCGCGTCTTTTCCTTGCTTTTCGAGCGGGTCAAGAGGGACGCCCGAAAGTTCTTTCGGACGGCGCGCGGAAGTCACGACTGGGACCACACCGAGCGCGTCCTCCGTCTCTGTCTGAGGATCGGCAAGAAAGAGCGGGCCGACCTCGAAATCCTCAGCCTCGCCGCGATCCTCCATGATATCGGACGGGCCGAGGAAGACAGGACGAACGGCCGAGTCTCTCATGCGGAGGCGGGGGCCGCGGCGGCGCGGAAGATTCTCGAGACGCGCGGGGCGGAGCCCGAAAAAATCGAACGCATCGTCCATTGCATCGAGACGCACCGCTTCAGAACGAGAGCGGGCGCGCCCGAGACGCTGGAGGCCAGGATTTTGTTCGACGCCGACAAGCTCGATTCGATCGGCGCGGTCGGCATCGGAAGGGCTTTTCTATTTGCGGGCGAGGTCAGCGCCCGCCTTCACAACCCGGAAATCGACGTTTCCAAAACCAAACCGTACACGAGCGAAGACACGGCCTATCGGGAATATCTGGTCAAGCTCCGGGCCATTAAGGACAGAGTCCATACGCGCGAAGGCAAGAGAATCGCCGCGGAAAGGCACCGGTTCATGGTCGAATTCTTCGACCGGCTCAACAGAGAAAC
>Ga0315282_10005628_pt1 | contig 21264 bp, 21 predicted proteins | sample YL17G07_20_MG_FD_203693 | JGI IMG/M metagenome (GOLD analysis project Ga0315282, IMG submission 203693) | Sediment microbial communities from Yellowstone Lake, YNP, Wyoming, USA - YL17G07_20 | ecosystem: Environmental > Aquatic > Freshwater > Lake > Sediment | place: USA: Wyoming | collected... | reverse complement strand
TGCAGCATTAAAAAAACTTGAAAATGAAGACGTGTTTGATCCAACTGAGAAGATACTTCTGTATCTAACGGGCAACGCAATGAAATACTTTGATGTTATGAAAATAGAAAAAAACAAAATCTCCACGTTAGACAAAGACGCAATTTCCATGCCATAAAAATGGTGCTCCGGGCGGGATTCGAACCCCAATTTACCAGTAAAGGCATGCTATATTTATGTTTGGTGAGAGTTCGAAGCTATCTTAGGCTACCATAAGATTCTCTTGAGATTTTTTCAAGTATATTTTGAGAAATGACGTATTGTGCCCGTAACGCATGCTAGACCAGTGACTCTTTGATTAGCAATGCTATATTCTACTTCCTGGTTTCGACACAGTTCCGCAGACCGTTTCAAGTCACAGCATAATAGTATTAGTATACTTTGATTGTGATTGAGTCCAAATCTAAATTGTGATATTTTGGACTACTGCTGAAAAGGTTAATTTGCAGTTTCTCGAATAGTTATGATGGAAAGCTGCGGTTATCATTTGAATGCTTCAGAATCTTATGAACACAAGAAGATAAAGACTCTAATTAGCGAGAAACTTAAAGAGTGGACAGGAGCAACGTTACAAGAGTATCAATCTTCTGGTCACGAGCTTGATGTTTTCGCTGTCACCCCGAATGGCATCAGTATTTATGTCGAGGTTATTTGGACGAATTCGCTTCAGAATTTTTTCAGAGACATTGCAATGATTCAAGCTTCTGATGCAAATGTTAAGTTGGTAGTAGCTAGTCCCGAAATAGTGGCAAGTACAAGATGTCAACGCGAATTCGAAAAAATCGTTATTTCACAACGGAGACTTGGCTTTGCAGTATACGGTGACTTGATAGACGGGACTGAGATAATAGGGAATGATAAATATCTGGAGACCGAATTCAAGCGTATCCTACTTGACCTTTTAGATCACGTTCAGAAGCATAGTGGAATTGCCAGCAAGCAAATTGAGCCTCAAGTGGAAAAAGCTGAAGAGGTTCTTCCACTACTTACTAGAAAGAAATTCAATGATGCAGTCATCCATACTCTTCAATCCAATCCCAAGTTATTACGTGCCATAATTGTCGGGCCTCTTTTTCTTCACCCAGATTGGATAATGCAGCGACGGCTTGAACGCGAAAGTCGTGAAAGCTTTAGTCTGAACTTGCGCATCTATCTTGAAGAATCCATTCATCATTGTAATCGGGATGTCCGTCTGATAATAAGGAACAGTCCGCGATACTTGAGGATTTTGAAAGAACTAATGCGACCAAATGAGGTTCATGCTTTGGTTCGCGATATGACGTTTGCTCTCGACAACATATTTTCGTTGCGTGGTCCTCTATGTGTGACTTTCTGCTGTACTAATACTAGGTACTATCATCAAATGGTTGCCACGGATAAATCTTGTTTCATAGGTATAAGAAAAGGAGAGTATTCACCAATTGAATATGGCTATGAACTGAAAGACCGGAAGGTTGTCGAGATGGAACTAATGCGTTTCGACGGGATCTTTGACAAGCGTTTTAGAGGTAATCATGCCGAACTCAGGGCTCTGAAAAAATACATTGCGTCACTGGAACATCGCATCTAGGCTGTCCCCCTCATTGCTTTCTGAATTAAATCCCGTATGTTCTTTATACTTTCCAATGGATTGGGTGCCTCATAGATAGCTCTACCAATAATCTCAAAGTCTGCCCCTGCCTCTATAGCAGACCCTGGACGCGGGCCCTGAGCGCCTATGCCACAAGAGATTATAACAAGACGTTCTGTCACAATCTCTCTTAATCTTCTTACACGATCTGGGCGTGTACCAGGCGCTTGAATACCATAAGCCCCCAACTCCAATGCCATCCGAGCAATATCATCGGCAACTGGTTGCATGAAGACCTGGCCTCCAACGCTAGTAAGTTCTGTCGCTACAAATATCATTCCTTCCTTGCCTTCTTTAATGCAAGCCTCAACGCTGTCTGGACCCATGAAGCCGTGCACGATGACCCCATCACAGCCGGATTGAAGCGCCATCCTCACGACATTTCGCGAAATATAAGGAACGTCGCAAACCTTGAGATCAGCTATTATAGGTAAAGCGCATATGGACTTCACATTGCGCACAATGTCAAAGCTCGTTCTTAGGAGAATGGGTAGACCGATTTTTATGGAATCTATATCATGACAGAGAGCTTTCACAATATCAAGGGCTTGATCTCTTTCCAAAAAGTCTAGAGCAAAAATTATACCAGTCTTTCTCTTGAGATACATTACACAACCCCGCCTTCAAGCGCCATAGAATGCGTTTTTTGAATTCTATCTACAACTTTTAGGGCGTCATCTATATCGTCAGCGCCGCTTACAGTAATCTTGCCATTACTGTTTACGAGTATCTTTTTTACGCCAGACGTTATCCATGCCAAATCGCTTTTCTCCAGAAAAATAGTCTTATCAAATTCTTTGGAAGATTTCAAGTAGGTGGCTAATAGTTTTATGTTCAAGGGGCGATCAAGATCGCAAATCACAATGAGTTTATCTGGAAATTCAGAGCAAGGCCTCACTGATCGAACCTTCATTCATGCTCGCCTAATCCTCTTCCGTAACGTCAACTCTTTGTGACCAGTGCTTGCATCGTATATCCTTTCTGACACTATGCTCCGCGTTATCAAAATGAACATTTCGACAGTTGTGTAGACTAAACTACCTTCTAACAAGTGCCCAGAAAACATGCTCTTTCCATTTGAAAGTACAACATGTATATGTGTCCTCGAGTCTTGAGAAACTGTTCCAGTTGCAGAAACGATTTCCAAAGGCCCCTCAATCTCTACCACATCATACACCTTAGTTCCAGAAATTTTCTTCCCAGATTGTGGATCATAAACTACATGACGCGCCTTTGGGTCGAAAACTCGCCTAATGACAGCCTTTTCAAGACTGCCAACAAGACATACGATGACGCCGCATCCAATTTTCTTCTCTTTGGCAACTCTCTGAATCTCACATATTATGTCTTGGTTAGGGTGCAATCTTGTTGCAACAATATTGCATGCATCAACTAAAACATCGATCACGGCTTGGGCTCCTAAACATGCATGCTACTGCAGACCTCTCGATTCCAGTATTTTCTGATGCACCTTCTCCAAGTCACTCTTGGTTCGTTCATCTATCTTTGGATTGAAATCCTTCAGAAGTCTGAGAATGTCTTCTAGAGGGTACTTCGCTCCAGAGTATCTCGCCGATAAGGCAAGCAGTCCACATTCCTTGCTTAACCCGGATTTTCTGGCGATGTTTTCTGAGGAATCAAGTCCTTTCGCGCTCCTGAAAATAAACCGACCGATCCCCTCACATGTAGCACCCGCATAAAGGGCACATCCAGGTAATGCTCCTTGAGGACCAATACCAATGGAAATTATCATAGTTTTCTTGCCATAGATTTTTGTATAGCCTTCGAAAAGTTCATATGGCCTATTAGCAGGTTCGATAACCCCTGTCGCTCTTATCAAAACATTCGTGACTTCACTATCTATCTTTACCGGAAAACTTAGGTTGCCAAGTGCGTTTTCTCTGAGCTTTCTAACAGTATCAGAACTCTTAAAATAATTGTTTTCAACATATTTATACCCATCGTGTGTCATGTTAACGACATGTATTACACCGCGACTTTGATTTTGCTCTGCAGCAAGTTGAACTGCGGCTGTCGAATCAGGACCTATTTGCGGCAGAGCATGGACCGCATCAAATCCAAGTTTGTATAGAATGTCCGCGGCTTGGTAATTTGTGCTTGGAATGTCGCCTAGTTTTTGATCGAGCCAAATGACAGGCTCTACCTCAATTTGGAAACGTTGCCTGCAAGTTTCCTTATACAACGTTCTTATGGTATCGATGAAATTGGGAGAACCGGAGATCAGAAAAGTTAAGAGAGATTGGAAATTCATCTTGTAGGCACTAACATGCCCAGCTGAAGCTTTCACTATGAGTTTCATCTCATCAACCACGTTTGTGGCTTTTTGCAGTGGCATTTGAGAGACGTTATGGTCTAGATTAAGAAATGTTGGAGAACCTGTGTATGAAAAGGTGTCCAGAAACCTCTTAACGAATTTCTCTCCAGCATGTCCGTGAAAGTTTTCAAGAATTTGGTTCAGAATATTGTAGTGCGTATTAGCAGCTTTATAATATTTTTCTTCTTTTGTAGTCTTCCTCAATATTTCAAACATCTTATTTCCTTCTCCTAAGGAAAAGATGAGGCGAAGCCAGTATAAAGTTTCTGCAACTTCTTAAAATATTTTCTTTCCATGAGGCGGCAAGGCACCCAGACAACAGCTGCTACTAATAGTAAAAAAAGGTCATAATATACGGCTAGTTCTGCGCTAGTCCTCAAAGAGGTGATATTTAATGCTGGGAGATCAAGTATTATCATTATAGCGCCGTTAACAGCTGAAGGTAATAAGTATTTTAGAATACCCGTTTTAGATTTTCTTTTCTTCCACTTTGCTAGATTTAGCTTCGTTATTTCAATCTCTTGCAGACGAATGTCCGTTGATGTCATTACCTCATCTCTCCGATAGTTTTTTATTTCACATGAACTTACTTAAAAAAAATATGCACGTGATCTCAAGGCTCAGTTTGCAGACTGATCCGGAAAACAAGAACGCATACAGAATATGCTCTGACTGCGGCATTGTCGACAAATTTGTCGAGCACAGCGAACTTACCAAGCATTGGAAAGATAGAGCAATACACGACGTAGCACCCAAAACGGGTGTACAGGTTCGTGGAGACCATGTATTTTATGTCTTGATGGAGATACTTAAAAGAGAAATCAATCGAACTGGAGTGAAAGAATATTTGCTGCGCACTCAAAAAGCCCAGAAATTTGACGTTTCTAGAGAGTACCGACTTCTTAAAAGCAAGGTTGGCGATGATGCTTTGGTCTGTTTCACTAGGGCTTTGTTGAAATTTAGAGAGATCGAAGAAGAGACGAATCCTGAAATCTAAGGATGCGATGTTAGCCTTTCATTTCTAATTTTCTGAGAACTTCCACAGATTTCTTCCCTAAAATCTTCTCCAGTTCTTTCAGTCTTTCTTGGGGGGGAGGAATTATCTGCTCTTCCTTATCAAATTGCGTATCCTCTCCATAGGGATTGTTAGCCTTTATGATTTTCCCATTTACTAAGTCGTCCTTAGTAAGGATGGAACAGATTTCTATTCCGGTGTCTTTAAGTATCTGTTTGCCGCCCTGGGTTCTGTCGTAGAGAACGACCGCATACCGTACTGTTACTCCATATTTGGATGAAAGCCGCTTTGCCTTTCCAATCCCTTCGCTTGAAGTCAGGACATCACTTACTATTATAGCGTGATTTTTGCTGCTTAGACTTGCGCCCTTTATTTCTCCGATTGATATTTCTCTTCGGAATCTGACGACAGTTGTTTCTATTCTAGTTTTCAGAATAATGGACGACATGAAGGGTAATGCACCTATAGTCCCATAGTCTTTTTCAATGAATATGAGCCGATCGACTCTAGGATCCTTTGCTCTTATCTCAAGAATTTTCTCTGAATACATATCAGAGATCAAGTTTACTGGCCTATAATCATATGCGAATTTGTCTACATCAAAGAAATAGTAGCTTCTGGTTCCATGAGCCAAGGAATACGCACTTTTAGTGACAACGTTGTACTTTTTAATTAGCTCAATTAACGATTCCTTCTTAGTGCTCATATCCCTTTTCCCTCGAACAAACTTTCAAGTGTTCTAATAGTATTTTCATATGAATTGGCTAAGGTCTTGTATCCGTCATAAAGGATTTTGGCTTTCTTTGCTTTATCCTTTTCTCCTAATCCGTTCGATAGATCCTTAAAAACGTTTCCTACAATTTTGATCAGCTGATCAAGAACCTCTATTCGAATTTTTTTCGCTTTCTCATCTTCATAGGGAAAGTCGACCATCAGATTAAACCACAATCTCTGATTAAAGCTTCCTAGAAAATAATCCAGAAGAATAACATCTTCGTCATTGCTGCTTTTAGCCAGCTCTTTTATTCTTTCTTGAGTTAGTTTAAGGACAAAGGTTTTGTCTGGATTCTGCTTGAGGCTGTTTCCAGAGTTTTCCAAAACAATGCAAGTGTCTATTAACACTTCCTCATTCTTTAGACTTGACCATTCATTTTTTTGCCCACTACTTAAAGAAGCCATTTTTTACCACCTTCCCTTAAGGCATATCTAAGTGGTTTTTCAGACAGTTCCTGGACTTCGTTAGCTCCGACCATTTCACTTAGGCATTTTGTCGTAGTAGAGCTACCCCTTGCAACTTTCTCTACTACTTTATCCGTTATTTCATCTAGAGTCAAAGCAGTTCCAGCCTCATTTAGGGCTTCTGCGATAGCCCTCTTTACCAACTCTTTTACTCTTGTTCTCCTAATCTTCCCTCTTTTTGTTTTTGGCATTGTAACATCATTCCATTAAACTAATTTTAATATTTAACGTCGTAACTGGATGACATATTGCGATTTAGCAATAATGTGTTTCTTGTATTATATAAGATTTGCTTAAGTGCTCTTTGTTTCATTCATGTCTCACCCAATTCAGCCTTGTCTCCACTTAAGAATCTCTAGAAGCGCGCGAAGAATAGCGTGTCTCTTCTCGAGAATAGTTATTTAATAGTTCTATCTGTGTGTCAATGGAAGGAGCTTGGAATTATGGATCTACTAGCGGTAGGCGGAATTGCATTCGACAACTTATTCTGGGTAGACAGATTACCTGAAACACACTTCGAGGCTGTGATCGAAAAGCATGGGGGGATACTTTGGGGGCAGAGCACCCAATGTGGCTGTAGCAGCTGCGAGACTTGGAATTAAGACCGGAATTGTTTCATTAGTAGGTGAAGATTGCGCGCGCATGGGCTAGACTTTCAAGCTTTTTTCTGGTTAATCCCTTTTCCGGTCTGATGATTTTACATAGAAGGGTAAGGCGTCGAAGTTTACCTTCAGATGATGAAATATCTGAAATGCCATTTTTTGCTTTTTCTGTAAGCATGGTTATTCGCATACTATTTAATACTGTTTCTAAATAACTGTTGCCAAACGTGAAGGTGGGCGCGAGTCATCACAGATGCTTAGTCCACAATGGTCGCATCGAATACCATCACGGAGATTTTCCAGCATAGTCGGAGAGAGACAAGTCTTAAATTACGTATTGATACATAAAGCTACGTATGCCTAAGACAAAGTTAACCTTATCAGTTAGCAAAGAAATCTTGGACGCTGCAAAAATGGTAGCGGAAAAAAGACATCTTTCTATTTCGCGATTGGTTGAGAACTTCCTAGCATTTTTTTCTCAACCTGTCGTTTATTGTTTCAAGTGTGGTGAACAATTCAGTGTGGTCGATGCCAAAATTTGTCCAAAATGTGGATGGCTAACATGTCCTAAGTGTGGAATTTGTGGATGCGGCTTGAGTGAAGATACTGCAGCTGAGCTTTTCCGTATGAGACAAGTTTATGAGGATCTTTTGTTTGGAAGAGTGAAACAGAGTTGAGAACCAATTCTGAGAAGATTAAGACATTGAGACCTACAAGGATTGGAGTTTTCGCTGCTCTCTATGTTGTCTTGAGCCTCATACCTATAAGCACGTTTATTGGAGCACCTAGCTTTCTAGCCTTAAACCTAATAATCACTCCTGTTATAGCAATCTTGCTTTCTCCCTCTGAGGCATTTCTGGCTTCGTTGTTCGGTGGTGTTATCTCCCTCTACGTAGCTCCTTTTCAGGCAATGTTTGGGCCTTTTACTGTCCTATTGCCCCTTGCAGGTTCAACTTTTGGAAGCTTGGCTTATCACAAAGGGAAAGTAGGAGCATTTGTAGCAATGTTCTTCTTGGCAGCCGCAATCTCTGCGTATCTAGTAAAGAATCTTCCGTTTCCTTACTTCGTGGTTCCTCATTTAACGGCTGTTTTAGTGGCATTGGCTACTTCGTTTAAGAAATTGACACCTTTGAGTGTAAAGGTCCCTCTGTTTAGTTTCGTATCAACTATGTGCGAACAAGGAATGATGATGATCTTCGCTGTGCACCTATTAGGTCTGCCATGGCAAGCGTTTGTTGGAATAATGCCTTTAATGGTCTATGAAAGACTCATAGGAACCATTGGCGCCACAATCGTAATCATTTCTCTAATGAAAATAATTCCAAAGCACCTCTCTGAAAAAGCAATATGAGAACTTGCACATAATACGACTATTTTATTATGCTAAGAATTTCTTCAATCCTCTTGACCTTATATTTCGGCCAATTCGCAGGCTCATCAGGTTTTTCGACTTCCCATTTCGACGGAATCCAAATAGTTTGCGCTCCCACGGAATTTCCCAGTCTTATGTCTTTCCTTATGCTGTCTCCTACACAGTAAATGTGCATGTATCCTATTTCTTGAAGAATTTTCATAACGGCATTGAAATGCTTTTCCTCTTTGCGTTCCACAAACCATACGGAATCAAATATCTTTTCGAGTCCATGATTCTTAAGCACAATTCCCTTTTGTTCTTCATTTCCTTCTGATAACAAGACAAGATATATTTCCTTGTTTTTCAGGGTTTTAAGCGTGTGTTTAGTCTTCGCGAAGAGTGGAGGTATTTTCTTTAGATCTACTTCGTATTCCTTGGTTAACGTCTCGACATCACAAGTCTTGCAATTCGCCATTTTACATGCCACCTCCACAAGCTGTCGTTGATCATAATCCCATGTATTAAACTTCTTACATAACTCCTGGTCTGCTTTGAAGAGTTCGCCAACAAAATCATTCTCATCTACAATTTTGCCACCAGACTTCTTAATTTTTCTAACGAGTTCTGATTTTGCATTCCGATATATTTCATAGGTATTAACAAGGGTGTTGTCGAGATCAAATATGGCTGCAGACTTAGTTGCAAGTATTTTACGAGAGATTTTCTCGTATTCGTCTTCTACAGAAACTGCGAAATTTCTGAACACACTTAGAGCCAGAAATATATTCACAACTGAAATTGACACGCCGAAAAGAAGTTTGTAAAAACTATCAGTATGTAGAATAGTGCCAAGATCAGGGATGCTAGTTGGTATATGGACGGAAGCATACCAAATAGTCAAAAGAAAAACGCCAAGCCCAATATTTAGATGATTTATATACTGCCCAAAAACTTGGTTAATGTAAAACGTGGGAATTTTCTTTGCCTCGAATATGCCCAGTGAGATTATTTTAGGTAGTCTCCAATTCTTTCTTTTAAAAATCGGCCATATAATTACCACTTCGATGGCGAAACATATCGACGTAATTAGAAGACCTAAAAATATGGAAAGACCAAAGAAACCTATCCATGAATGAACATCCCAACTAAATTGTCCTAGAATTTCAGGGAAATATAGCAATATGAAACCGACATAAATCATTCCCGGCAAGATAAAAGCCAGAAAAAGAAAAAGTCCAAATTTGGCTAGGCTTTCAACTTCACTCATTTACTTAAGCACCTTCTCAAATCCTCAATGAATCTTTTATTTAACCCACGGTATATTCGGTCACCTTTCCCGCAAATTCCCCATATCATGTTGTTTATATTCTCAACTTTTTGACTGATTGGGTTCCAGCGTCTCCAGTCTGTCAATATCCCAAATATCTCTTTGTTATTAGCAAAAGCATAACCTAGTTCAACTGCTGTACCACTGTCAACGTCAGGGCCATCAAGTAAAGCGACCACAACAGTTGCATCATCCAAGAATTTGAGGTCTGAAGAGAATATTTCAGGTCTGCCTTCTCCATGGATACCTATATCTCCCGCATCACGATGCGGTAAGAATATGTCTTCTCGTGCGTCCAGTCCCAATTTTATCGCTATTCTATTTGCTATCTCTTCCAAAAACATTCTCTCATGGTCAGAGAACAATGGTCCTGCAACGTATATTCGTTTCACTTTTTTCATCTTTTTCCCCTAACACTTGTATAACAACTTGCATAACATATTTTTGACTTTTGCATTGGCTGCATGTTTTGTTTGTGGTATTTAAGACCTGTTTTTGTCTTTTTGCCTTCAGGAATCTGAAAAGATTTTTATACAAGTTTATCCTGACCTGATACACCCTGCCGAGGTGACACTCTTGTTTGAAACTTCTAAAACAAGTTACGTGCAGTTCCCTGAGCCAGGTATAATTGTTCTAAAAGGTAGCGATGACTTGTTTTTTGACAAACACGTTTATAATTTTTACCGCTATGTCCTCCAAGAATGGAATCCTTCCAAGAAATACATCGCTTTATACATGGGTTGCTCCAATCACAAGCCTTTTTCACAATCTTTTGTGCACATGAAAGTTATTCGAATGCTAGAGAAACATGGCTTAGATAATTTCGTGCAGCAGTTCATCGTGTCCGAACCTTTGACAATTTGCCCGCGTGAATTAGAAGAGACTTTCCCAGCTGCAAACTATGATTTCCCACCAAATCGCTTAGGTGAGAAGGGAAAAAAAGAGTTTATTAGCAGACTACAGACCTTCCTGCACAAACGTGCAATGCACATGTATAGATTTCACGTAGGCTTCATGCCAAATCACCACAAGGAGATATTCAGCCAAGCCTCAGAAGGCTTACTAGAGCCTCAATTCGTACCTTACAATGTTTACCAGTTGCCAAGGCTCTTAGCACTTCTCAAAACGCTAAAGAATCGTGGGAGATAAACGCCCCTATGTTAATTGCTCTAGGGACTCCGCTTAGAGGGAGACCTCGTCCTTGGGAACATTTCAAAGTCCCTGCAATAATGGTCAACGCCTATGAGATTATAAGAAACAAAACACTGCGGCAAGACATACAAACAAAAGGCGGAATTCACGAGTTCTTGGATTATGATGGAACAGTCTTCCTAGATTCGGGCGGATTTCAAGCAATGGTATATGGGATTGACATCAAGCTTGAGAAACTGGTTGATATCTATAACATGGCTCAACCAGATTACTGTTTTTCGCTAGACTATCCGTCCTCTTTAGCCAGAAACTCGGAAAAAAAGATCGCTCGTACAATTTCTAATTATGAAGAATTAAGGAAAAGCTTCAGGAAAGTCATACCTGTCCTCCATCCCAAGATGGAAAGAGCGCTAAGAGAATATGAAGCGTACCAGAAACATAGCCCAGAATATGTTGCAATCGGCGGTCTGGTGCCTATGATGCGAACAACAAAAGGCGTTGCAGATGGAAGGAAAAAGGCCATTGACTTGATAGCTGAAGTAAGAAAACGTCACGATGCCTTCCTCCATATTATGGGACTAGGCGCACCAACAATAATTCCAATATTAAAGTTTTTAAACTGCACATCGACGGATTCTGCGACGTGGAGAATTAAGGCTGCTCATGGAAAGATAATGCTGCCTAGTGAAGGGGAGAGATATGTGTCTAACAAAGGGGCGAAATTTGGCATAGTTACCTTGAGCGAAGTGGAGGTGGAATTGATTGAAAGACTTGGATGCCCGATTCTGGGTGAATGTGGCTGGGAAGGGCTAGAAGAATCTTTTGAATATCGCGCTCTTTTCAATGCATGGATAACCATTTATGCCATGAATGATGAAAGAAACATAAATGGACCTTTCAACAACCTTCTTCAATACGCCCAAGGAAAGCCCTAATGCAATGTTTAAGGTATGTCATAAATTGAGATTTCCATTATTCGTCTATTGTAATAGATAGACAAAGAAACTCTTTTTCCAAGAAAAAATTTGCCTGTTAATAAGCTTGCTCCTGAAACATATGAAACTCGTAAAGATTCTAGCATATATGCATGATTTATCTGAACAGAAAATTGCGGTGGGAGTCGCGCAAGTTTAATATCTCTTGGCAAGCTTCTATTCAAATGAGACACCGCCTGTCGGAAGGTATCTAATGCCTCATAAAAGTCTTGACGAAATATACAAGCTATATGAGTTTAACAAGACTGAACCCGAAACACTGTCAGGTTTGATTAAGAGTGCAATAGACAAGAGTGACGGTATAAGAAACAACTTTGAACTATGTAAGGACCTCGCTAGAACGATGCATGAGATTTTTATTCGAGAAAATTTCGTTCAATCCTTGGAGGCACCTCTAGAGGATACAGACAGAGAGATAAGTTGCCTGGGCGTCGATGGAAGCTTTCAATGTGTCGGCGGCCTTGGTGGAATATGGTATACTCCAATAAGTTGCTCTCGGATATTCTTCAAAGGTTTTATGGACAGTCACCCAGAGGTTGATGTTGCTGCAAATATCCATGACATCAATGAAATTGAATACCCAAATGTAGAGAAAGAAGCAGAGTTTCGAATGTTAGCTGGCGAGACGAAGGCGGTTAATGAATGGCTCTCGAAAGGCGACTTGCCTGAAAAGATTGCTGTGTTTATCGATGGCCCTATAGTGGATCCGCCATGGTTTTCTGGTGACAAAAGGTATAAAGAATATCTGGAAGATCGATGCGATGTCATCAGACGCTGTATAGAAAAGAATGTTTTGTTAATTGGCTGTGTGAAAAGAGTGTTTGGCAAATATCTAATAAATAACATCAGAGACAAACTAGCCAAAAATGATCAAGAAAAAGAGAGAGCCAAGCAGTTCATTTCTGACGCTCATCTAATTTCATTTGTGTTCACAAAACTGTCGATGGAGCACCCAAGCAATGTACTCTATACAACCCCTATCAGCGTAAGCAATACCGATGAAACTCATGAAGCATATCTAAAAGAAGGGATAGACATATTTACAGTCTTCATGCAGAAGGGCTTGTCTTGTGCTCCTACACGCTTGGATATTCCGGTCTTGTGTGGCAAATCGTCAGATATCTCAGAGAGGACTACAAAGGCCGTTAAGATTTCCGCACTCTGGACTCTTCCAGGCCAAAACTGGCCTCTACCGATAATCTTGGCTCACTACAAATGCAATATTCGAAAGGGCTGTGCGGAAGTATTATACGACGAAATGATCACCCGAACAACCTCACCTAATCTATTTGATAATATAGTCAAGGTAAAACAGGAAGTGAGAACATGAAACCTTTGGGTGTAATTCTTACGGAAGCTTCAACACAAGTTGCAAAGTGCCAACTATTCGAACATGCTGAAAAAGGCAAGATCAGGGAGGGAATGTTCCTTCAGGTACATACGACAGGAGAAAGAAAAATCCTTGTTCGCGTGGCAAGTATAATTCCGCAAAACGAGTTTTTCGTAGCCGGTGATGCTTGGACAGAGGCACGCAGAAAACAGCAAGAAATTCCAACCGACCTGGCAAGAAGGTACGAGATATGCGAGCTTGAGTTATTGAGAGAAGTTCCTGGACTGACCGAAGTTTCAATTCCACCATACCCTGGAGACAGAGTGTACGAAATTGATATCTCAAAAGACATAAAAGCGATTTTTGGCATCCAAAAAGATGATGGCGTCTTGTGGTATGGTTCTCTGCTCGGATATGAAAAAGCTCCTATTCCTTTGACAATAGAAGCTATTCCGATGCACTTTGCTGTGTTTGGAGTCACGGGCAGTGGAAAGTCTTATGACGTTGGCGCTTTAATCGAAGAGCTTGTCAAAATACCTGCCGGTAGCAACATTATGCTCTCGATGCCAATGATAATCATCGACTCAAACGCCGATTATGTGGACTATCACACTTTTTTCAAAGAGAAAGGAAGTTTCGGAGCATGTCCTTCAGTTACAAGGTACGTTTTCCCCAATTCGCCTATAATGAAGACATATCAGAGTAGCGTCAGACCAATTGCCATAAACTTGAACAATTTGTCAATACGAGAACTAGCAGAGCTGATAGTTACATACTATAGCGGAGGAGAAAAAAATGAGTTGCAGATCACCGGAATCGAACTACTAATAGAAAACATGATATTCCGAGGCGACGTAGCCGAGGGGAACTTTCAAACTATTTTCACAAATAATGAAACTTTCGGTCGAGCATTGTCACGCCTAGCAGCTCTTAGCGCCAGAAACACACCTATACATAGCGCAACGGGGGCCGCTATACAAAGAGGCTTAGAGAAGTTTAGAGAAATAGAGAGTCAGCACAGACTTCTATCGACTAAACCCTATCTGGAAAAAGAATTCATTGATGATCTCACTACAAACCGTGGGATAGCTATAATAGATTTTTCAGCAGATGGCGCCCCAGGCATCCCCCTTTCCATCAAACAACTTGTTATATCCTATTTGTCATCGATTCTTTACCGGAGATTTACCTACTATAAGACTGAAAGAGAGGAGCGCTACTTGATTTTTCTTATGGAAGAAGCTCAAAACTACTGCCCAAACCTGTCAAGATATAATGTAGGATACAGTCTAGCACGTGAGAAGCTTGCAACCATAGCGACCCAAGGTCGCAAGTTTGGATTGAGTCTTTGCCTAGTCTCTCAACGGCCTTCATTCATAGATCCTGTAGTGCTGTCTATGTGCAACACTTTCTTCATTCATAGAGTTGCGCCGGATGACATAAGCTATATAGTGCGAGCATGTGGAGGACTACCAGCTTCGATGGAAAGAAGACTCACACGGCTTGAGTTGGGTGAGGTTATAGTGACTGGTCAAATGAACATGGCGCCGTTCCCGATTGTCATCAAAATACCTAGGAGAAAAATGGTTCCCGAACACGTTGCTGGAAAAACAGACGTTCTTGGAGGCTTGAAGAGGCTATCGAAATGACGCCAGGAAAAAAAGAAGTAACAAAGAAATATGTTCAGTTGCCCCCTTCACAAGCGGTTCCATTTACTGGATTCAGTTTTGCGAAAATAGAAAGCAGAGAACCTGTGGCGAAGAAATTAAAGACTTTCGTAAGGAGAACTAGAGAAGAGAAATTCTTCAGTACCGGACTGATAATAGCAGAATGGGGAGAGGGAAAATCCGATTGCTTCGAGAGATATCTGAAACCGGAGGCTGATGAAAGAGGAGATTATGCATATCTGGTCTCCACTTCAACCATAGTCAACAAGTTATCTAGAGCAGAAAGTCTATTCCCGCAAGGTCCTCCTGAAAGTGTCACCTTGGCTGCATGCACATTCTATGCATTAAGAGACGAGTTGGATCTGAGAAATGAGGATTTTTCAAAGTTTCCTGACTATCGAGAGTATAAAGAACCATCGGAATATGTAAAAGAGGTTTTGAGTAGACACCTAGGCAAAGATAAAAATCTAATATACGTTTTCATTGATGAATTTGAGGAAATACTTGCCCAGAAAAGCGAAGTTCAAAAGAAGTTCATGTCTGGCCTTAAGGAGCTCTTGAATGGACAGTTGAAGATGGTTCACCAAGGTGGAAAGTTCGCTGGACGCCTTCACTTCATTCTGGCATGTACTCCACACGCTTACAACAGAATTAGGGCTGATGTGGATCTAGCTCAGATACTTGGTGCCCTTGATCAACGCTTGAGTTCAAATAGGATAGATCTGCCTGAAATTGGGAAGGAAGAAGCGTTCAAGTTCCTTATCGATCTCTTGAGGTTTTGCTACAAGCATTCGCTTCCCGAACCGCTGCCATTCAAGAGCTCCGGCATTCTCAATGGTATCTTTACGATATCCCAACGAAACCTAAGAAGCTTAGTCCAGCTACTAACCGATCTTCTGAGCGCGGCTGCTTTAGACGGCCAATTGCTCGTTGTGAATTTCGAACACTTTCTGAACACCTTGAAAGGCAGGCCTATAAGCGTATACGGCTGTTCTACCCAGTGTATTGACAAAGATCTTCTTATTAAGATCGAGTCTGCACTAGGTAGCATCGGGCGCGGAGAGGAATACGTCAAAATATTCCGGCTTCTAGCAGGCGAACTTAAAGCTTTCTCTGCTGAAGAAGTGTATGCAAGGACAGGCGTGAAAGACGCAGTCTATCGCGTTAATGAGATAAATCAAGAACTCAGGAAAATAGGAATATCTCGTTCTATTACTCGTCTTAATCCACTTAAGGAAGACGTGACCCCACAGCAAGTCTTGGACCAATTAAAACCCGTTGAAAATCAGATCTTGCTAAGCACTGGAAGAAGAATACCAATAGAGTTATTCAAGGATGAGACAATTCAGATTGAACTGGAATCCGCAGGCGAGATTTACCAGAAGATGTTCATTCCAACCGAAAAAGAAGAACTGCAGAAGATTTTTGATCTGCGTGAAGAAGAAGCTGAAAACATGCATCGTATTCTGTGCAAGAACTTTACAGATACGGCCGCCTCGCGCCATTTCAAGTTATCTAAAGAGCTAAGTGACCAGATGTTTCCTTCCCCCTTGGTCCTGCAATTGGACTTCATACATGACAGACCAAAGCGAATGGAGCTCTGGCGCAAAGCCATGAAAGAGTTAATGGAGAGGAACTTGGAACTAAGAGACAGCTTGATTGAAGTCATTAATACAGAACCTGACTTTAAAATCGCCTCAAATGATAGCGGATACAGCTTAAGATATACACTCCCTTCGAGAATACAGGTGAACCTACCCTCTGCGATAAACGTCATCACTGGGCGAGTATCAATGAATGACGCGGAAAACATCAAAGAATCAGTGAAAAAGGAGAGATTCGGTCTACTATTGCTTTTTCACGTAGGAGAGATTGAGGAAAATGCTCGCGCAGAACTCCAAAACACACCAAACGTATTGGCAATTCACCTCAGACCAATAAGAGCTCAGCAATTGATAGCGTTGTCATTGGCCAGGCAAGAACGGGCAGAATTGAACAATTCAGTTCTTGATGGGCGACTCCGAGAGATACTTTACGAATTAGATTTTGACCAGGAGTTTGGCAAATGGCTTGAAAAATGCAGAAGAGGAGGACTACTTATTGAAGATCTTAAGAGACCTTCCGGAACAGCGGAAAAATCATTAGTTCAAGCAATGACTTATTATGTTCAGACAATAGAAGAGGATCTGACACTTCAAAGAGTTTTTGAAGAAAGCAAGAAACTGCAGGGTCTAACGTTATATGGAGCCGGGAAAAAGCCTTCTTTTGCTCCACTGGACATAGAAAACGCAGAATCTCTAAATGAATACAGAGGAGAACTCTGTCTGAATGGTTTTCTCCAACAGGAGAAGAAAGGAGACAAAATCCTAACCACAGCTATTGAAAAGAGAATACTTGAGAATTTACACAAGGGACAACTTCCTGTTAATGAAATGGAAAGACGTTTTGTAATCCTAGCTCAGAATGAGAGACTTCTCGAGCAGGTCTATTTACCTATTCTGGAAGCCAAAGGGTTGATTCAAGTTGTCGATAACGACATAGTTCCAATAGATGCAGAGGAAAAGACCAGAAAAGTTCAACAAAGAATAGAGCATTACAAACAAAGACTTGCGGAGAAGGATTCCAGCTGGTGGACGTATGCCCATATATGCATTAGCAAAGAGAGAGAAGATCGCATTATTACGCTGAGCGATTTTGATGTCTACGTACAAGGTCTTATTTCGAAATTGAATTCCCCAGCTGTCAAATATGATGAAGAGAGCCGTTTACGAGCATTGCGTCTGATTGATGAATTGCTATCATATTTCGAAGAAACACTTGAGCCCATGATGGCGGACTCTAGTAACAGAGGCCATGAGCTTAGCAGAGAACTAAAAGGCAAAGAAGAACAGATAGAAACCGCCATAGATTCTATTCTTCAATTCTATAATGGCTATTCTGAAAAGAAATATACCAGAAACGATGTTGAAGACTACGTCAAACTAAGAGCCTCTTATGACGATTTTGTACAAACCTCCAAGGCAGAATATAAAAAAAGTGACATAGAAGAAGGATTAGAATATATCTCTTCAGTCTTTGAGCCTCGCCAGAAATATGAAGGTGTTCCCAACTACTTTTACTACAAGCGAAGCAATGAGCAAGCCAGTTTCTTTAACTACAAAATCTACAAGATGGAAGAAGCTGAACGCGGGTTCTTGACCCGGCACCATGAGGTTGAAGAAGCAGCAAATCGTATTTTTGCCGAGATAGGCAATTTGCGTAGTTTGGGCGATGAGAGCAGAGCGAAACTTCTAAAATACTCTATCAGTGAAGAATATTCCCTTTCATTGGCGTTTCATCAAGCCTTATTAAGCTATCAAAGAGGAACTATCAAGGCTTCGCCCCTCAGAGTTCTTAAACTCGATGACATTTTTGGTTTCACTAGAAGCCTATTTGAGGCAAGCAAGAATTTTAACGCAAGAATCAATGACAGTCTTGAAACTCTCGAACAATTAATCGATAAAGAAAAAACATGGCTTGCCGCAGAAAAAAGCATCACAGATCTTGCCAACAGGACCGTATCTTTTTTTGATAGGGGAGGAGAGCTGTTCACTGAAGCCTCAGCCTTCTCTTCGGAAGTGGAAGAAGTTGTCAAAAATCATGAAGAAAAAACTGCAGAGTTCAAGGAATCCATCAAGTCTGAGACTGAATTGTATGAAATGAATCGGAGAGCAGAACTAGCATCCAGAGAACTTGAAGAACTGATCGATTCCCTAGGGGAACAACAGACATGCCTCCAAAAGCTGTTCGAAAAGTGCGTGACTATTCTGAAGAGATATCGAGAGAATATTGTCAGATTTCTTGATGTTTTGGAAAAACGTGGAATTAATGCGACTTTGCTCTCTAAGCCCTTCGAGGAAGTAATTGGGCAAGCGATAGGCGACATTGAAGACTATGCCAACAGAAAGGAGACAAAATACACTTGGAAAGAGGTCTTGGAAAATCTTGAAAATCTCAAGTTAGGGCTCTATAATGAATTAAAAAATATACTCAGTGCAGATCAATTTAACGTTCTGCTGGCGTTAGCAGAGGCATCTGCAGAACAGGAGTGGTTTGATGTGGCAACCTTAAGTCAAGAGTTGATGACCAAGCTTAACATGACTGAAGGCCAGATTGACGATATAATAAAGTCTCTAGTTCAAGCTAAGATGTTGAAACAAGGCATCTCATTACCTATTTAGATCGAGTTCAACTTGCACTCCGCCTCGAAAGCAAAGCATTTAATTTTAAGCAACTCAACTAATCAAATTTGAGGTTTTAACAAAAATGAGTACGTCATTATTCAACTGGCATGTCTGGGATAGAATAAGATTAAGGACACTTTCCCCTCTCCAATTCTCATCCCTTGAGAAGCAATTGCTTGAAACCCATTCTTTTAGCCTGCATGAACCTTCGAGCACAGATCAATCGTTTATTCATCGATTGGTTTTATTGCTGTGGATTGACGAAATCGAATTAGCTCAGGAGTTATGGAAGAAGGAGAAACATCACTTTTTAGAGTCTTCTCTTGAGGAGACTCTTTTCAAGCTTGTCATATGTGAGCGTGAAGGCCCGGGTTGGGGTTATCGCCATCCCGAGTTTGACAATCTTGTTCGATACTGTGTTCTGTGGGAAGAACAAGCTTTCAAGTTGAGCACAATACCATTATCTGATTTGTTAAGTATGGATAAGCCGAATTTTTCTTCTGTTGATGGGCTTATAGACGTTCAGTTTGATAAGTCTGAGCTTGAGAGAATTGCAAATATAGTCCCCAAAGAATATCATAGAGACCTTCGATTACCATTAATTTTTTTAGGACCTATAACGGACGAATACCAAGGAAAATACAAAGTAATAGGGTCAAACCTTGAAAACTTTCTTCTTCAAAAACTCTTAAAGCTCACTAGTGTCTCCTTTGAAAAGTATAAAGTCGAGAGCGTAAAATCTGTAAACAAAATTTCTACGTTAAATAGACGGAGATTTAAGACAATATATAAAGTCTTTCCTCATTTTGAAAGGTCACCCGTCTGGCTGAGTGTAACATATAACAACCCATTTTTCTGAGAAAAAGAAAAGGCGATTAGCTGAACCACTTGTTCATGAACCCAAAGATCAATAAGTGGCATTGCCAATTTCTTTGCCTGCCCTTTTATACTCTCATCAATATTTATTGAGCGATTGTTCATACGAACGTTAATTTCGATAGACTTCCCTATCCTTTGATTTCGCTAGCTTTAACCATATTTCAGCTTTGGCTACAAACTCAGAAACATCTAGCTCATCGCGTTCGCTAAGAATAATTTCGCGGAGTATTCAGCTTCTAGGAAGCTCGGAGAAGGCAAAGTCTTTCAACCTGCGCATATTTATCTTGGTCTTAGGCGTTGAATCCATATTAAACAATCTCAATTTATCCTTTTAAAGTCGCGACCTCGAGTTTCTAAGCGCTAACCAAATTCTAAAAAGGCAATAGCTTCAATCTTTACCTTGAGTTGGATGTATTGTTGAGTTAACTATGTTTTCTTTGCTTGAACTGTTAGTATGAGCAGACTTGCTACACCCACTATAAATGAAGCCATGACCAATATGAAGCCAACTGATTGGAGAGAAGTGTTTGGCACCTCAGAATACTCTAGATAATAACTATACAATCGAAGGGACGAAGCATAAATTCCAGCTGATTCAAATAATACTTCGAGGTCGAACAAGTCTTCAAGCTCTTTGCCAGTAAGATATCTCAATGTCGCAGTAATGTATGTGGCAGCATTCTGAAGAGTTTTGATGATGTACAATTCACCTTATTACTTGAAAGATGGGACGCGCTGCCCCCTGTTTTGAGCCTTTGTTTAGGGTTCTATGCCCCTGGCGCGTTTTGCTGTGTTGACTCTTTCATTAAGGTTTTTATTTTCATAAGTAATGTGCGTGTTGCCTCAGTTACAAATTCGCCTCGACTTCTATAGCCGAAAACTCTTTCTTTTAGAATTTCATCTATTTCTTTTGCAAGTTCTTCCGGAAGTTTGACATTTACGTAAATCTTTGGCATAATATTCACAGTTGGTAAGGCAACAACGAGTTTATTATTCGGAAAGCCATAAATACCAAATGGATAAAGTATAATCCATAGGTGCTTCTAACTGAAGAGGACAACAATTTATAAAATAGCCTTCGCCTTGACGCTAACATGCCTATTGCTAATGGTTTCTATAGCACGCAGTCTACTTAACGCAGACTTTGTCGATTGCCAAGATAATCAAATCAAGGAGTTCGATGAGAACAAAGCCCTAGATTTCCTAGTTTCCTTGCTGACGAACTATAACAGCGACAAATGGCTTTGCAGAGAACATAACAAATCAACAACTCACTGGATTTACAACGACAACGCACTCGCTTTCCAAATTCTTAACTATACAGGGAATAAAACTGGAAACCCAACGCTAGCAGACGTAGCGGAGAAAATTAGGGATACGATTCAAGGGGAATATGGAATCTCAATTTTGGAGGGAAATGACCGAGTTGAAGTTATGTTTAAAAATCAAACAATATACTTTCCGCCTTACAGTGGAA
>Ga0315282_10005627_pt1 | contig 21270 bp, 19 predicted proteins | sample YL17G07_20_MG_FD_203693 | JGI IMG/M metagenome (GOLD analysis project Ga0315282, IMG submission 203693) | Sediment microbial communities from Yellowstone Lake, YNP, Wyoming, USA - YL17G07_20 | ecosystem: Environmental > Aquatic > Freshwater > Lake > Sediment | place: USA: Wyoming | collected... | reverse complement strand
CAGTCGGCTGTCAAGCCTCGCCGTCGGCATCCTGCCTCCGACGGGCTTGCAGGGCCCTTATACCCCCGCCCCAAGGGGCGGGGCTCTACGGGCACCTTGTAGAATGTCCCCTTTTCTGGTGTGTCCCCTTTCCTCAGCAAGACGCTGCCGGTGGATAGGGTATTCGTCGAGAGCGGCTTTCTCCCCGCCACCAAGCTCCCCCTCCAGATCGGCGTCGCCCTCGACGAATCCGGGTTCATCCAGGTCGACGAAGGCTGCCGCACCAACGTCTCCGGTGTCTACGCCGCCGGCGACGTCACCACCGGCTCCAATCGCATGCGCCAACTCGTCACCGCCGCCGCGGAAGGGGCAATCGCGGCGGAGAGTCTGTACGAAGATTTGAAGAGCAGGCCGCTGGAGTTTTGAGGCTGGGACGCTTGCAAGCCCGCGGGCGCGCATGGTTCACAACGATTCGCCTGATGTCGCCAATAGACCCTGTGCACGAACTGAGTCGAGGGTCCCCAAGGGGCTCGCAGAGGGAAATGTGGTGGGGGTCCCCCGAACGATGCTTCGAATCCCCCGAACTCCCTCGTTGCGGCTGGGATCATCGCCGCCATTTTGCCGGCACCGTGTGTATGCTGTGGAGAACGTCGGGAGCAAGACGCCCGAGTGCCTGCTGAGCCCCTTTGTATGCGAGGAAATCCGTCTCAGAATCATCGCGCAATACTCCCTCCAGCGCTGGCACCGCGTTCATGCGGCCAGCATCCGCCAAAGCAGTGGCAGCAGCAAACCGCGTGCCTCCGTCGTTACTCTTGTCTCCGACAATCCGGATCAGATCATCTTCGTGCAACAGGTCAAACTGAGTCACGTACGAGGGAAGTCGCTCACCGGGCCGGACTGGAACGAAGGCACCGTTGAAGGGCGCTCTGTACCAGACCCCGTATCCCGAGTATGTTACTGCACGCTCTTGCATGTAACCTGTTGGAGCGCACGATGTCTGGAGCAGCAGGAGCGATATCCAAATGCACGTAGTGGGAAGTGACGGCATCTTTGCTCTCATGTGGCCATATCCTCCATTCGTATGCCAGGCAAGAAGTGATCAGGCGTCACCGACGCCGCTTAACACATTCCCGCTCCTGCCAAGCACTTGCCAACCGACCGCTTCAGATCTCGAAAATTCTCGTTGACGCAACGGGGCAAGCCAGGGTGTGGAACTCACGTAGAATTCGAGGGACTCGCACTCATCTCCCCTTCTTCTTGAGCTTTGGCCCTAACTCTCGCGCGCGGAGTGACCGGCTCAGCGTCTGCTCGAACATAGGCACCGGCCTTGCCATGGGTGACGGTTCTATCACAGGGGAGGGCGGTCGTGAATAAAACGCCGACAAGTGAGCCGTGTGCGTCCTGAAGCTCCCCGAATTCGCTGTCACATAAAGCCTACTTGGCTGGTGTCGGCTCACCCGTCCAATTACACTTCTTCACAACACCCGTGCTGTCGATCATGATCGTTGCACTTTGCGTCTTCATATCCATCTCGCTATGGAATATCCCGTATACGGGGATGAAGTTTTTGGGGCTTTCGCGCATTTCCGTGCGAGTGTACATGAGGATCTCATTGCCGTCAGGGTTCATCATCGTGTAAGTAGGTTCTCCCAGAAGGGAAAGCACCTCCGCCTTCGTAGTGACCCCCTCCTTCACCTGGGCCACTTTCACCGGATCAATCGCCCTTCCCATGGTCATGCACCCCAGCAGAGCTACCGCGCACACTGCCGCCAAGACCCCCGTCAGATACCTTCGAGCGTACACATCCACCTCCCATGTCTTCAATGCCTCTGTCACACAATGACAGATGTCATTCTTCGGATAAGAGCGCTGTGAGAGCTTTTACATGAGTCGTCGGTCTCTGAGGATGGCGGTGTCCCGTTCTTAGTTGAAAGTTATCTTGGTGCGACTCTATCGGCATGAGGTTACGCAACCTCGCTCTTGCTGTCAACCTCTTTCCCGCTCTCTTTCCCGCTCTCCAATCTGGTCCTGTCAAGGGCACCATTGGTCTCTGTAGCGTCGAACGATCTTATCGCGTGATCCCTGGACAGCGAATCGGGACATCTGCGACTCATGGGCAAGCCGAGCCGATACGAGTCGAACGCCTTCAAGCCAATCCGCACGTGGAAATTCGCACGCGCGCGGTCGTCGAGAAGATCGAAGGCAAGGACACCGTCACCGGCGTTCTTCTCGAAGGCGGCGAAACGCTTCCCGTGGAAGGGGTATTCGTAGAAATCGGCTTTCTCCCCGCCACAAAGCTGCCCCTCCAGCTCGGCGTCGCGCTCGACGAATCCGGCTTCATCCAGGTCGACGAAGGCTGCCGCACCAACGTCTCCGGCGTCTACGCAGCCGGCGACGTCACCACCGGCTCCAACCGCATGCGCCAACTCGTCACCGCCGCCGCGGAAGGGGCAATCGCGGCGGAGAGCCTGTACGAAGACTTGAAGAGCAGGCCGTTGGAGTTCTGAGTTCTGAATACACGCAAGGCTTCAACCAGGCATGGCTCGTCACAGGTTGCATTGCGCCGGCAATAGGGGCTGCGACCAATCAGGTCGTCTCCCGAACAGGTCTCCCTGAAAGGTACGCCCTCCTGAGAGTCCTCATGGGAGCTGTGGTGGAGCACCAAACGTGCGGCGCGGACTCGACCCATCTGTGTAGAAGACCACCCTCTGATAGCAGCCAAGATCAATGACTGTTATGGGGTAGGTGTTCGGCTCGAAGGGGCCCAGAGAATCGTCGTGGATCGTCACTTCTGCCTCACCGCCTATCACCGTGGAGGGAGATATCACAGCAACGTTGACGTTTTCGAGATTCTCGCAATTTATCAGAGGAACGCCCAAGCCGCCCTTCGCTGTCGGCAGTTGGTTGACTTCGATGTCATTGCTGCAAGTGTCGCCAGGGAGGCGGGTCGGCTCGTGGTATATGCCCAAATCGTCTCGCGTGGTATGCCCATATAGGAGGCAATCGACCCTGTTGCGGATGCACTCGATGAATTGGCCAGCATCGTCCAATCGCAGGGTGTCTTCGCTGCAAAACGGGGAGTGATGGAGGCAGACGACGATGGTCTTTCCTTTGGCTCGCTCCGCCTGAAGTGTATCCAGGATACCGGCCACAACGTCCCGTTGCGTTGATCCCAATCTGCCCTGCGCTTCCGAATCGCTGTCATCATCGATCTTGTCCAACTCATCCTTCATGGAATCAAGCAGTATGATGTATCCGTTGTTCAGCGCTATGACGTGGGGATAATCGTTGTATTGAGTTATTCTGTTGACGAAACGTCGTCTTCGCGCGTAGCTACCGCCGAAGACGTAAAAGTTACAAAGAAGTCCTTCTTTACAGTAGTCGTGGTTGCCAGGCACGACGTAGACGGCGAAACCGGCGTCAGTGAGAGTCTGGATGAAGTTTACAGCAACATCATAGTCGCCAGGGTCGCCACTGTCAGTGATATCGCCCGTGATTATGACGTTTCCCCCGATACGCTCTCTATTCTTGATCAGCCACGATGATATCACTGCGCTTCTTTGTTGGCTGCAATTCACGGCATACCCCGACGTTACCAGCCTGTAAAGACCCTGAAAGAAATGAACGTCAGAGATATGGATGATCCGGAGTGCAGTCATGAGAGCCCTCAAGCTGATCTTCTTCAGGCCTGGAGCGCAACAAGAGCGGACTCCCGGACCATCGTCGGGCTTGGCGAACTTGAAGTAGCTGCGCAGGCTTAAGTCGGACATGCTTATCAACTCCTTTCGCGGCACCATCTGTCCGAGAACAACCATAGTAACCGTTGCGGCAAGAGGTCAGTGTGTCCGCCAGAATTGCCGCAGGCGCTCCCCATCTCGCCTTAGGTACCGCAGAGGGCCGACAAGTGGCAGAATCGCCGCGTACCCCTTCTGACCGCCCTTGCCGGGGCGCTTGATGAGCTTTTGGAAATCCCCTCGCCGGGACCGTCGGTAGCTTGCACATTGTCCTGTCTGCCTCAACTGATACATCTCAACTACCAACCCCACGTATAACTCCCAAGACCGGTACAGAACGTAGATGGCGAGTGCCTTGAATTACTGTAGTGCGACCAGCATGGGAATCAACCCTGTTCCTTCAGTCAACTCGCCAAGCGCCTTGCCAATGACAGCGCCAAACGCCGCAGCGGGGTCCGCCGCTTTCATCGCATGGCCGGGAGTGGGCGAGGTGGTCAATAGGTCGCCTACCTCCACCGCGGCGTACTGGGCGTCCACCTTGCAGTAAACCTTGCCGGTCAGGGCAATGGGTAAGCGGGCGCCTTTCCCACTCTGCTTGCCGAGAACGATGCCGGGGCGCAGGTCGCCGGCTCCAGATACCACGCCTGCCACTCGTTTGTCGTTTGCCCGGTAACTCGGGCGCAGCACCTCGTTAGCGTCGATCACCATTACCGTGCCCGGGTCGGCTGAGTCCATGTCTGCCACGTCGAACTCTTCGGCACAATCGGCGTTTGATAATACAACGTCTCCGGTGACTTCCACGCTGCCGCATACCACCAGCGACGTCTCCTGAGATGTAGCTCCGTTTATCACCATGCAGCCGTTCACCAGCAGTGGTATGTCGTGCGGAGTCGTTCCGGTCAGTTCCATGCAACCATTTACTAACACGACCGCATCCTGCCCCGCTACGAGCTGAATGTCGCCTTCGGTTTGCTGCTGTGAGCCCCCGAAACAAATCCATCCCTCCCTGTAAATGCTCATGCGCACTTGTCCATTGGTGTAGAAATCTAGACCATGCCTATTCCCTACGGACCCGTCATGACGTCGGTCCTGTCTCTGGGAGGCAATGCCTTCTTGGCTATGGGAGCCGAATGTGATGCCAGGATTGATCTTGCCGTTATTGCCGCTGGCTTGGTCAACATTCAAACCGGCATTGATGCTGAGGTTCTGCTCGGGTGTCAGGGAACCAACGCCAACATTGCCACCATTTGGTTGAAGACATATGTGAAACGGCGAATGAGGCGAAGACTCTAAGCCAAAGGGGCATGTTGTTGACTGTATCTTGGGAATGCCGCTGTGAGGGTCCATATCAATGAGCAGTTGGCATTCGCACGCTATTGTGGTTATCACCGTATGACCGCCGATAGTAGTAGATGTGGTCGGGGGTAGAAACGTCGCGAGGCTAAGGCTCCCCACGTCTGCCGTACCAGTGACCTTCAGAGAGTCAAAGGCTCCGTCTGCCATACTAATCCTCCCCGTAAGTGCGGTGACCAGCCGAATGATGCGAACCAATGCTTTCTGCCCGCGATGCGATATGCAGCTCAGATGGGTGGCTCAAGGTGGGAATCGCCCGGGTCGCACAGAATCGGTACAGATCTATGTCCCGATCTACCAAGAGTGTATGTTAGCGCGGTATTCTTGGGAGGTCAAGAGATAATGCTCATTCTTGCAGGGCGAACGCATCCAAACCTGCAGGATTTTGAGCAAGTATGCCTCGTCCCATCCCGCCTTGAGCCGCTTGGCCTTGATTCCGATCTTCGCGCTGGTGTCCTGCTTGAGAGGCATCAGCGTCATCCATCTTACTCGCGACAGGTTCTCCGCCGCGTTACCTATCCTCACACGGCTGTCGTCTTCCCCAAAACACACATCCAAACACCAGTGCAACCTGTTTCGCCCCGCTCCCCTTCCTGCGTCCCGCCGTTCCGTAGCTTCAGCACCCGTTGGAGCGTCCTCTCGCTCCGTTCAACAAACGCACCGTCGCCCATCGGGGGCAGTCTCAGATGCTCCTGCCGGTTATCATCCGAGAAGAATACCTCCATCCGGCGATTACCTCTTTGTGTGACGTGGTGGGGAATGCCGGGTGCAACGACTCTTGCTATTCTTGGCACGGCGGGATTTCTACCACGGCCGGGCGAGCGTGTCAACAACAAAAGACGATGATTGCGCGCGGTAAGAGGACGGGCTGCAGGCATTTGCAGACGATGAAGTCGTGGTTCCCCGAAAGGCCCCCCCAAGAAGCACCCCGAGAAGCAATGTGGGAAACAACCGTGCTGCGCTCCTTGTCTTGAGATCATAGTCCGCATATTCGGGAGCACTCGCCAGAACACAGGTGTTCTTGCGCCTCGGTCAAATCCGGTGAATTGAAGGCGCGCATTCCCAACTATGTCCGTGAAATTCATGTGCCAAATACCTCGGCTATTCATATCTGAGGCGTTCATCGACAGCTTCTGACCTTGCGACTATCGAGAGTGAGGAGCGCGACATGACTTGTGCCGATCAGAATCCTGAAGGGCTGGGCCGTATAGAGGAATACCGCACGCTGCGCCATGAGATCGTGCAGCGCCAAGTAGAGCTGCAGAAAGGACTTGTCAAGGATTTGACACTGATGGCCGTGATCGCCGGATACGGTGTAGTGTCACAGTTGCCGCCTGTTTTCCTGCTTGGCTGCATTGTGACAATCCATCTCTGGCGGGCAAACCGTTCACAAAGAGCCACAGTGCGCCGAATGGGCAAATATATCGCAGATCGAATAGAACCACACATCCCACACATGAACTGGGAAACAACGAACAGAGATCACCATGCCTCTGGATGCGAGAAGCAGTCGTTATCCGAGATGCTTCTGCGGCTTACGCACCCATACGCCAGCTTTCTTGCCTTTGATACGCTGCTGGCCGTCCACTACTCAAAAGATAGTCTTGCTATACCAAGTGCACTTGTCCTTCTTATCTACTTCGTTATCGTCGCGGGTTACGTCGTCCTGACAATAGCCTATGCTGAGAAACTCCTCCACGATGTCCCGGCGACTGGCGTGACACGCTACTGATGAATTGTTTCCTGCGCGGGGCGAATCGAGGGATACACAGTTCCCGGTCCCCTCTTTCGCGCCCAAGCTTCCGTGGCTTCACTACCCGCTTGAACGTCCTCTCGATCCGATCCACAAACGCATCGTTTCCCATCGGACGATCAGTTCTTACGCGCCAACAAATTGGCTTAAGCTCACGGGGTGAGGAATGCCGGGCACGACAACTCTTGCCATTCCTGGCATGGCAGGATCTCTACCACAGGCGTCCGCGCGTGTCAACAACAAAAGAGATCATTACGTTGCACGAGAGGACGCTCCGCAGGCGTCCGCATTAAGTTTTGCGTCCCCCGAGAAGGCCCCGCGGACGAGATTTGTTGCGCCGAGCAAATACCCCAGCGCAATGCCGCGCCAACAGCCGATTCAGGTCGACGAAGGCTGCCGCACCAACATCTCCGGTGTCTACGCCGCCGGCGACGTCACCACCGGCTCCAACCGCATGCGCCAGCTCGTTACCGCCGCCGCGGGAGGGGCAATCGCGGCGGAGAGCCTGTACGAAGACTTGAAGAGCAGGCCGCTGGAGTTCTGAGGCCCTGATGTCAAGACGCTCGCAGGGGCACGGTTACGCATGGCTAAGCACGACTCGCCTGATGCCGCCAATAGAGCTTGCGGCCAGTTGAGTCGAGCGTCCCCAGGAGGCCTCCAGAGCGAAATGTGATGCGCGTCCGCCGATTGCCCCCTACGTTCACCGCCCCGGCCTGAAGTACTTCACCCCGATCCATTTGTCCCCCTGTTTCTCTGCGGGCATGAAATACCAGTCTTCTGCTCACGAGGCAATGACGCGCCACACGATGTTCCCGAAAAACATGCCCGCTTTTACACGGTCTCCGCCGCAGGCTCTGTCAAGGGCCGCGAACGCCCTGTCAATCTGGGAATCCTCGTTGGGCACGTAGCTCGTACAGAAGCACGCCTTGCCGTCGCAGTAGGCGTTGATCGCGCTGACCATCCTGTCGTAGTCCTCATCAGGTAGTCTGGCTCTCCACGCCTCGAAGTTCTCCTGATGGGCGTCGTCGCTAACCTTCTGGCCATCCACGTTGTACAGCACGTCCACGCCCCCTGTCAAGCGGTATTGCCGGCCGCTCTCTGCCTATCGCATCGGCTCGGCATATGACTGCCTTACAACTCGCCTCTTCTTCTACGGCGATCCACCTCCCGATAGTATGGGGACCGCGGGTCCGACAGGTAGTCTTCGGCGATCCAAGCCTTAAGCTCGGTTACATCAGTCTCCGTCACGAACCTCTCGGCAGTAAGCCGAAGACTCTCCTCAGCCGAGCGCGCCTGCGATTCAATGTACTCCAAATAGTATCCGAGGGCGATGCGGTAGCCCCGCTTCCTGCACTGCCTAACCACGAACGTGTGGGCGTATACCTCGGCCGCGACTAAGTCGAGCGTCTGCTTCTCATGGTCGAAGTTGATGGCCTTCAGAACGTCCCTTGCGTGGCCGTACTCGTGGAGAAGCATTAGTATCTTTATCCCCGCCTCAATATCGGGGTCACCGCTTGCCGTGCGCAAATCATTGTTCACAAATATGAGGGGACGCACTGGCCCACTCGGGACCTTGACAGTTATCATGCACGCGGTCCCGACGCGGCTCTCCACCGAGACGGGCTCGAAGTCGGCCTCATAGCCAACCACCTCGTATCCGACGTATCCTGTGCGCCTGAGTATCTCCTCTTCACTCTGGCCCCACACGTCATCACCCACTTCGCACACCGGGACGTGATGACCGATAGGCGATTTCTTCATGAGTTCGTGGTATTCGCACAAGTAGCTATCCACCCCCTCGAGGAAGATGCGGTGCGGCTGCGCCCGACCGATTCTCGGCTTCTTGCGATCTCGCCGCCGCTGAGCCTTATTCTTACGCGCCACCCTGAGTCTCCGCTGCGATTCCAGTCTTACGAGCTAATCGAGGAGCTAATCGAGGGACGCACGACCAATTTCCCCTTGGTCCTCTTCTCGCGTCCCAGCGTGCGTGGTTTCAGCACTCGTCTGAAAGAGTGCTCTCGATGGGATCGACGACGCGTCATGGCCCATCTGAGGCAGTCTCAGATGCTTTTCCCGGCGATTACCTCTTTGTGTAACGTGGCGGGGAGTGCCGGGTACGACAACTCGTGCTACTGCTGGCATGGCGGGATTTCTACCATAGGCGGGCATACATGTCAACAACAAAACGGGTCAGTCGCGGCGCGTGAACGGGAGACATCTCCGACGTTGGATCCAATCAAGTCGTGTGTCCCCAATGGCACTGCAGGTCGACGAAGGCTGCCGCACCAATGTCTCCGGCGTCTACGCCGCCGGCGACGTCACCACCGGCTCCAACCGTATGCGCCAACTCGTCACAGCCGCCGCGGAAGGGGCAATCGCGGCGGAGAGCCTGTACGAGGACTTGAAGAGCAGACCGCTGGAGTTCTGAGGCCGGGCCAGATCGGAAGACCGTGCGGATAGTCCGTCACTGAGTCCTCATCACTGTCATAGGATCGACCTTCGTCGCGTTGCGCGCCGCCATGTAACAGGCAGTCGTCGTGACTGCAGCCAGCAGTGCTACTGCGCTGCCGAGGCTGACTGGGTCCCAGGGCCCTATCTCGTACAGGACGCTCTGCAAGTACCTGTTAAGCGCGCTTGCTGCAATCAGGCCCATGAAGCCCCCGATCGCGGCGAGCGCGAGGGCGCGTTTCACAGTGGCAAAAAGTATATCGCCGCTTCGGGCACCGAGGGCCATCCGAATCCCTATCTCGTGGGTCCTCCGGCTGACAGAATAGGCGCTGAGGCCGTATACCCCGAACGTCGCCAACAGCAGGGCGGTAGCGGAGAACGTGACGAGCAGAAACAGGGCGAACCGCCGTTTGGAGACGGCGCGAGATACCATTTCGTCCATAGGGTGAACGTACGCGATAAATGCCTCGGGGTCGACCGCGCGCGCTTCCCGCTTGATGTCGTCGGCCGCGGCATCGAGCGGCCCCGCTATGCGCACAGCCAACCACATGGAGGGGGAAAGCTCATAACTGAACGGCATGTACAAGACCGGCCGGACCTCGGAGGAAGGACCGCCGGGCCTCACGTCCGACGCCACGCCGATGATCTCGGCGTCCCGGCCTCCTGCCGCGATGATCTTGCCCAGGACCTCCTCGCTGCCAAAGAGCTTCGTCGCAAGCGCCCTGCTGACGACGGCGTGGGCGGGACCGCGGGCGCCTTCATTTCTGTCGAAACACCGTCCGGCTACGAGTGAGATCCCCATGACATCGAAGTAGTTGGACGTCACATCCTGGAAGTTGGCCATGACGGGCTTCGCGTCCGGGTGCTCCTTGGCGCTGACGCCTGTAACGTTGTCGGTGAGCACCGGGAGGGCGTCGCCCCCGCATATGGCGAGCACGTGAGGCGTCGGTCCGGCCCTCTGCAGCAGGGCATCGTAGAAGGCGTTGGCCCTGTTGGCATCAGCGTATTTCTCCTCGGGCAGCACCAATAGCGCAGTCAGGATACCCTTCGTCCGAAACCCCAGATGAACCTGCGAAAGCCGCCAGAAACTGTTAATCATCAGGCTCGCACCGCTCAGCAGGACGAGCGTGAGCGCGACCTGCACCGCGATGGAAGCCGATAGCAGCCTGTGCTGCGTACGACTCAGGATCGGCGCTCGCGCCCCCGTAACCAGCCCCGCCGCGGACGACGGCCTGAACGAGCGCAGCCCGCATATGACTCCAAACGCCGCGCCGGGCAGGACCGACAGGAGAAGGGCGAAACCGAACACCGTGGCGTCTATCCTGATCTGCGACAGGCTTTCGATGTCCACTGGATTTACGGCCAGGAACAGGTCCACCTCCCACAACGCCATGAGCGTTCCCACGACCCCTGCGGCCAGCGACAGCATCAGGCTTTCGACCAGGAACAACCTGACGACGGCAAACCGGCTTGCCCCTGTGACGATCCTCACGGCGATCTCCCGCTGCCTGGCTACAGCGCGCGCAAACATGAGGTTGATAGCGTTCACGCAGGCGATGAGCAACACAAACAGCCCCGCCGATTGCATGCACAGGAGCACGAGGCGGATATTGTGGGTCTGGTCGTAGTTGAATCCTATCAGCGCCGCTTCCGGGACTTCCTTGCCCGGCGTGGAACGCTCCAGTGACATCTGCCGAAGGGCTGCACCCAGATCTCTGTCCGCGCTCTCAGTGCTGACGCCGTCCTTAAGGCGCGCCACCGCGCACATCCAATGCTCCTCGACAGCGGTCTCTACGCGCAGTGGCGTAAGGATATCGGCCTTGTCGCCTATCGATGCCGCCGAACCTGGTGGGAGCAGAAAGCTTATGCTGTCCGGAATCACGCCGATGATCGTGGTAGGCTCCCTGTTCAGCACTATCACCTTTCCGACGACGTCGCGGTCACCCCCAAAGCGCCGCTGCCACGCCGACCTTGTCATGAGGGCAACGTGGCATTTGGCGGGCGTGTCCTCGTCCGGGAGGAAGTCCCTGCCCATTATCGGCGCGATTCCAAGGACCTTGAGAAGGTCGGTGGTGCCGTTGATCGCGCACAGAATCTCGGAGCCCTCCGGCAGGGTGAGCGTCATTCCGTTGAACCCATACCCCGCCATTCCCTCCAGGCACGGCCTTTTCCTGCAGGCCGTGAGGCTGGCGCCCGAAGGCGCCATCAGGTCCGTCTTCTCATGCAGTTCGTAGAAGCGCATCAGGCGCCCTGGATCCCTGCACGGCAGCGGCCGCAGGAGAGCCGCGTCGACGATGCTGAAGACCGCGATGTTGGTGCCTATGCCCAGGGCCAGACACAGCACGACCGAGAAAGTGAAACCAGGGGCCTTCGACAGCGCCCGCAGGGCGTACCGCACGTCCTGCCACAAGGCGGACATCAGAGCGCCCCCGCCGTAGGCCTGTCCGCCACGATGCGCCCGTCGAAGAGGTTTACCGCGCGGTCGGCGTGCCCCGAGTAGCGCGGATCGTGAGTGACCATGCAGACGGTGGACCCGGCTTCGTGCAACTGCCGCAGAAGCTCCATGACGACGGCGCCGTTGGCGGAGTCGAGATTCCCGGTGGGTTCGTCGGCAAGCAGGATCGACGGTCGCCCGACTATCGCCCTCGCGGCCGCCACGCGCTGCTGCTGGCCGCCCGAAAGCTGGGTGGGATAGTGCTTCATGCGGTGCGACATGCCCACTCTCTCGAGGGCCTCCGTCACGAGTTCGCGCACGGTCGAGCCGGCCATGCTCCGGTAAACAAGAGGCAGGGCAACGTTCTCGAACACCGTGAGATCATCTATGAGCTGGAAATTCTGAAATACAAACCCGATCCTGCCGTTGCGGACTTCTGCGCGTTCGGCGGCGGACAGGGCAAAGACGTCCCGGCCATCAAAGAGGTACTGACCTTCCGTAGCGGTATCCAGCATTCCGATGAGCGACAGCAGCGTGGACTTGCCGCAGCCGGAGGGGCCGGCGATTGAGACGTACTCGCCCTCGCTTATATCCAAGTCGACCGATATCACAGCGTGGGTCTCAACTTCGCCTGCATGGAAGACCTTAGAGACTTTCCGTAGACAGACCAGAGGCTTTGTGGCGCTGCTCATGCGGATCTCCTCTTTTCGGATGCCGGCCGGCGCTGCTTCGCACATGACGGCGGCGACGAGATTATCTCAGCCTAATCCGGTCAACTCCATCCTTCTGGGCCATATCGGACAGAACTATCGTGTCCCCCTCCCGCAGGCCGTTGAGAATCTGAATGGCGCTGGCCGACGAGCTTCCCAAAGAAACGCGCACTGCCCTGGCATAATCGCCCTCGACCTTGAAAAGCATAGTAGTGGTCTGGGGATAGGTGTTAGCCGGACGAGCGACGTATAGAACGTCCTTCAGACGCTCTATGTCAATCGCGCCCACCACCGTCTGGTCGGGACGTGCCCCCTGCGGAGCCGTCGTTTCCAGCGCAACTTCCACGGCTACTGTCCCCCCGCGTGCGGCCGGGGCAACTCTCGTCACGATGCCCGAGAGCTGCGAACCCCCGGTATCTATCTGGGCATGCTGCCCGATGCCCACATCGCGGGCCAGCGCTTCCTGAACACATATGACGGCCTTGAGCTGTCTTGGATCGCAGATTCTGGCAACGGACAGCCCTGTTGTGATCTGCCGACCGACCTGCACCGCGTCTTCCCACTGCTGCAGCACCCCCTCTGTGCCGGCCCGCACACGAAGCGACTCGGTGCATTTTCTGCGAAATTCAAGCAGCGCCTTTGCCTGAGCGACCCTGGCTTCGCCGACGGCCAGCCGGGCAGGCTGAGATTCCTTCTTGGCGTCGGCCTGTTGCCTGGCTATGCGCAAGAGCTCAGACAACTGATGGACTTTGGCAGCCGACCTCTTCCAGTCCCAGTCCGACAACAGGTGGTCCGCATGCAACTTGGTGTCAGCGTCCGCGGCATCCTGCGCCTCTTCATATTCAGCGTTGAGCCTTGCCAGATTCGCCTCCATCTCGAGCAGTTCATCTTTCATCTGAGCGTGGGTCAACTCAAGCTCCGCCCGGGCCGCTGTGAGTTGCCACTGCGCCTCCAGAGCGGATCTTTCGACTTCAGGGTTGCTGAGTTCCAGGAGAACGGTGTCTATCCCTACGGGCGCTCCGGCCTGCACGAAGATTCGCTCCACCCTTCCATCCGCGGGAGCGACGATCCACTGGCTTCTCTCAGGAATCAGGCTTCCATCCCCCCTGACCTGGCGCACAAACAAGCCCCGTTTAACCGTGTCCGTCCAGGTCGTGGAACGATCGACAACCGGCGCAGCGGACCGCAGACTATCAAAGGACGCGGCCCCGCCGATGACGGCTGCCAGGCAGAGAATGCCCAGGAGACCATACCTCAGAGTGCTGGCGCGCCTGCTGGTTCTTCGCTGTACATCCATTTGGCCACCCTGACGGAGACTGACGGATCTTCATGGAGCAACAGGCGTGCCAAATCGCTGGAACATGGCGCCAAGGGTAGTAAGGGCTTCATTTCGGTGTCGCGTCCAGATGCATGTGTGCGGTAATGGGACAAGTGAATCCCGGAATCGGACAATCGGGGAACGTGGACTATCAGCCCTTTCCGGAACCCGTGCGGACCCGCAAGTCAACACCGCGGCAACCGCACTATGGCCCGACAACCACTCTGGTCATTGCGGTTCTTCAGCGCGAGAGTGCCCCCATGCGCTTCAGCAATCTGCCTGCTGATAACCAGTCCGACCCCGGTGCCGGTGGCTTTGGTTGTGAAGAACGGAACAAACAGGTTCATGCTGTCGGGAAGCCCGGGTCCATTGTCCTGGACGCAAACCTCGACAAATGGCCCGTCGATCTTCCAACCGATGTGAACCTCGCCACCGGGTTGGCTTGCCGCGTCAGCGGCATTGCGGACAAGATTGATGAGCAACTGATCAACCTGGCCGTTGTCGGCTCGGATGTTGACGTCAGGGCCGGAAGATACAGCTACGCTGACGCGCGCCTCCAGGCTGACAGCCCGGCTGATCCACTCGCTCACTCGCACCGGCTCAAACTGCGGCTCAGGAAGTCTTGTAAGCTGCGCATAGGAGGCCATGAACCTGTTGAGCGACTTACTCCGCTGCGAGATCACACTGAGCCCCTGGATCAGATCGTCCTGACAGTCGTCCAGGTGCGGCCCTTGGAGGACCAGTCTTCCCAGCGTATCGGCGAGCGAACTGATCGGCGCCAGCGAGTTGTTGATCTCGTGCTGCAACACCTGAATGAGCCTGCGCCACGCCCGTCTTTCCTCCTCGTGCAGTGCGCGCGTAAGATCCGACAGCACTATGAGCTGGTTTTGCAGGCCTCTTTCGCGAAACGTCGCCCGGCGCAACTCCCATCGCCCTCCGCCGCCGAAAGACGTTTCCAGGATGCGCGGCACATGACCGTGCAGAAGGTCCTCTACGTGGAGTTCCCTGGCGCTTCTGCCCAGGGCGGACTCCGGCGACATGCCAAGCACGCGCTCCGCCTGGGGGTTGAGCATGGACAGCCTTTCATCCGGGTCGAAAGCAAGGATGACCACGTCTATCTCGGCCATCACTTGCTTCAGAAGGGCCGAGGCCTCAATCGCGTCGAGCCGCCGTTCACGAAGCGCATCGCCAAGGGCGTTTGCTTCTTCTACCACTTCCGCCAGCGCGTCGTTGCCGCGCGACGCTCCAAGCCGCAGCGTGTAGTCCCCTTCGGCTATCGCCCTGAGGAAATTGGAGAGCGTCCGAAGCGGAAAGACCGCCCACCTGTGCACCGCCGAAGCCGCGATGAGCCAGACGGCGCAGATCAGAAACGCGAGCGTCCACTGGATTTTCGCGCTGTAGGGTCCGGCGAAGAGAATGACAAGAGCAACAGCGACTGCCGGCAACCCTCCGAAGAGCGCGACCAGAAACACGCGCAGTTCATGCGACAGAAGCCCTGAGGCGCGCTCCGCCAGGCTGTCACTCCGCTTGGGCATTCCCTTTCCGATCTCCCGCCGGCTACAATTGATGCTTTTCTATGCGGCGATACATCGCGCTGCGGCTCAGGCCCAACGCTTTCGCGGCCTGGCTTACGTTTCCGCCGAATCGCCTCAGCGCTTTGCCGATAAGAAGCCGCTCGATCTCCTCAATGCTCATGCTCTCGAGCTGCCGCGTTTCGCCGTCGTCCGGACGCAGACCGAGGTCAGAGGGACGGATGGCCGATTCGCACGCCATCAGCACCGCACGCTCCGTAACGTGGTCGAGCTCGCGCACGTTCCCGGGCCAGGGATAGTCGAGCATTACCTGCAGAGCGGCGCCGTCGAATTCCAGGATCCGCTTGCGATAGCGCTGCGAGTGCATGCAGAGAAAGTGAGCCGCAAGAAGCGGTATGTCCTCCCTGCGATCCCGCAGGGGCGGAATATGAATCTCGATGGTGTTGAGCCGGTACAACAGGTCGCGCCTGAAACGGCCTTCCGCAATCTCCTTCGCCAGATCGGCATTCGTCGCTGATATGATGCGGACGTCCGCTCGTAGCGTCCTTGATGACCCTACCGGCTCGAACTCGCCTGTCTCTATCGCGCGCAACAGCCTTGCCTGCGCATTGGGGGACATATTCGCGACTTCGTCGAGGAAGAGCGTACCGCCGTCTGCCACCTCAAAGCGGCCTACCCGGTCCGATTTCGCATCGGTGAAGGCGCCTTTGACGTGGCCGAACATCTCGCTCTCGAGCACCCCGTCGGGGAGGCCGCCGACATTGACCGTGATCATGTCCTTGCCTGCGCGAGACGACGCGCCGTGCAGCATTCTGGCCACCAGCCCCTTGCCGGTGCCGTTTTCACCGGTTACGAGCACATTCGCCTGCGACGGCCCCACACGCGATACCGCCTGCAGTACCGGTTGCATAGCCTTGGAAGCCGCGATGAATGCGCCCTGTGCCTGCAGGTTGAGAAGCTGGTTCGCCTGCTCCACCTGGCTGGCGCGTTTGAGCGCCTGACTCAGAACTACCTGGGTGTGCAGAATGCTGAGAAGCCTCTCGTTGTTCCATGGTTTCTCAACGAAATCTCTTGCCCCCCTGCGCATGGCTTCAACGGCAAGGTCAACGCTGCTCCACGCCGTCATCACGACAATGGGCAGACTGCTGTCCATCTCCTGAACCCTCAACAGCAGGTCGAGACCCTCCTGCCCCGAAGTGCTGCCGCGCGCATAGTTCAGGTCCATGAGAACGATATCAATATCGCGATTCTTCACGGCGTCAAGAACTGCCTGGGGCGAGACCGCGCGCTCCACTTCATAGCCGGCGCCCTTCAGCATGATCTGCAGAGAGGTGAGGATGTCGCCCTTGTCGTCTGCAACAAGAACGCGCGTGCGCGACGCTCGAGCGTTATCAATCACGCCGTTATGCATGAACACTCTGTCCTTCGGGCGCAGCCGCGAGACAAGAGGCCCGCGATCTGATACGCCTCATTATAGACGCAGTATACAGACGCCCGAGATGAAGCCGCCCGTCTTGGGTCGGACAGTAGTTTAGCGCTGTCTTGAGGGCTTTGCAAGGACCTGTAACGTGCTCAGCCGCATGCGCCAACTCGTCACCGCCGCCGCGGAAGGGGCAATCGCGGCGGAGAGCCTGTATGAGGACTTGAAGAGCAGGCCGCTGGAGTTCTGAGGCCGAGACGCTCGCGAGCCGGCGGCGCACATGGCTCATCATGACCCGTCGTATGTCGTCAACAGAACTTTCGATCAATTAAGTTGTGTCCCCGGAATAGCGTCCCAGCTCGACGAAGGCTGCCGCACTAACATCTCAGGCGTCTACGCCGCCGGCGACGTCACCACCGGCTCCAACCGCATGCGGCAACTCGTCACCGCCGCCGCGGAAGGGGCAATCGCGGCGGAGAGCCTGTACGAGGACTTGAAGAGCAGGCCGCTGGAGTTCTGAGGTCAACGAGAAGGAGCCTGCATGGCAGTATCCGATCACACGACGTCTTTTCTACCGGCACGTCATCCCGCCGCACCATTTTCCTGCTAATAGCGAAGCCCGCCGCGCGTAGTCCTTAACGCTACCATACTACTGCCGCTAAACGCACTGGTTGATATGGACACTCTTACCGGATTCCCGGTATCGGATAGGTCCAAGTTCTTTCCTACGATGCGGAAAGTGCCCTTGAAAAGATCCACTTGTACGCCTGCAAGTGTCGCGCCAGCGGTGCCTCGGTACGTATATGTTTGGCTCTTGCTACTTCTCCTGAAGGAGCCAGGTGCGAGTGTCCAAGATTGCCCAGCTACCTCTATGACTACTCTCTCTGAAGCGAGATCCATTCCTACAGGAGAACAAATGGATCCTTGCACCACAAATCTGTCCTTATTGGGTAGCCGCCTATTGAAAGTGAACTGCGCAGTGTCAACCATGAACACATTAGAAAGCATGAGCCCTTTTCTGCCGTAGGTATACGTGTTCCTCGACTGCATACTAACGTAACACAGCCCATCGTACTCGCCCACTTGCAGCCTGACCGTGGTATTGGAGCCAAGATCGCTCATATCCACATTCCGTGCGCTAACTGTTAGTGTGTGAGCCCTAAGATCGACTTCCGCACGAATCACTCCCGATGCCGTTCCCTTAGGCGCAACATATCGTAACAAGGCCCCTCTGACGGTCTTGAAGCCGCTCGAAGGAATAACGCCCGCATAGGGCCCAACGGTGACAGTAGTGTCCTGCGAAACCCAATCAGCATTCGTCCCACAGGTGTTGAAGGATGCTTTCATGACAAACCGGTCACTAGCGTTTTTCCTCGGGTTCATTAGTATCTGAAGTCGTCTGACGGCAAGCATGCTTTCCGCAGTCACGGATTCCGGCCTCACCCTTATGGCAAAACGACCTACTGTCTTGCCGCCGTGGCCGTCGCTAGCCTCAAAGGAGGCATACTGCACGCCTTCCTGGTTAGCTGTTGGTATCCAGAAAATCGTAGCCTCTGAAGGATCGAACTCCATCGCCTCTGGCCCAGCTATCATCCTGTATGATACAGGGTCGCCTTCCGGATCAACGGCGGCCACATGTCCCGTGAACGGTATTCCGATTCCCACCTCGAGAGGCGGCCCCAATACGAATGAGGGACTCAGGTTCCCTTCATCAGTTCCAGCAACAGTGACTGTGAATATCTGCTCTGCGACCCCCGTTCTGCCATCACTGGATTCGATAGTGAACTCATTGTTGCCGAGTTGATCTGTAGACGGCACCCACGTTAGGTGACCTTCCATAGTAATTTGAGACCCATGGGGTCCGTCTGCAAGCCTCCAAGTCAGAGCATCGCCGTCAATGTCTGTGCCGGTGGCATCGTAGGAGTATAGAGTGCCAACGCGGCAGTAGCGTTGCGGCCTGCTTGTGATGACTGGATCGTTGTTGACGCCGCCCATCGGCGTCGAGTATACGACCTGGCTCTGCGGGCTTTCGTTGAGCGAAGTGTCCACGGCCGTGACGCATATCCGGTATGTCACACCATTCCTAAGGCCGTCCAGCGTGGATGAAACACTGCTCCCGGCATCCATTCGGCTCTTGTAGGCCGGAGATGACAGGTCGTCCGTGTAGTATATCTTGTAAGCAAGAACGTCGCTTTCAGCGTTCTCATCCCATGACACGCAAATGCTTCGATCCCCTGCAACGGCGATGACGTTTTCAGGAGCACCTGGGGCTGCCGTGTTATCAACGGTCACAGTTCCCGGGCTGTAGGAGAACTCGGGGATGCTTGTGTCTGTGGCAACCTTGGCATACACATAGTATGTACCGTTCGGAACGCCAGCTGTATTCCATGGGTATGAGCTTGTTTCTGCCGGCTTGATGCCCGTCGCAATGAGGGTGCCATCACAACCGCTGTTATCATCGTCATAGTAGAGTGACACGTCAGCGCTTTCCGATATGTTGGTGCCCGACCAAGATACCGTCACTTGCCCCGTGGAAACCACATCAGACGCAGGAGAGCTCAACTGCAGTGTAGGTGACGGCTTTCTTACGTAGACCTCCGCGGTGTATGCCCCTACACCCGATGGATTGGACACGTCCATGTGCCATGCGCCGCCCTTGGGCGACGCAATGGCGTAATACGCCTCCCTGATCACGGGGTTCTTTCGGTAGAAGGCAGTGGCCGAGGGCACCACCAGCGAGGGCTCGTAGCGAACGCCATCCGGATCAATAACGGTCAGATCAGTGTCGCCACTTGTCCAGACCAGGCGTAGGATGGCCGCGTCCACACCAGCAGGCACGTCATATGCTTGAGCCAGTACGGACGATGCTCCCACCGCTCTTAGGAACGTTACCTCCTTGATCTTGGAGAAGTCCCTCGTAATATGCCATTTTCCATCGGTGCCGAATTCGGCGCCAACACCGCCCAGCACAACTACCTGGGTAACTGCGATCAAATATCTGTTCTCAACGTACACTTGTGCCTTGCCGAAGGTCCATCCGCCAATGAACGGCCAGTCTGATGGAGCCATCAGACGGCCAATGAGGCTGCCATGCAGGTTGTTCTGGAGATCCAGCTTTAGCCTGCCATCAACGTCAAGTATTCCGACGAAGCATAGGTTGCCTTCTATGAAAGCGCCCTTGGTCTTGTCGATGATCATCTTGGCACTTGCCAGATTGAAACTATCACAGATCACGTGTATTGCCCCGTGTCCCTCAAAATACCCGCTACTGTCCACGGTGCCGCCAAGCGTTCCTTTGACGGCGTAGTACTGGTTATCGCCAATCGTCCAGACAGGCCCCGCAGTGAAAGCAAGATCTCCAGAGCTGCCATCAAGCCGTTCGGTTGTGAACTTCACAGCACTGCTCCAGTCAAGGCGGCCGTAGATCTCCTGAAGGTAGATCGGCGGCGTCGTCAAGATGAGAGGTTGCTCGGCCGGAGACATCGATGAGAAGTCAACTCCCATGCCGAGGCTTGTCAGTGCGCCGTCTGAAAGGCGCGCGTCTCCCATCACAACTAGACCCGTAGGGAAGCCTACGTCGAACTGACCGGCGAACGTACAAGTTACGGTGTCAAAAGTCAGAATACCGTTCTTCAGGATAAAACCACTTCCTGGAATTGCAACGTCCTGCACCTGCGTCACGCCGACCACTTGCACACCGGATGTGTGACTTATCGCGATGTAATTGTCGTCTGAAGCGACGTCAACATCCACAGTGCCCCACGGGCCACCGAGCCCCAAGTCGCCCTTGATGATGACAGCGTCACCATTGATCGCAATCGATTCTATCGAAACATTGACGCCGCCGATATTGAGTGCTGAAAGGAGCTTATTGATCGAAGTGGACAAGGCCTTTGTAGCCCCAAACATGTACGCACCATCGTACAGCGTGATCTCGCCATTGCCTTCGATGTGTGGCACACCCGTCACATACAGGCGGCCGCTGCCACTGACACTGAGAGCATCCTTCCTAACAACTACCGTTCCGTCAGCATGAAGGATATCGTTCATGACTACATGGCCAATGCACGAGAGTGTATTGGCGCCAGTGGAGACTATAGAATCTGCCGTTATGCTCAACAGGCCGACCTGAACGGTTCCAGGTCCTCCCGTGTCAACAGAGAATGTCGTATAGTCGGTGTCGTTACTTCTGCTACTCTGGGTGATTTCGCTGCTGCTGTCCACGGTAACGTAGGCATAATACGTCCCGTCGCTGGCTCCTGCCAGCGACATTCTACGGCTCTCGTTCACTGACGAATGACTACCAATCGTAGATGTGGAGAACGTTTGTTCGGTTAGGATTGCGTTGGAAGAGTCCTTTATCTGAACCTTCGTGTGGCTGGCAGGGGCCGCCACGCTTCCCGTGTTGGCCACAGAGTAGCTTACTGACACCGATCCGCCCGCTGTTGCTGGGTCTGGGCTAATAGTTATGTTCTGCGGTACCAGATCGGGTAACGGCGTCGGCCCGGTGTTGACGTTAAAGTACAGAGGGCTGGATAGGACGCCTATGTTTCCCGACCCGTCAAACGCAACGGCCTTCCAACGGTACG
>Ga0315282_10005626_pt1 | contig 21272 bp, 11 predicted proteins | sample YL17G07_20_MG_FD_203693 | JGI IMG/M metagenome (GOLD analysis project Ga0315282, IMG submission 203693) | Sediment microbial communities from Yellowstone Lake, YNP, Wyoming, USA - YL17G07_20 | ecosystem: Environmental > Aquatic > Freshwater > Lake > Sediment | place: USA: Wyoming | collected... | reverse complement strand
TTACAGATAGGCAAAAATAAGGTTCCTCGTTGCTCAACAAAAGAAAAAATCTTCATTCGCACTCAGAACCTCATTTTTACCTTTTCAGAGGTCACAATAGTTATGTTTGACATCGTCATACGAAACGGCCTGGTGGTTGATGGTTCAGGATCACCGGCCCTGCCGCAGGACGTGGGGATCACGGGGGAACGGATTGAGGCTGTTGGCAATCGCTCTTCTTTCCAGGCTCCTCTCATCATCGATGCTGCCGGTCTGGTGGTGGCGCCTGGATTCATTGACATCCACTCCCACTCAGAATTCAACCTGCTCATCAATCCTCCGGCAGAGAGCAAGGTGCGCCAAGGGGTAACCACCGAGGTCTGCGGGAATTGCGGGGTTTCCCCTTCTCCTCTCACCGGCGAGGCAAAAGACCATCGCCAGGATTCCCTTGAGCTGCTCGGCCTGAAGATTGACTGGTCAACCCTGGAGGAATATTGCGCCTGCATTCAGGCCCGGGGCATAGCCCTGAACGTTGCTCTCCTCATCGGTCAGGGAAACGTGAGGGCATCGCTCATGGGCTATCTCAACCGGAAGGCTACGAGTGCGGAGCTTTCCCTGATGAGGAATCTCCTCCGGCGGGAAATGGAGATGGGAGGGTTCGGCCTCTCCTTGGGGCTGATCTATCCTCCAGGCGTATATAGCGATACTGATGAACTGATCGTCCTGACAGAGGTGGTAGGAGAGTTCAACGGCATTATCACCGCTCATATCCGGAGTGAGGGTGACCGGCTCATAGAAGCCCTGTCTGAGATGATCGAGATGGGAGAAAAAACAGGGATTCCCATCCAGGTCTCTCACCTGAAGACCAGCGGAGAGAAGAACTGGGCTAAGCTTGCCTCAGCATTTGCCCTCATTGAGGGTGCTCAGGAGCGAGGCATTGATATTACAGCAGACCGCTATCCCTACACCTCATCCAGTACTGACCTGGATGCAGTGCTGCCGGCCTGGGCATTCGAAGGGGGAAATGAGAAGGAGCTGGAGAGGCTGCGCGATGAAAAGACCAGGGAAAAGCTGAAAGAAGAAATAGGAAAGAATCATCCCCAGGCGGATTACTGGGAAAGGATCCGGATCGCATCGCTGAACTCCTCTTACCGTCAGGAGTGGGAAGGTATGAGTATGGCTGAGATTGCAGAGAAGGAGAAGAAAGACCCCTGCGATCTCCTCTTTGACCTCCTCCTCGAAGAAAGGCTCCAGGTGGGGGCTATCTTCTTCGCCATGAGTGAAACAAATCTCAGGGAGATCCTGAAAAAGCCCTACGTGATGATAGGCTCTGACAGTTCAGTCCGGGCGCATTACGGCGTCCTGAAGAAAGGGAAGCCCCATCCGAGGGGGTTTGGAACATTTCCCCGGATACTGGGAAGGTATGTGAGAGATGAGCAGGTCTTAACCCTGGAGCAGGCTGTGTACAAGATGTCCGGTCAGCCAGCCCGGAGAATCGGGTTGAAGGAGAGGGGCCTGATCAGGAAAGGTTTTCATGCTGATCTTACCATCTTTGACCTGCAGACGATTAACGACACCTCTACCTACGAAGATCCATACCGGTATCCTGAGGGGATCAGGTATGTCATGGTGAATGGCAAGGTGGTGGTAAGCAACGGCGAAACGACCGGTGTGCTTCCCGGCAGGGTGCTCTTGCGATGAAACCGCGGATTGGCATAACCATGAGCTATGGGAAAAGTAAAGACGGGGAGTTCTTTTCTCTCAAAGTCCTCTACGTGCAGTTAGTAGAGCACTATGGGGGTTTTCCTTTCCTCATCTTTCCCACCCGGGATAAAAGAGTGCAGAGAGAATATATCCGGATGATCGATGGACTCATCTTAAGCGGCGGCAGGGATATACACCCATCCTATTATGGAGAAAAGGTCCAGTACAAAGTGGACCTGCTCAACCGTCTCCGTCCCGAATTTGAGAGTGGATTTCTTAAAGAGTTTATACCAACCCACAAGCCTGTGCTCGGGGTCTGCTACGGTGTACAGTTGATGAACGTTGTGTGCGGCGGCACACTGTATCAGGATATCCCTTCCCAGATTCCGAAAGCTGCACGGCACGAGGATGTACGGCATTCCATCACGGTGTATGAAGATACCAGGCTCTTTAAGCTCACCAGAGAAAGCTCCTTTGAGGTAAACAGCCACCACCATCAGGCAGTGAAAGAACTGGGGAAAGGACTGAGATGCTCCGCCCTTTCCTTAGACGGGGTAATTGAGGCAATCGAGTTAAAGAATCACCCCTTCTTTATCGGAGTGCAGTGGCATCTGGAGCGGGAACCGGAAGACCCCTTTACCGCGCGGATCATGAAGGGGTTCATCAAGGTCAGTAAGCCTTCGTAAACCTCATAATTAATCCTATTTGCATTTCCTAAACAGGGTGCTATAAAGGCTTTTATACCTAATAGTTCGCTGAAAAAGCAACTTTTATAAGGCTGATCAAAAATGTTCAGATGCAAGGCGCCCGAAATCCTGAATAAGACCGAAGGCCGCTCCTGCGGTAAAGTTTTTATCCGAAGACGGACCAAACGTTTTTTGTACCTCTGCAACGACGCTTGCGCGACGAAGGACGAGGGAAACGATGCAGATGGGCGTTTTTCAGCAGCCTGCTAAAACAGGAGATACCCGTGTTCAAAGACACCGAGTGGTATCAAGTAAAGATAAGCTCCTATCAGTGCGTGCTGGTGGGGGGGGGCTTTTTTATCTGCCTTATACAATGGGAGGTGAACAATGAAAAATACAAGTTTATTTGTGATAACCGTGCTGCTTCTCACCGGGCTGGTACAGAGTCTTGTCCTTGTGCCGGTGACAAAAGCCGATACTTTCGAAGTAAACCAGGACGATGAGTGCAGCGTGACTATTTCGCCTGCTACTGTTACTGTAGATTGTGGCAACGAAATACAATTTGCTGCCATACCCACAGGTACTTGCGAAACACCTGATTATACCTGGTCAGTGATCACATTCATCGGGAGCACCATTACTCAGGATGGTTTATATACGGCAGGTATCAGTGGTTGTAGTGGTCCATATGCAATCGATATCGTTAGAGTTACCGATACTGCAAACGGCAATATCAAGGCTACAGCAACAGTGACTGTAGAAAACTGTTGCCTCTGTTGTCCCCCCTTAACCGTTGTTCCATCTGAAGGTCAACAAGGACAGGATTATACAATAGAACTCTCTACCACTGAGGATATCTTCAAAGATGTTTCCAAGAAAGATATTATTGTTGACTTTGGTGAAGGCATAACCGTAAACAAGATTATGGAGAAGTCCAAGAATTCCATCAAAGTGGATATTGCCATTGCACCGGATGCACTGATTGGTATCCGGACTATCTTTGTAGCTACAATTGTGAATGCCGCTGAAGGAACCTTCACGGTGAGAAAAGGACCTTCGATCATCCTGCATCCTCTCTTTGGCAAAAAGGGTCAGACGCTGGACGATGCCGGAATTACCGGTCATCTGGCCCACTTCGCTCAGGGGAAAACTGAAGTGAAGGTTGATAAGGAGATCGCGGTTAAGCAGGTAACAGTGGCAGACGCGAATACAATCACCATGAAGATCAAGATAAACGAGAATGCAGAAATAGGAATTCATGGTGTTACCGTTATCACTAATCTTGGTGGAGGGATAGAAGAAATAGCAACGACTTCGTTTGTGGTATTGCCTGAATGAAACTATTAAATGATATTTTCCATCAGTCTGAGTGCTGGTGGGCTTTTTATTTGCTGTTTTTAATTTTGCAAGGTAAATTCAAAATAAGGAAGATAAAAGTTTCCCAAGAAAAAATGAGTAGTTTAGAAGATCTCTCTTAATGTCTTATGTGCAATTGAATAAATGAGATGACATTACCTGAAATCGAAAGGGGCATGATGAAAAAACAGCATAGATTCCTTTGCTGTCTTATGGTTGTGTTTTCCATTGGTCTATTAAATATCGTCGATGCCAAAAACTTGGACTCAACCTATACTCTGCAATTGAATCCATCGACCGTTGTTTTGCGTGGAGGTCATGTAAAGGAAACCCTTCACCTGGAGATTCGTGACAAAGACGGGGAACTCATCTGCCCAAGTGGACTACGAATATCCTTTGTGAGTAGTAATCCATCATTGGTTCAGGTTGATGACTCCGGCACCGTCACCAGCACCGGCTCTGGTGAGGCTGAAATTACGGCTACAGTTTCAGACATTCCGGGATCGGCTACGGCGAAAGTAATCGCAGGTCACTTCCGAATCGAGCCACCCATCCTGCTGCTTTCAGTAACTGATGAGCCGACTGCAAGATTAACATTGAACGCAGCCAATGCCGATGGCACTCCGTTAAATCTGGTTGGGAGGAACATCTCATTTAGTGGTGGAAACAGCGTAGCGGGTGTAGACACCGACGGAGTGGTCACTGCCTATCGTCCCCCACAGTCTTTTTATGAAACACCTTATATCACTGCATTTCTAGATGGTGTACCATCTCATAATGCCACAATAGTCCGGGTGACTCAAGATAGCCTGGGACTTACCCTATTGCTTTTAGAACAAACCAATATCGTTTTCTATATTCCTGAACAGATTGGTACCTTCAACTATCTACAGATTTTTAATGATTATGATGTTGCCCGAATTACCAATCTTGCCTATCAATTGGAGGAAGAATTGATGGGCATCCGTCCATTCTACGGTGATGTTCAGTTTCTCGTTAATGACCCTGGCCATGGAGCGGATGATACTGTACCGTGCGGGATATCGGGGAATCCGATCCGTCTCGGAACCGATGTAGATAAATATCCCCATAATAGTTGCTTGATTGTGGCATATCCACCAGCTACTCCTCAGTGGGGTATATACTTCCACGAGATGGGTCATAACTTTACCTGGGCCTCAGTGCGCTTTGCTCAATTGGTTAGCGGTAGTAATGTAGACAACAGCAATTTTTCCTATAGTGAAGGGCTGGCAACAGCTATGGGGATGTATGCAGCCAAAATGATGCAAAAGCGGGCAGAGCGATATGAAATTTCTGCAGAGACATTGAACACAATTTTGCCTTCAGTCTGGCATTTTGGAAACACTCCAGACCTGGATGCATATGTCAACAATGGAGCAAACTACTCACAAATCAACCCCAGTATCCTTGACGATATAATCATGGTACTCGCTGATGAGTATGGATATGAAATATTGTATCGTTTTTTTTCTATCTTCCTACCCAGTGATGCTCCACTCCCCTATGTGATAGATTCAGATGCTAAGCAGGCAACTTTCTTCGTAGCTGCCATGAATGCAGCAACAGGGACCGACCTTCGAACACGTTTCCTGAATGAATGGGGTTTCCCTCTTGATGATTCTTTTTATGACCAGATCTATCTCCAGGTTGAACAGATTGTTGCTCAGCGTGATCCGGCAACAGATGTAAGAACGATCAACCTTCCAAAGACCGGTCAGACAAAGTGCTATGACACGACAGGCAAAGGAATCCCCTGTACAGAAACAGGGCAGGATGGTGAGATTCGAGCAGGAGTGGCATGGCCTGAACTTCGGTTTACAACAAACGCAGACTTCACCATACAAGATAACCTCACAGGACTTGTCTGGGCGCCTGATGGAAATATCATGCCCACCAGAGATCCGGGGTGGGATGCAGATGGTATTGCAAATGATGGTCGGGTAACGTGGCAGCATGCACTTGATTATGTGACTAAACTGAACAGCGAAAATTACCTTGAACACAATGACTGGCGCCTTCCCAATGTGAACGAACTGGAGGGCCTTGAAAACGCTGATGAAGCCAATATCGCCACCTGGCTTAATGCTCAAGGCTTCACCAAGGTGCAGGCTGGCGACTACTGGTCCTCTACTACCTGCGCAGAGTATCCAGAAGAAGGTGCCTGGTACGTCTCTATGTGGTCTGGTTACGTGTCCAACTACAGTAAGTCCAATGAAATTTATGTGTGGCCGGTCTGTGGTGGTCAATCATGTAATCCTGACCCAGTATATCCTTCTAATATATGGAAGACAGGACAGACAATTAGCTATTACACCGGAGATGATGGCGATCTGGAATGGGGTGTCGCCTATCCCGTCCCACGATTTACAGATCTTGGAAATGGGACAGTGGGAGATAATCTCACAGGGCTTATATGGGCAAAGAGTGCTAATTTACCGGTTGGTACATGGCAACAAGCGCTTGATTCTGTCACCTCTTTAAATAGCGGTCATTATCTCGGCTACTCTGACTGGCGCCTACCCAACCGAAAGGAGCTGCATAGTCTTACGGATTTTTCACAATATGGTCCCGCCCTCCCAGCGGGTCATCCGTTCACCAATGTGCAGGCCGACGCTTACTGGTCTTCTACTACCATTGCCTTTGATTCGGGCGACGCATGGTACGTTCGTATGAATAATGGCAGCGTAGACGGCTTCTATAAGTCCGGCCTCTTCTCTGTGTGGCCGGTTCGTGGTGGACAGATTGAATGTTCCACCTGGACCGATGTTATCTCAAAGTACAACGACTATGTGGCGGGTCAAACCACATGGAATGATGTGATTACGTGCTATACACAGTATGCATCAAAGTAACCTCAAGGTTCATTGACAAGGATGTAAAGAACTGAACTACCTACTACTACAAGTTAGAGGACATCGACCTCAACGGCACGAGCACCATGCACGGGCCAGTGAGTGCGACGCCGAAATCGGTTTATGGAATGAAAAAATAGTGTGGAGGAAATTGAGGTAAGGCTTAATTATTTAAGAAAAAATTTCTTCTGACAATACTTCTTGACTTCAGGTGCTGAGTTTTTGTAACCTGATGCCATATTTTAAAGAGTAGGCGGGATCTGCGCTTGTGTTAAAGAATAAACGATATCTATGCACTTTCCTCTTTATACTCATAATGTCTGTGATCTTATTATTTTATCCCATTTACAATCTCCACGCACAAGCGCAATCAGATAAGATCATAGTTGACAACTTTGAAAGTCCCGGAAAGCAAAATTTCCTTGGTGGAGATTTAGGTGCATTTTCCGACCCCAAAATCCTCGGTTCTTGTTATTTATTTTTTCTCGAGAATAAACAAAAAGATGTATCGAGTAACAACAAGTATTCACTATATATCCAATGGGACACTTCAAAAGAAGGTGCTTATGGAGGTTATTGGACCGATCTGAAACATCTTAATTTAGAAAATTTTAATTATTTAACTTTTTATGTGAAGGGGTTAAAGGGTGGCGAAAATTTTAAAGTTGGTTTAAGAGGCAAGGCAGATACAGCTTATGAAACAAAGATACTCATTAATAAAGCATTGAAAAAAGGAGCTACGACTGAATGGCAGAAAGTCACGATCCCTCTGCAATGGTTTGAAGCTATACAAGACTGGCGTGATATCAATATTTTTTCCATTAATTTTGAACATGCTTTCGGAAGTGGAAAAGGTGCAATTTTGGTAGACGATATTGCCTTTGAAAAATGACATAATTGAATTTATTCCATCAAGTGGTACAAGGGTAAAAGAACAGAAAATGAAGAAAAATATTTGGATGTATGCTGGCATAATCCTAAGTTGGGTTTTCTGTCTTGGCTATTTTAATCCTAAACTTTTTACTGTCTTAAGTGTTGATGATTCCCTGGCAGCGAAAGCCTTTTTCATTCTTTTCGTATTCTTTCTCAACATATTCTGGCTTTACGGAATCTTGCATTGCTTCTTTTTTATGTTCAGGATTTTTCAGAAAAAATCTCCTCTGCCACAAAAAACTTCTTTTTACCCAAGTATCGCCATTCTCTACACAACGAGAAACGACTTCCAGGAGAAGGCTATCCTCTCTTGCGTAAAACAGTCCTATCCCAATTTCCACGTCCACATTCTTGATGATAGTACAGATGAAACATATAAGAGAGTTATAGACCAGTTTCATCATTCTCATCCTCAACAAACTACTATTGTCAGGCGAAAGGACAGAAGCGGTTTTAAAGCCGGAAACATGAATAATGCCCTCAGAAATCATGCCACACAGTGTGAATATTTTGCGGTTATTGATGCCGATGAGGTTATCCCACATGATTTCCTCGAAAAACTTATATCCTATTTAAACCATGATGAAACTATTGCCTTTGTTCAGGCGCATCATGAAGAAAATCCGCGTCAACCTTCAAAATTCGCACAGGATTTAGCACTCGGTATCAATTTCCACTGGGATGTTTATCAACCACCCAGAAACGACTATGGATTTGTCATTTTTTACGGCCACGGCGCTTTGATTCGACGTGATGTATGGGAAAAAGTTGGTGGATTCCCTGAAATTGTTTCTGAAGATTTAGCATTTGCAACCCGGATAAGGCAGCTTGGCTATCGAGGGTACTTTGTTCGGGAAGTAACCTGCTATGAGGATTTCCCGGAAACCTATCGTCAATTTAGAAAACGGTATGAAAAATGGGTTATGGGTGCCTGCGAATACCTTCATCATGAGTTCCTGCCTTTTCTTATGTCAAAGCGTATAACACTCACTGAGAAGCTGGATGTATTATTTTCATCTTTCAGTCTGTTTATTCCAGCCCTATTTTTAATCTACATCTTAACAGCCAATGCGGTACTTCCATTGTTGTTGGCAGAAAAACACAATTTGAATATCAGTCTTTTTGGTTACAGATTTAATCTGATGAATGCCTATTTTATGGAACCAAGATTTGGGAAATTATGGACCCTCGACTTTTATCTAATCACTCTTATTGGCATGTTCTCGCCTATCTTTTGCTACATCGGGAAAATCTTTTCTCATCCCAAAAAGATAATTAATCTTTTATTTAAGTCAGCCGTGCCTTACATATCTTTAATCCTTGTATCTGCCTGTGGTATTTTGACCTATCTTTTTACAAAAAAAGCTGTTTTCCTTACAACAGGAGACAAATCGATAGAGGAGTCAATTACAACACCAAATTCAAAGAATAGATTCTGGGAGAGGTTAAATTCTAATCACCCCTTTGTGTTTCATTTTGAATGGCTATTGGGACTGATATTAACGTATTTCTCCTTAAAGACCTTGAACTTCGCGTTATTGACAATTTCTTCATGTTTGATTTTAAGCCCCCTCATTGCTCGTTATGGATGGAGTAACAAAGCCATATCGATACTTGTATCAATGCCTCTATTGTTTGTCCTGTTGGCTTTTAGCACTATGGGTATGGGGTTTTTAGGGATTCAAGGTTTTTCGTTATATTTTATCGCGTTCCATTTTTAAGAAGGGCTATGAAAAGAAAAATACCATTTATCCTCACGAGCATTTTATTAATCTATTTTTTGTTGCCTTTATCCGTCTATGCCCTGCCAGGTGATGCAGATGGAAATGGCATTGTAAATCTCGATGATGCTCGTATTATAGCAAGGTTTGCAGTCAAACAGATTCCGTCTATTCCCAATCCTTCTGACGCTGATGCCAATCAAGATGGCAAGATAGACATGGAGGATGCTTTTATCATTGCCCAAAAAGTTACTGGCCAAACTCGCATTGTTGTGGTTGCCCCCCGTTATGGTAGCTCAGATATGCTCAAAGTTGGCGACACAATTCGTATCGAGGTCTTCGAGAAATTTTTTCCTCTCAATATTACAGGGGGCAAAGTACGCATTCTTTCTACAAGTACGGGCTACGATTCTGGAGATATACCCCTCACCTTTGAGCGCGATGGCCGTTCACTTTACTATCACTGGGGTACCGGTGATCTCAAGCCAGCGTCTGACTTTGAAATTAAAGTAACACTGGACGATAGCGGTTTGACAGCTGTAACCGGGAAATCATTTTCAAACGCATCTCAAGTTACTGCGCAACCAGACGCAACAGTCTCTTTGACAAGCCGAGTTTTTGAACCTCTATTTCTTGCTTCTGCTACTGATGCTGTTTGTCCGGCACCTGGTATTTCCCTTGGATTCCGGCGTCTTATTCCGAATGACTCTTCACATTATCCGTATTTAGGCCCTTTGGGACGGGGCTGGGTTCACCAGTATGACATCAGCCTCGAGGAATATACTGACGGACGTATTGCTTTTCACGGACCTGAAGGGTTCAATCGATTCTTTCAAAGTAATCCAGACGGGACGTACACACCATCTCCAGGCGATTATGGGACTCTTACTCGAGATCCTGACGGCACTTTCCAGCTTAAAGAGAAAGATGGCTTCATATACCGTTTCCGTTCCGATCTTCGTCTGAATTACGAAGAAGATCTTAATAAAAACCGTATCAGCGCCGTTTATGACTCTTCAAACCGCCTCGTGGAAATCCATCATTCCTGCGGTAAATCCCTTCTGCTGGAATATAACAGCGCGGAAAGGATAATAAAACTGACCGACCCTGCTGGCCGTGTAACGAATTATGAATACGATCCCACGAACCTCATGCTGACAAAAGTTACAAACCCTGCCGGAAATGTAACCGAGTATGCTTACAATGTTGGGCAGAGTGACGTCCTCAATTACCGGCTGCAATCTATAGCCTTTCCCGACGGCACCCATGTGCATTATGAATACGACTCGAACGCGCGACTTGTAAAGCAAACAGGGACATGGGGGGCTAATCCCGTTGTTTACAGCTATGACGCGGACGGAACAACCCATCTGACCGATGCCTTAGGGAAAACAACATCAATCGTAGTGAATGATCGAGGGCAGCCTACCCTAATACAGGACCCACTTGAAGCCAAGACCTTAAACCAATATGATACTTCTGCAAACCTTACGCAGATTACTGACCCATTATCGCATACCACTCAATTCGCTTATGATGGATTCGGTAATACTACCCTGGTCACTAACCCACTCAACCAGGTTGTTCAATTCGGCTATGACCTGCGATTCAACAAGCCATCATGGATAAAGAATCCTCTCGGGAAAACCACATCATTTGCATATAACTCAAAAGGTAATTTGACAACGACTACCTACCCTGATTCGAATAAGGAGATCTATGCCTATGACACACAGGGTAACTTAACTTCAGTTCAAGATGCCGTAGGAAAAACAACCCAATATTCATACAACGATCAGGCTCAGATGACCTCTCTTAAGAACGCTCTCGGAAATGTCACACAGTTCTCTTACGATACCGCCGGTGATTTACAGGATCTAACCGATGCCAAAGGCCACATTATCTCTCATTCACGTGACATATTAGGACGACTGATACAACGCACCTATCCAGACAACTCGTACGAGGATTATGAATATGATGCTGCAGGAAAAGTGATAGCTTTTACCAATCGACGCAGAGAAAAAATTACTTTTTCCTATGACACCACAGGACGGTTGGAGTGGAAAATTTATTCTTCGGGAAAGAAGCTGCACTTTTTCTATGATGCAACCGGTTATCTTGCGAGTGTTGAGGAAGTAATGGAAGCAACGACTACCCTTGACACAGCTTACGAGCGTGATGCCTTACACCGTATTACTAAGGTCAAAGTGTTAGGTCAAGTTACTCCGGGGTCTTATGACGTATCCTATACGTATGATGCCACGGGTAACAGAACGTTTATGGTCTATCCGGACGGTTATGCATTAAACTACACTTACGATGCCGCAAATCGTCTTATGAGGATTTCGGACGCGAGCAATAACACAATCGTAGCCTATGAGTATGATGCTGCTGGTCGCAGGACACGGCGAAACCTTGGCAATGGCACTTATACAACATATGAATATGACGACCTTGATCGATTGACGCTGCTTGTCAATTACGCATCTAATGGAGTGGTCCAGTCTCAATTCGGTTACACATATAACGCATCGGGCATTCGCACCGCAATGACCACGTTAGAAGGTGTGCATTCGTATGGCTATGATGGCACTTATCAACTCACAAGTGTCGAATACCCTGACGGCAGGGCTGTTGACTATGCCTTTGATAAAGTCGGAAACCGCACAAGTGTCACTGACAATAGTATGGTAACGAGTTATGCAACCAATACTCTCGATCAATATACACAGGCCGGTGCAGAAACATTTGGATATGATGCGAACGGCAATCTTACTACCCGCACTTTGAATACTGCCGTAACAACTTACGGATGGGATGAGGATGACCGTCTCATGAGCGTAGACCGTGAAGGGGTTCATATCGATTATCGTTATGACCATCAGGGCCGACTTGTTGCCAAGACAGTAGGAGGTGAAGAGATACGTTACATCTGGGATGGCCTCGATCTGATTGCAGAGATGGATTCGGCGGGGCAAGTGGTCAAACGGTATGTTTATGGTTCAGCGATCGATGAGATTATGCTGGTGACTGGGGGGCCGACGAACTATTGGGCCCAACAAGACGGTCTGGGAAGTGTTGTAGGCACGACAAATGACAGCGGTGCAGTGGTCTCAACAAGTTCCTATGACGTTTATGGAAACGTCCGAAGCGGTGATCTCAGCCCTGTCCCACAGCGCTTTGCAGGAATGTGGTGGGATGGGGATGCGGTATTATATCATGTGAGGGCGAGATGGTATGAGCCTCGAATTGGACGTTTCCTTAGCACCGATCCGGTCGGTATAACTGCTCGGAGCGCCCTGTATCCATACGCAGACAATGATCCTGTCAATTTGGTCGACAGGACTGGCCTACAGTCCGGTAACCCAAGAATCAGTGGTTGGGACATGGTTATTGACTGGGGTTGGGAAGGGTTAGAGTACATAGCAGGACCGTTGCGATCCATCGGGAAAACACTTGCCTATTTAGGACAGATACAAGTAGAAGTCGAACAAGGGGCTACTTCCAGCGACGGACGGATTAGCGGATGGGATGTCCTGAGCGACTGGGGTTGGGAAGGGTTAGAGTACATAGCAGGACCGTTGCAAACCATCGGGAAAACACTTGCCTATTTAGGACAGATACAAGTAGAAGTCGAGCAAGATCGTGCGCAGAAAGAATTGCAATTCTATTCCAAGTTCGTTCCATTTGCGCTCCGCGACCCACACAACCCTACGTCGAAAGATGTAATTGCTTATTATCGGTTTTGGTCCAGGAAACCCTGGGCTTTTGCGGGACAATGGTTTGGGGTCGGTTCCGGGGGAATGTGTCCCACATTTGTGCAAGAACCTTTTGGTGCGAGGCCGTTTGGCTTGCCCATCTCTGATATTCCCCTTAGAGAAGAAAAGGTATATGGCAGGATATCAATTCCTTTCAAAGATGCTCTGCTCCGTTCTGATATCCCTATTTTTGGTGTTGCTGCAGGAAAGAGCTTCGAGAAGTACCAAGTGGAATATGGGAAAACTCTAGTTCCCTCTGAGTGGAAGTTAATCGAAGAGTCCAAGAAGCCTCAAGAAAGAGCTCCTAACTTCAACGATATCTCCTGGATGCAGGGCGATATTGATTTAAAAGGTAATCTGGCTACATGGAACACTGGATTAAAGAACTGGGTTCACCTGCCGTGGCATCCACCAGAAGAGGAGATAGACCTTAATGGTGTTTACACGATCCGGTTGACTGTATTTGGAAAGGACGGTACGAAGGTCGAGGACAGAGTTACCGTCGAAGTGGGGCGTGTTATCGCCCAGTGCCTGCCCGGTATTGTAATAAGCCCTGACAAACGTGTGGTTATGCATTTTCCTGAACAATCGTTAACTCACCCTTTTCGCATCTACACTATCTTGCCACTCTCTGAGGTTGGTGAGGAAATTCCCTCGATACACCGAGGCTGTGAGTTTGTCGGTCCAGTATATCGCATAAGAGAGCCGGGCGACAAGTTTATCAAAGATGTAACTCTTGAATTTACACCAACAAACGACGAGTTAAACAAAGCCGATCCGAAACAAGTTGGTATCTGCCGCTATGACTCTGAAAAGAAAGAATGGATCTGGTTGGATACTGCTCGGAGAAATGATTCGAGAATAACCTTCAGCACAGTGTTAACTGAATTACCATCACCAAAAGCAATTTATGCCCTGACGTTTGACCCGAATGCTGAACGTTCCTCTCTTGTCTTACACACTCCTGCCCCTCAACAGCGCGCTGAGCCGGTTCGTCCCGGTCTCTTTGTAGACTGCTCATTTGAGAAAGACCTTGGCACGTTCAAGCCTCGCGATCGCATTGTTGGAGCCTCGCTCTCTCGTGACAATAAAGTTACACCCGATAGTTCGTATTGCTTGAAGTTGGTTAACGAGAACTACGGTGGTAACTTCTCCTGCACCGTGCTGGATAGGCCGTTTGATGTGAAAGAGTACCCTATAATGGGCTTTGACTACCGTATTGGACCCGACGTAAAAATTGACTTTCTGATCAAGGTCGCTGGTCGGTGGTATAATCTTAAATTTACAGACGATCCGATGGACTATCGTAACCGTGATGTAAACATTGCCAATTTAGGCGAAATCCCGGGTATTATCAGAGACAACAAATGGCATACGGCAAGTGTTGATCTACAATACTTACTGCGACTTGTGACCCGGCAAACAAAGATTGAAGAGATTGTGCTGGCTGATTGGGACGTGGGGGGCTACATGAAATTGGAGTTTGGTCGCAGTCCACGGGGAGCGACTTTTTACATTGACAATTTCAGACTCTGCAGTTCAGGGAGGGGAGAGAGCGAGCCGGAAAGTCTTCTTGTGGATAATTTCAACCTATCCAGAAATTCCAATGCCCTCGGCGGTGCGTCTGGTTCTTATTGTAATCCCGGCACCCGCTACAGTGAAGTTTTATTAGTAGATGAGACATCAGGCTTAAAAGTTTCTAAGCCATCTTCAGTCGGTCATGATGGAGCTTTGCAAATAACTTTTGATATGACCAAATCTGATGCGTTTGGAGGTTACTGGACCTCACTTAGAAACCATGATCTGTCATCTTATCGTTCACTGCTATTTAGAATAAAGACAGAAGGGGCTATCCCCTTGATCTGGGCAGGGATAAGGAATACAAGTGGTACAGAAGGTAAAACGATAATCGCTCCATATGCATTGGAACCTGATAAGTCGGGCTGGCGTGATGTAAAGATTCCCTTATGCGGGCTACGTGGATTATCCGATTTGTCCTCGCCGGATGTATTTTTTCTTTCAATTAGTAATAAGGATCGCAGCGGTAAAGGAAAAGTCTTGATAGATGACCTGAAGTTTGACCAGACCCCTTACCTCAAGGTGTCTGATTTTGAATCACCCTTTGCCTGGAATCTAATCGGTGGTGAATATACCACATATCAGAATGCTGCTGCAGCTATCTTTGCCTCGTCTATGGCTGACACAATGGAAGGAGGCTCTTCTACCAATACCGTATGCCGCATCTCTTATGGCGGCTCAATAGGGAGCGATTATGGTGCCCAAGGCGGATTTTCCTTCTGCTACTGGCAAAGTGAACTGAATGGCATCGACGCTACGCCTTTTAAGTCTCTTGTTATAAAAATCAGGGGAGAGAAGGGTGGGGAAATACCTAATTTCTACCTTTTTGATCCAGGCAAAAGGGTTTGTTTGCGTGCCAAAGAGATTCCATCGTTGACAAAAGATTGGCAAGAAATGCGCCTGCCTTTGTCTCATTTTGCAAGTCACGGCATTGATCTCAGTCATCTCGAATCATTGCAGATAGTTTTTGAATGGGTTGAACAATCAGGGACTATTTATGTAGATGATATAAGATTTGAGGAATAATTAACATGTTTAGATATTGGATTATGCGAAAATATTTTAATGTTAGTATAATCATAATAATTGCATTTCTCGCCATAATCGCTTCTTTTAATACACCCGCAGAAGCTGGTTCAATATGGTTAGTTGTGGGCGATCCCTTATCTACTCCACAAAGTGGTTCAATTTTCGAAACGGAATTACAGTTTTCAACCTGGGATGCTGTGATGGGTGCCTATTCAATATCGGTGCATTACGATCCGGATATATTACAGATTCTTCAAGTAACTGTACCTGCCGACTCAGAGTTTTATGGCAACACTTTTGCCGATGAAGATTCTTTTTCATTTGGTATAACTGACATTAGTGCCTTCCAATTCGAAAACTGGCATGAACAGATGTATCCCGTAACTTTTGCAACAATCCAATGGCAGGTCATGGGTACATCTAATACATTTACCACTGTTGCACTTGAGACAGGAAGCATGATTGATTATTTTTGGAGGCCAATCGAAGTTAATGCCTCAGATATTACCGTTACTGTTATGTCTGAATGCACAACTTGGAGCGATGTAATCTCAATATATAATAATTATGTTTCTGGAAATGCTACTTGGGAGGATGTAATCTCCACTTACAACCAGTATGTGAACGGTCCGTGTTAAGTTAATCAATCCGTGCCAAAGAAAGGCAGGGTTCAATGATTCCTGTCTTCCCCCCCCCCAATCTCCCATTGCAATCCCCCATAAAGTGGTATAAAAGCCTAATATAAGCTACAGACAAACAAGATAAGCCTTTTAAAAGTAGGAGATACCCGTGGTCAAGGACACAGAGTGGTATCAGTTGGATGGAGTATTGAGATAGCTCCTGTCAGCCTGACTGCTGGTGGGGGCTTTTTGTTTTTAAAGGAGGCTTAGCCATGAAAAAGATCGTAGTTTTATCACTGTTACTTATCTTTCTAACCTCGTTTGCTTTTGCCGGCACTGTTAATCTACCGAAGACCGGCCAGACGAAATGCTATGATGAATCAGGAGCAGAGATTAATTGTGAAGGCACAGGACAGGATGGACAAATTCAAGCCGGTGTTGCGTGGCCGGAACCGAGGTTTGCCGATAATGGTGACGGCACCATCACCGATAACTTGACCGGCCTCATGTGGACAAAGAATGCCAACCTGCTAGGCGGTTATAAAACATGGCAGGAGGCCCTCGACTATTGCAACGATCTCACGCTTGGCGGCTATTCCGACTGGCGCCTGCCCAACGTGAACGAGCTGGAGAGTTTAATCAATGCAAACGAAGCAGACCCTGCCGCCTGGCTTAATACTCAGGACTTCACCAATGTGCAGGCCAGCGACTACTGGTCCTCTACTAACGAAGCCCTCAGTACAGGCTACGCGTGGCGCGTCGTTATGTTCAGTGGCCGCATGGCCGCCGGCGATAAGTCCTACTCCTACTACGTTTGGCCTGTTCGCGGCGGACAGCAGGATTCTCCTGACAACACTTATCCTGCTAATATATGGAAGACAGGACAGACAACAAGTTACAAAACCGGTGATGATGGCGACCTTAAGAAAGGGGTTGCCTGGCCCAGCCCTCGTTTTACCGACCACGGAAATACTGTAACCGACAATCTAACAGGACTTATGTGGACAAAGAATGCGAATTGCCTGGCGGCTATAAAACCTGGCAGCAAGCCTTAGACTATGTGAAAGGGATGAACGCAGGGACTTATGAAAATTTCGGCTATACGGACTGGCGTCTTCCCAATCGAAAGGAATTGCACAGTTTAACTGACTATTCACGATACAGGCCCGCCCTCCCCTCAGGACACCCGTTCACCAATGTGCGGGCCAGCGACTACTGGTCCTCTACTACCGGCGCCTTCCGTACAGGCTACGCGTGGTACGTCTATATGACCAGTGGCGAAGTGTCCGGCCTCAATACGTCCTACGACGGCTACGTCTGGCCTGTTCGTGACGGACAGATTGATGTATCCCAATACTATATCTCTGGTACTGTAGCCTTAAATGGGGGTTTATTAAGTGGTGTTACTATTACTCTCTCTGGTGATAGTTCAGGCAGCACTACAACCGATGCTTCAGGAAATTACAGTTTTACAGGTTTAAACAACGGCGCTTACACCATTACACCGAGTAAATCCGGCTATACTTTTACACCGTCAAATATAACCGTCACAATTGCTAGGGCAAACGTGATAGGGATAGACTTTACTGCTTCTGCATCGTACACTGAACTCCTGCCTCCGGGGTGGAGCTCTGCTTTTGCTACCAACATCAACAACAGCGGGGTCGTGATAGGGTGGTATTCGGATTCATTGTATTCACCGGGTAAAGGATTCATCTATAGCGGTGGTACGTACACTGCACCACTGCCACAACCGGGCAAGGGATTCATCTATAGCGGTGGTATGTACACTGAACTTCTGCCCCCTGGGTGCGTTGGGGCTGCTGCTAACGGCATCAACGACAGCGGGATCGTGGTAGGGGATGGTTTTTCTGTTGGAACGATAATTGGATTTATCTATAGTGGTGGTACGTACACTGACCTCTTACCCACAGGGTGGTACCACTCTGAAGCTGGCGACATCAACGACAGCGGGGTCGTAGTAGGGGGAGGTTCGGATGGTACAAGGCAAAAGGGATTCATCTACAGTGGTGGTACGTACACCGAACTCCTGCCCCCGGGGTGGGATTGGGCTTCTGCTATCGGCATCAACAACAGCGGGGTCGTAGCAGGGGGAGGTTCGGATGGTACAACGCATAAGGGATTCATCTACAGTGGTGGTACGTACACTGAACTCCTACCCCCGGGGTATATTGAGGCTCATGCTATCGGCATCAACGACAGCGGGATCGTTGTAGGGAATGGTTTTGATGGTACAACATGGAAGGGATTCATTAATTATACACTCATGATAGATTACCCGACCTGGTCGGACGTAATCACAAAGTATCAAGCCTATGTCGATGGTCAAGCCAGTTGGAGTGATGTTATTGCATGCTATCAGGAATATGTCTCTCAATAATAAGGCTCATCAACTCAAGGTGTGTCTTTTGAGTTTATTAACCCGGATGTAAGGAACAGGAAAACTTACTGATATAAGTTAGAGTCGATCAATCTTAAAGGAATGAGTACATACCATGAGCCCATAAATGTGACACATAGGAGACCAGACCTAAGTAAAGAGAGAAATTAGGAAATACTAAGGGAGGTGCAGTATGATAAAATATGTTAAAAGCTTACTTTTTATTTGGGGATTTTTTACCCTTTTTCTAACTGCCTTTCCCGCTTCATGTGAGCCACTCGATAATTGGTACTGGAGAAATCCTTTGCCAACGGGAAACGATCTTGATTGTGTGACCTACGGCAATGGCACCTTCGTAGCGGTGGGTGATTCAGGTACTGTTCTCACCTCTGCCGATGGCATCACGTGGACACAGCGGAATTCAGGAACTTCTTATACTTATCTCTTTGGCGTGACCTACAGCAATGGCACCTTCGTGGCGGTGGGATACTCAGGTGCTATTCTCACCTCTGCCGATGGCATCACATGGATCCGACAGTCGTCAGGAACTGATCACTCTCTCTTTGGCGTGACCTACGGCAATGGCACCTTCCTGGCAGTTGGTGACTCAGGTGCTGTTCTCACCTCCACCGATGGTATAAACTGGACCCAGGGGAGTTCAGGAACCACTGAACCCCTCCGTGATGTGACGTACGGCAATGGCACCTTCGTGTCGGTGGGTGATTCTATTCTCACCTCTCCCGATGGCACCACGTGGAACCGGCAGTTGTCAGGCGCTAGCCTCTGCGGCGTGACGTACGGCAATGGCACCTTCGTTGCGGTGGGAGGGAACACGTCCTGGTACGATGGTAATGTTCTCACCTCTGCCGATGGCATTACGTGGATCTGGCGGAGTTCAGGAATGGGCGATGATTTGCTCTTTGACGTGACGTACGGCAATGGTATTTTTGTGGCGGTGGGTTTAACACAAAGATTTTTCACCTCTGTTGATGATGGCATCACCTGGACTCAGTGGAGTACAGAAACCAATTTACCCTTCTATGGTGTGACCTACGGCAAAGGTACCTTCGTGGCGGTGGGAAACTCTGGTAATGTTTTTACCTCTGCCGATGGCATTACGTGGATCTGGCGGAGTTCAGAAGACACTGAATTCCTCTATGGCGTGACCTACGGCAATGGTACCTTCGTAGCGGTGGGAAACTCTGGTCCTATTCTCACCTCTCCCGATGGCACCAAGTGGACAGTGCAACCGTCAGGAAGTACTGACTACTATCTTGAGTGTGTGACCTACGGCAATGGCACCTTCGTGGCGGTGGGTGATTCAGGTGCTGTTCTCACCTCTGCCGATGGCATCACGTGGACACAGCAGCCCTCAGGAACTACCGAGTACTTACTTGATGGTGTGACCTACGGCAATGGTACCTTCGTGGCGGTGGGATACGATGGTAATGTTTTCACCTCTGCCGATGGCATCACATGGATCCGACAGTCGTCAGGAACTGATCACCCTCTCTTTGGCGTGACCTACGGCAATGGCACCTTTGTGGCGGTGGGTGGAATTGGTACTGTTCTCACCTCTGCCGATGGCACCACGTGGACAAAACGGAGTTCAGGAACCAGTGAGTGGTTAGAGGGTGCAACCTACGGTAATGGTACCTTCGTGGCGGTGGGTGGCTCACGTACTATTCTCACCTCACCCGATGGCACCACATGGACTCAGCGGAGTTCAGGTAGCTCCTACTATAATCTCTATGACGTGACGTACGGTAATGGCACCTTCGTGGCGGTGGGGCAAGGAGATGTGGAGGAAAGTCCTATTCTCACCTCTTCCGATGGGATCATGTGGACATATAGGAGTTTAGGAACTTACGATTACCTCTATGGAGTGACCTACGGCAATGGCACCTTCGTGGCGGTGGGACACTCAGGTACTGTTTTCACCTCTGCCGATGGCATCACGTGGACACAGCGGACTGCAGGTGCCGATATCAAACTTTATGATGTTACGTACGGCAATGGCACCTTCGTGGCGGTGGGTGAATTAGGTACTGTTCTCACCTCTGCCGATGGCATCACGTGGACAGAGCGGAGCTCAGGATACTTTCTTAATGGCGTGACCTATGGCAATGGCACCTTCGTGGCGGTGGGTGAATTAGGTACTGTTTACACCTCGCCCGATAGCACCACGTGGACCAAGAGAAGTTCAGGAACCTATAGTGATCTCCAAGACGTGACATATGGTAATGGAATCTTCGTGGCGGTGGGTAACTCTGATATGATTCTTACTTCTGCCGATGGAACCACGTGGACACAGCGGCGTTCAGGTAGCTCCTACTATAATCTCTATGACGTGACGTACGGCAATGGCACCTTCGTGGCGGTGGGTACTTCTATTCTCACCTCTCCCGATGGCACCACGTGGACAGAGGGTAGCTCAGGATACGGCGGACTTGGCGTGACGTACGGCAATGGTACCTTCGTGGCGGTTGATACCTCAGGTACTGTTTTCACCTCTGCCGATGGCATCACATGGACCCGGCGGAGCCCAGGTAACTCCTACTATAATCTCTATGACGTGACGTACGGCAATGGCACCTTCGTGGCGGTGGGGCAAGAATATGAGGAGGAAAG
>Ga0315282_10005625_pt1 | contig 21272 bp, 16 predicted proteins | sample YL17G07_20_MG_FD_203693 | JGI IMG/M metagenome (GOLD analysis project Ga0315282, IMG submission 203693) | Sediment microbial communities from Yellowstone Lake, YNP, Wyoming, USA - YL17G07_20 | ecosystem: Environmental > Aquatic > Freshwater > Lake > Sediment | place: USA: Wyoming | collected... | reverse complement strand
AGATGCTGGGAGGCGGTTTCTATGAACCGATCTTCTCTATGCTCAAGGAAGAGGATACCCTCAATCAGATCCGGATGCTCAGGGAATTTTCCGAGAACCGGTTTGGCTCTTCTCCTGACGGAATCTGGCTTGCAGAACGGGTATGGGATTCCTCCCTGCCCAAAATTCTGTCTCACGCCGGGGCTACATATACCATCGTGGATGACGTCCACTTCCGCTATGCCGGCCTTGCCCCTGAGGAAATCTTTGGATATTATATTACGGAGAAGGAGGGGTTATCGGTTGCTGTCTTTCCCATTGACAAGGGACTGCGCTACTCCATTCCCTTTAAACCCCCAGAAGAGACCATCGAATACCTGACGTACCTCGCAAGTGACAACAACGGCATGGCAGTAACCTATGCTGATGACGGAGAGAAGTTCGGCATGTGGCCGGGAACTCACCAGTGGGTCTATCAGGAACGGTGGCTGGATACGTTTCTCTCTCTCCTGGAAGAACAGGCTGACCTCATAAAAACCATGACGTTCTCTGACTACCTTCAATCCCATCCTCCCATGGGGAGAATATACCTCCCCAACGCCTCTTACGAAGAAATGATGGAATGGGCGCTTCCCGTCTCTTCTGCCCTTCGTTATCAGGATATGGTCAAGGAGCTCAGGGCCATGAACCGGGAAGAAAAGTATAAACCATTCTTAAGGGGAGGAATGTTCGACAATTTCCTCATCAAATATCCAGAGAGCAATCTCATGCACAAGAAGATGCTCTGGGTAAGCGATAAGGTGAATCGCCTGAACCAGGATCCCAACGATGTTCCGCCTGTGCAGGAAGCAAGGAAAGAGCTCTATCAGGGGCAATGCAACTGTGCATACTGGCACGGACTGTTTGGAGGTCTCTACCTGAACCACCTCCGGAACGCCGTGTACGAACACTTGATCAAGGCAGAAACAATCTCGGATACGCTCAACCATCCGGATGGTACCTGGCTTGATTTCAAGCTCTATGACCTCGACCGTGACTCCTCGCCGGAACTCATCATCTCCAGCGACACGATGAACCTCTACTTCAAGCCCAGCTATGGAGGCTCTCTCATCGAGTGGGATTATAAGCCCGCATCCTTCAATCTCACCAATGTCCTGGCCCGGAGGGTTGAAGCCTACCACAGGAAACTGAAGGAGGCAGAGAATCTGTCACAGAGGACCAATAACCATGAACCAAAGTCTATCCACGATATCGTGAGCCAGAAGGAGCAGGGGCTGGAAGAATTTCTCCACTATGACTGGTATAACCGTTACTCCTTTCTTGACCACTTGCTCGGGAGCGAGACCACCCTGGAAAACTTCAAGACCTCCCGCTACCCCGAATTGGGTGATTTTGTAAACCAGCCCTACCGGGTCGTCCAGATCTCCCATACCCCGTCCCGGGAAGAAATCCGGGTTACCCTTGGAAGGGAAGGCCACCTCTGGGGAAAAGACGGTAAGAGATTCCCCGTCAGGATCATCAAGAGCTTCAACGTTCGCGGCGGCAGCTCTGAAGTTGAGGTAGTGTACCAGATCACCAATCAAAATACGGTAACACTTAGGCTCTGGTTTGGCATCGAGTTCAATTTCAACTTCCTCTCCGGGAATGACCCGAAAAGATATTACTTCTTCCCGGGAAGGCACATCGCCGATGACCTCTTGAACAGCACCGGGAAAGAAGGAAATCTTGCAACCATCTGCCTCCATGACGAGTGGAAAAATCTCGAGGTTGCCTGTACCTTCGATCCCCCTGCCGAGGTATGGCGGTTTCCCCTGGAGACGGTTTCCCGGTCCGAAGAGGGGTTCGAACGCACCTACCAGGGCTCAGCAATCCTCTCCCACTGGGAAATGGAATTACCAGGAGGGGAGTCTAAAACATACCGGCTCCTCCTCACCGCAGGTGAAATAAAGAGTTTATAAGTCCTGCCGGTTCTACGGTTGACCTCACGGAAAAGATGAACTATGATTATGATAACAGCAGAGAGGTAATGAAGAGAATATGCCTGAGCTGAGGAAAGACCCCGTTTCAGGGAGGTGGGTAATCGTATCCACTGACCGGGGGAGAAGGCCTACCAGTTTTGCAGTGACGGAGAGAAAATTAACGGGCGGGTTCTGCCCGCTCTGCCCCGGAAACGAGGATAAGACCCCCCCGGAGATCATGGCCTACCGGCCTGATTGTTCCTCGCCGAATACACCTGGATGGACATTGAGAGTGGTGTCCAACAAATTCCCCGCTTTGCGGATTGAAGGCAACCTGGATAAAAGAGCTGAGGGGATCTACGACAAGATGAACGGCATTGGGGCCCATGAAGTGATCATTGAGTCGCCCAATCACAGTGAACTTCTCTCTACCATGCCCCTCAAAAATATCGAGGAAATCCTCAGGGCTTACCGGGAACGGATCATCGATCTCTCGCGTGATAAAAGGTTCCGTTATATCTCAATCTTCAGGAATCAGGGAGAGAGAGCAGGGGCATCGTTAGAACATCCCCATTCACAGCTCATCGCCCTGCCCGTTGTACCGAAAAGGCCCCTGGAGGAATTTGCCGGAGCAAAAAGTTACTTCGACTATAAGGAACGGTGTATCTACTGTGACATCATCGAACAGGAACTCACCGAAAGAGAAAGGATTGTAGGAGAGAACGCTGAATATTTTTCCCTCGCACCTTTTGCCTCCCGCTTCCCCTTTGAAATCTGGATACTGCCCAAGAGACATTTGTCAGCCTTTGAGCAAAACCCGGATTGGAAATATACATTTCTTGCCGAAATCTTCTCTGATACCTTTCAAAAACTGGACCGGGCACTGGCCTGTCCTCCCTACAATTACATCCTCCACACCGCCCCTCTGAATTCCCCCAGCAGCGAGTATAACCACTGGCACTTTGAAATCATACCCCGGCTCACCCGGATTGCAGGGTTTGAGTGGGGATCAGGGTTTTACATCAACCCTACCCCACCGGAAGAGGCAGCAAAATTCCTCAGGGAGAGTTAACCGGTCTCAATGCGAAAGAAACTGAGATGACCCAGATAACGAGCACAGAAATATTAAGCGGCGTCATCGAAATAGCCAACAACCCAAACCTTGAGAGTATCCAGAGGTTCAAGCGCCTCATGGACTATTTGTCAGAAAACTGTTCTCTCGACGTCTGTGCGCTTTACAGCTTGGACCCTGAGAAAAACATCCTGACCCTGTTGGTCCAGAACGAGAAGGGGAATACTGATCCCGGAAGAACGTACCCGGTTGGTGCAGGTCTCGTCGGAAAGGCGGCCCTTGAGAGAAAAATAATCATTATTGACACGGAAACTCAGCAGGATGAAAAACTTGCCGCATTACTGAGCGAGCATCAGGGCTACTCACAACTCGCCTTTATCCCCCTGATGGACGACCATTCCCTCTACGGGGTTTTGTGTCTGAAGGCCCGTTCGGGGAAACGGTGGGATGAGGATAAGGTTTGCCTCTTCTCGGTAGTAGCCAAGGGACTCACCGGGGCTATCCGCGGACTACAGCTCCGTGAGGAACATAGAAAGGCAATCACTTTGTCTGAGCGTTCAACCAGTGAGAAGGAAACGATCGTCAGAGAACTCTCTCTCCTCTATGAACTGTCTCAGGCGCTGATGACCACCATCAAATTAGAAGACCTCTTTCACATCACCCTGGCGGCAGTTACGATGGGGAAAGGCCTGGGCTTCAACCGGGCCATGCTCTTCCTTGTCAGCGAGAATAAAAAGCTGATCGAGGGAAAGATAGGCGTCGGGCCAGACAGTGCTGAAGAAGCAGGGAAAGTGTGGAAGGAGCTTGCAGAGAACGGCAAAGGCTTTCTCGAATGGGTCAAATCTCACCGGCGATGGAAAACGAGCAAGGTATCCTCTCTGATAGACCGAACAGTGCGAGAGGTAAAATTACCGCTCAGAGAAGAAAGCGGCCTTCTCGCCGAGGCTGTCCTGTTTGAAAAAACGTTCATCAGCGGCAATCCCCACCAGGATTCCATCATCTCCCAACAGATCTTTTCCAGGGTTCCTGCAGCACCGTATGCCCTCGTCCCGGTGTGCGGGAAAAAAGGGGCAATCGGGGTAATCATGGTTGACAACCTGTTCAACCAGAAGCCGATTACCGAACATGATGTGAAGCTTCTCACCATGCTGGCAAACCAGGCCGGTCTCGCCATTGAGAACTCCCGTCTGTATGAAAACCTCGGGGTAATGAACGAAGAATTGAGGGTTGCTCAGGAAAAACTGATCCAGAATGAAAAATTCGCTACCCTCGGCATGATGTCCTCGGTTGTTGTGCATGAAATAAAAAATCCCCTGGTGGCCATTGGCGGGTTTGCACGGAGGCTGGAAAAAAGCTCCACAACCCCCACGGAAAAGAGTTACTCTAAGATCATCGTGAAAGAGGTTGAGAGGCTCGAAAAAACCTTAACCGACATCCTCATCTTCTCCAAAGAGCCAAAGTTCGATCTCAAGGCAAACAACTTAAACCAGATTCTGGAAGACACCCTTACCCTTGTCTCTGAAAATTTAGATGACACCGGAATCCAGGTTGAAAAGAATCTGTCTCCTGATCTTCCCCTGATTCTCTGCGATTTTCAGCAGATCAAGCAGGTCTTCATCAACCTCTTCTACAATTCCATTGAAACCATGGAAGAAGGGGGAACCCTCACGGTGAAGAGCTACCCTGTCCGGGAAGACAATACCGCTGTCATTGAGGTGAGCGATACCGGCAAGGGCATACCCCCTGAAGTCCTGAATAACATCTTCAATCCCTTCTTCACCACCCGTGATAAAGGGGTGGGGTTAGGTCTTTCCATTGTGCAGAAGATTATCTCCTACCATAGAGGAAGCATTGAGGCCCGGAACAACCTGGAAAAAGGGGTCACCTTTACCATCCGGCTGCCTCTTCATGGGAATGGAATACCGATCGGACACACGGGAACGGGGGGGGGAGGCGATGAGAAAAAGAGGTAAGCGTTCCAAAAAGATCCTCGTTATCGATGATGAGGAAAACGTCCGCCTGCTCTACCAGGAGGAGTTGCAGGACGAAGGGTATGAAGTAATTCTCGCCTCCAACGGGCTTGAGGGCTTAGAGAAGCTGAACGCCCATAATCCAGACCTCATCACCCTGGATATCCACATGGCTGGTTTTGACGGGCTTGACATTCTTAAGCTGATCCGGGAAAGATCACGGAATGTGCCGGTAATCCTCTGCACTGCTTACGGAGAGTACAAACAGGACTTCAGGAGCTGGAGTTCCGATGCCTACATAGAAAAGTCTTCTGACTTGAATGAGCTCCTGACGAAGGTCAAAGAAATCCTTAAGTGAGGATGACGTTAGACGTAAAACGTCAGGGGTAAGATGGCTTATTATCTCCTTTTCACGCCTCACTCTTTACGCTTCCCGATTCACTAACCGCAGAATTTGCTTGCCAATTATCTGAATAATCACTATCTTTGTCTTTAACCACTGATATGGAACCGGGAAGAATCGTTATATTTATCGAGAATAAGAAAATCCTCCTGGGCGTCTGCCTGGAGGTAAAGAAGGATCGCCTCCACTGCCTCACCGAGTCGAACCGTGAAACCAACCTGAGCGCTCAACGGATTCTTCTGCAATCGCCATACAGCCTCAACCTCACTGAATCCAGAACAATGTTAATGGAGAGGCTCAAAGGCGTTGGGGAAAAGCAGGAAACATTAAAGGGTGAAATCTCCCCCCAGGAGCTCTGGGAGATGGTTAAGGATGAGGGGGAATCGTTCTCCGTACCTTACCTCTCTGAGGTGGTCTTTGGAAAGGGGTCATCGTTTGAGCATGAGGGGGCGGTACTGAGGGTACTTTTTGAGGACAGGCTCTATTTCAAGCTCCAGAAGGATAAGTTCTCCCCCTATACTCCATTCCAGGTGGAGCAGAACATTCTCAGGATCCAGAAGGAAATGGAAAGGGAGGAGATGTTACAGGAGGGGAGTGAATGGCTCAGGGCAATCTGGGAGGAGAAGGAAACAGCAGAGCCTTCGAGAAAACAGGAATTCATTCACCTGCTGAAAGAGATGGCAATCTACGGTGAGGAAGGCCCGAACTACTCCCAGACCAGAGAGCTGCTCAACCGTGCAAAACTTACCCAGCCCGATGCAGCCTTCAAGCTCATGGTTAAGATGGGTGTATGGAATGAAGATGAGAATCTGCTCCTCCACCAGTTTCAGGTCCCTGTTGAATGGTCGGAAGAAGTGCTCTCGGAAGTGGAAAAGATCTGCTCACAGTGCAGTCCCGGAATCTGGAAAAATACGAGAAGAGACATGACCTTTCTTCCCTGCTTTTCCATCGATTATGAAACCACCCGTGATGTGGACGATGCGCTGAGCCTGGAGAAAAAGGATGACACCACGTTCCGGGTTGGCATTCATATTACCGATGTAGCTGAGATCCTGCCGATTGACAGCCTGATCAATGAAGAAGCCTTTGAGAGAGGTGAAACGATCTATCTGCCCGAGGGAAAAATCTCCATGATCCCGCTCATGCTGTCCGAGGACCTCTGCAGCCTGGTAGCAGCGAGACAGAGGCCGGCTATCAGTATCTTCACCGAGCTCAACCGGGACGGGAATATCCTCAGTTTTGAGATCGTCCCGACCATCATAGAGATTAAAGAGCGGTTTGCCTACAGCGAGGTTGACCGTATGGTAGGGAGCGATGAGCGTTTTTCCCTTCTCTTTGCTCTCAGTCAGGGCCTGCGAAGGAAGAGGATTGAACAGGGTGCGCTGATCCTGTCCATCCCTGAAATCATGGTCAGAGTGAACGGGGACAAAACCATTCTCGTTGAAAAAAGAGAAAAAGAAACCGCAAGCCAGACTATCGTATCAGAGTTCATGATACTCGCTAACTGGCTTTCAGCCAGATTTTTCAAGGAAAGGGGCGTGCCGGCCATCTACCGTTCTCAGCTGGAACCGAGGGAACTGATCAATAGCGCACCTGACCGTGTTCCCCAGCTCCTTTTGAATTATCGTCAGAGGCGACTCTTAAGCCGGGCAGAGATCGGAACAGATCCTCAGTGCCACAGCACCCTGGGACTGGATTGCTATACCACCATGACCTCCCCTATTCGGAAATATATGGACTTAGTGATACAGAGGCAGTTAAAGTCTGTCCTGAACGGCAGCCAGCCGGAATACAGCGAGGAGGAATTGAAAAGAATTATTACAGAGCTTGAGATCACGCAGAACCGGATCAAAATGGTAGAACAGCAGAGACTGCGATACTGGCTCTTGAGATACCTGGAAAGAATGATCGGAGAAAAGGTAACTGCCATGGTTCTGGACAGAAACCACAGAGGCTATCTCCTTCTCTTAACTGACTATCTGATTGAAGTGAATTCTTCAATCCCGAACAGAGAGCTTCAGCCCGGCGATGAAATCATGGTAAGAGTGGAAAAGGTTGATCCGAGGTTGGAGATACTACGGGTAAGTCCCGTGTAAAAAAATTTTTCCTCTATGGTAAACGATATTATTAATTTGGGTTGACAATAGGACACGAAAGTGAAAGAAGAGTACCTGCGCTCTATCCAGTTGAAACTGCACGATCTCAGGCAGAAAGGGCTTTACCGTATTCTCAGGGCAGTAGAAGGGGGTCAGTCTCACCGGGTAAAGCTTCAGGGAAGAGAAGTGATCCAGTTCTCCTCGAACAACTACCTTGGACTTGCCTCACATCCACGGTTAAAAGAGAAGGTGGTAAAGATTGTGGAGGAGTATGGCTGCGGTTCAGGTGCTTCCCGCCTGGTCTCGGGGAACCTCAACCTTTATGAACAGCTTGAGGTAAAACTGGCTCGTTTCAAGAACACATCGTCAGCGCTCGTCTTTAACTCCGGCTACATGGCAAACCTCGGCGTTATAACCTCCCTCATGCAGGAGGGGGATGTGATCTTCAGCGACGAATTGAACCATGCAAGTATCATTGACGCCTGCAGGATGAGCCGGGCAGAGATTGTCATCTTCCGTCACCGGGATGCAGAAAGCCTTGAAGGTCTGATGAAGACAAAGAAGGGGTGCAGGAAACTGATCGTAACTGACGGCATCTTCAGCATGGAGGGAGATATCGCTCCGCTTCCTGATCTTGTGCGTATCGCTGAACGATACTCGGCACTGCTCATGGTAGACGACGCCCATGCAACCGGCATCCTCGGCAAGAGGGGGAGCGGCACGGCAGAACATTTTGGATTGGAGGGAAGAGTCGACATCCAGATGGGTACACTCTCCAAGGCGCTGGGAGGATTCGGTGCCTACATTGCAGGCGATGATGAGCTCAGAGATTATCTCATCAATACGGCGAGGAGCTTCATTTTCACTACTGCCCTCCCCCCCGCCGTGCTGGCATCGAGCATTGCTGCCTTAGAGGTGATCGAAGAAAATCCCGGCTTGAGGGAGAGGCTCTGGGAAAACGTCAGGTCTTTCAAGCCGAGGGTTCAAGCCCTCGGTTTCCAGATAACTGGAACCGAAACCCCCATTATTCCTGTTATCATCGGAGACCCACACCTAACTGTCCAGATGGCACAGATGCTCTTCGATGAAGGGGTCTGGATGCAGGCTATCCGCCCCCCGGCAGTTCCTGAAGGAACTTCCCGCCTGAGGATTGCCCTTATGGCTACCCACACGCGGGAAGAACTCGAGATAGCACTATCTGCACTGGAGAAGATAGGCCGGAAACTTGGGGTGATCTGATGCCATGTAATCAAATCCAAAATCCTAAATCCGAAACTCGAAACAAATTCAAAATTCAAATTTCCAAAATTCAAAACCGAATCTGTTTTAGTCATTTGTATTTTGAGCATTTGAGATTGTTTCGGATTTCGACATTCGAATTTCCAATTTTATTATTATTCCCCAATCCGCATTCCGCAATCCCCACTATGGTGTGACATGCCCTACTGTACTCTAAATGACGGAACCAAACTCTCCTACGAATCCTGCGGCAGAGGTAACCCTCTCCTCTTCATCCACGGCTGGTCATTCAACGCTGGAATCTGGAAAGGTCAGATTGAACATCTCAGGGATCAATTTCAGATCATAGCAGTAGATTTGCGGGGGCACGGAAAATCAGAAGCAGGGAAAGCGAGACTATCCTTACCGCAGTTTGCCTCTGACCTGGCTCACCTGGTAGAGAGACTTGAACTGCGCGAGGTCAATCTTGTCGGATGGTCGATGGGTGGATCTATCGCCCTCAGACTGTCCCTGTCATGCCCTGAGCGGCTGCAATCCCTCACCTTGGTCAGTGCCACCCCCTCACTGATCCAGAGAGAAGGCTTCCCTCATGCCCTGCCTTTGGCCGTGGTAAAAAGGCTCAAGGCAGAGGTGAAGAGGGATCACAGGAAGGCCCTGAAGGCGTTTCGAGACCTGATCCTCTCCCCAGAAGAAGAAAGCTTAGACACTATCGACACTATAAAAAACAACCTGCGACATGGGTTGAATGGGTCAAGGGAGACAGCGGAAAATTCTCTCGTTTCTCTCATGGAAGAGGATCTGAGAGATTCCCTGGGCAGCATCTCCCTCCCCACGTTGATCATCCACGGCGAAAAAGATCAGATCTGCCTGCCGGGTGCTGGCTTCTTCCTCAGGGAGAAACTGATACATGCAAAACTTCTTATGCTGGAAGGATGCGGTCACGCACCATTCTTGACCAGTCCCCTCCAATTTAACAAGGGATTAACGGAATTCCTCCACTCTCTATGATCGACAAATCCAGACTCAAAAAGTCTTTCAACCGCAGTGCCTCAACCTACGACAAGTATGCAAAGATCCAGACTGCCGTCAGTGCAGAACTTGTAAGCATTGTCAGCAAGCTCCGTATAATCCCCAATAAGGCTCTGGATATTGGCAGTGGTACTGGTACCATCGCCCTGCACATCTCCAGACTCTTTCCCCGTGCAGGAATCTTCGGTTGTGATATTGCCCTGGCTATGGCAAAAAGGGCAGGAGAAAAGAGCAGAGAGGCCGGAGCCAGGAACCTTCACTTCGCGGTAGCAGACGGGGGATCCCTTCCCTTCCGAGACCGGCAGTTTGACCTGACAGTTTCCAGCCTTACCTACCAGTGGGTGGATGATCTGCCAGGTGCTCTCCGGGAGGTCTCCCGTATCCTGAAACCCCGCGGTCACTTTGCCTGCACCCTTCTGGGGAAGGAAACCATGTTTGAACTAAAATCATCCTATCGTAATGCTCAAAGGGAGGCAGGGAATGGCCGCCCCCCTCACTTCCATGAATTTGCAGAAGCCGGGTCTATCCTTCCCATGCTGGAACAGAGCGGATTTACCAATATCCACATCACCAAGAGTATAAAAAAGGAGTATCATCCTGACATCAAATCGATTTTTTCTACGCTGAAGGCAATAGGTGCCCAGAACGTTTCCCGGGAGGCGCCGAAAGGCCTTGGGAGGAAGGAACTCTTTCACTGGCTTGCCCGTTTTTATGAGGAGAATTTCAGAAACCTTTCAGGCCTTCCCCTGACCTATGAGATATACTATGTAATTGCACAGAAGGGGTGAACGGCTTGCGCTTCAGTTGCGAGCGAAGCGAGTCTGCCGGAAGCGTTTGTTAGGTCAGGATCCACTGCCGCACTCACCAGATAAACGGAATCAGCCGATACCGTGTGGCCTGGCGGTAGTCCGTGTATCCCGGCAGATGTTCCGCCAAGAACCGTTCCTCGTCCAGCAGCCTCAGGACGATCATGATTGAGAGAGGAATGACGAGCAGCAATGCCCAAAACGATCCCAGGGCAATGGGAGTGGCAAAAAAGAGCATCTCCACACCCGTGTACATCGGGTGTCGCACGATGCAATAGGGGCCGGTCGATATCACCTGCTGATTGGTGTAAACTTCAATGATACTGGATGTGTAGCTGTTCTCCTTGAAGACCAGAAAGACAATGTAGAACGCCAGCACAACACAAACGTCCGCGGCGATGGACAAGGAGATTGGAACGGTGGACCAATGAAAACGGTGATCAAGTCCAGGAATGATGAACGAAATTAAATACAGAACGCCTGCCACCGTCTGGCCGATTCTCTGGCGTTGTTCGGTCTCGCCGCTTTCACCGCCTTTGAGGCGGCGCTCCAGGAGTGCCGGGTCGTTTCTAAGCAGATAAACACTGGTCCCCATGACCGCTGCAAGGAGAATGAGGCAGTAGACCCAGGCCTCCCAGTAGTCGAGTGTCCAGGCGGAGAGAAAGAGCACGAGCCCCAGGACGACAGGAAACAGTGCCGATTGTATCAGAGTCTTCGTGGTTAGACTGCTCACGTTTTCACTCCCGATTTCGCTCCAGATAATATATTCAAAACTTCCGTGAGCTGATCCTCAGAAAAATACCTTTTAATCCAATCTTCTATCATCTGCTTTGCCAGAGGTAGTAAAGCAAAAGAAGCAACGCGCCAAGCAGAACACCCACGATCAACGTCCGCGGAGAAAAGGAAGGCTCAAATTTGGCTGGCTGCGGGATATCACCTGGATAGGGGGTTCCAGGTTCTCCTCTCATGCGGCTGCTGATTTCTGCGAGATCAATCTCAGGTGATGCATCGCCAGTTTCAGCTGCTCGTAGCACTTTTTCGTATAGTTGGCGGACGTCCTGAGGCATCGCGTCCATGCTCTCGTATTCCGTGCCATTGAAAACAATTTTTGTCCGCATCATCGCGGGATCTGTCTGGTGCCCTGAGTCTGCCCGTGAAGCCATTGCTTTCTTAAACGTCTCCCGAATGGCATCAGGCATTTCCTCAATGGAATTGTATTCTTTTCCATTGATTTTGAACTTGCGCTTAATGTTTATGTTGAGGTTCATTTCATTGTCCTCCTTCATTGACTATCAAAGGCAACGTAGCCAGAAAGGTGTCAGGTCTTGACATTTGACACATGTGATCTTTTCCCCCTTCTTCCTCGAGGTTGATCAGTCTCTCATTGTGTAACATCTCTTGCCCTGTAGTGATCTAATGTCACAAGTCAAGACCTGGCACAGTTTTCCTCGCTGGAGATAGCGCGTCACGTTTTCTTTGTTGTTCAAACCGGTGACGATTATGTGCAGATACGTAGGCTTTTGGGTGATCATCAGTTTGTATGACATTGTCACCTCCATAGCTCAACGCAAAAACTCAGCGGCACGGCCTGGATGAGATTGTTAAGTTTTCTCATTGTTTTTTGCTGAATAAATGGTCGGCTCATGCACATTTACATACAAATATTCATTACCCGAAGCATCTGTGATAATACTCATCTCGCTATCACCTCGATGCTGCAATAGTTCTTGGTATATTAATTTGCCCGCAGAGTCATAAATCAATAACATCGAGCGACGAGAGGTTGCTCTCAACTGCACCAAAACTGCTAAGCCCTTAGAGGCTGAATTGTCTGAGCCAAACTGAAGAGCATAAATTCCCCCTATATAATCATCAAATTTCTTTAAATCAGCCATAATAATTTCATTTCCACCTTTGTCGAGTATCTTAAGGGTATTATCATCGATTACTTTGAAATCTATTTTCTTACCATTCCATTGAAAAGGTGCGATTTTCTCCTTGTCGTCAGAGTAAATTGTAAATACAAATGCTGCTTCATTTTGTTTTGTGCCAATCCATGTAGATGGCGATATTTTCATGATTTGACCAATATCAAATATGACATGTGGCCTTTGTTTTATTTCCTTATACTCAACAAACGCAACTCCGGAGAAAAAAGCTAACCCAAGGAAACATAGAAATAGAATATTCATGATTTGATTGCCCCGCTTAGAAATGGAGCGAGGCATCACAAATCTGCCCACAACGCCTCGCGCGACTAAGCCGACGCAGAAACAAGTAAGCGCGAGTAATGCCGCATAAATTGGAACAAAAATGAAACCAAGCACGTGTGTGGAACTTGGCCGTCCGATGAAAGGTTCAGCCATAAGTGCGGTTAAACCGAAAATAGCGCCGAAGCCCCCAATGAAACCTGCCAATAGGTACGGGAGATTGAAAGGAAATTTATCTGGGAATATTTTCATTTCTTAAAACTTAACCCCGAAGGGTGCCAGGTCTTGACATTTGACACATGTGATTTCTTCTTTGTTCTTCCATGAGGTTGATCACTCTCTCATTGTGCAACATCTCTTGCCCTGTAGTGATCTAATGTCACAAGTCAAGACCTGACACAGTTTTCCCTCCCTTCAGCGGTCCGCTCCAACTGCGTGTTATGCGTTTCTTTTCGGGCGCTGCAATTCCACAAGGTGCAAGATTGGATTCAGCGATAGGAGCTCGCTCAATGAATCTCGCTTACGGCGATTGCAGTCTCGGTGCAGCAACCGCAGATTTTCAGTAGTCGAAGTGCCACCTTTCGCATAAGGAATAATGTGGTCAAATTCGACCTCGTTGTCTGGAACTGGTTCGTGGCACTTTTGGCAAATTTGCCCATCTCGCCTGATGACCTTCAACATGACGTCTCTCGGGATAGCTCGACTGCGAGTCCTTAAATCCTTCGTCTCCGTCAGTGGCTCACCGACAAAGAATACCGGACATAAATGCCCGAAGACTTTACACGAAGCATCTTCGACGATCTTTGGTATTGACTGAGGATAGCTCTGGCTTTCGAAGAACTGGAGGTCCGCCTTAAAAGACTTTCGTCGTCTTCCGCTCAGCTTTGTACCATCTGGAAGCCGACCGGATTCAAGACAGGAGCGCAAATGCCGCTGATGTTCCTCAGTTTCTCGTCTAGTTAAAGGCGGAAGCGGAAACTCTTCAACTAACGGCCCATACGGGCAGTACTTGAGCTCCCAACATGGCTTGCAAACCCTGCGGAGCTTCCTCTTCCAGTCCGCCAAGATCTTTCTGGAGGGTACGCTAACTTCGCAGCCAAGAGCTTTTTTGATTGAAGGATGCAGCTTAGTTGCTTTCATACGCATAACATTATCTTTCTGTTTATTCTACAGTTGGCAATATTACTATAAGATGAAGATCTACTGTCAATCTTTTTTAAACGAAATATGGGAATAAGGAATTGTATTACAAACTCTCTTGCAGTATAAAATTAAAAGCTTAGATTATTCGGATTCTAAGGAGTCCATTGGATAAATAGGATGAAAGAATAAGGAACACTGGATGACAAAGGAAACAAAACAACTCGAACAGGACGACAAACAGTACATCTGGCACCCTTTTACTCAGATGAAGGATTACACGGCAGAAACACCTCTGATTGTTAAGAGAGCCAAGGGTTCCTACCTCATTGATACTGATGGAAAGAAGTATATCGATGGTGTTTCATCACTCTGGGTAAACATCCACGGCCACCGAAAAAAAGAGATTGACCAGGCAATCATGAGACAGGTGAGGCAGGTCTCTCACTCCACGCTGCTCGGTCTTTCCAATGTCCCGGCAATCAAATTGGCAAAAAAGTTGATATCGATTGCCCCGCGTGGTCTGACCAGGGTCTTCTTTTCGGATAACGGCTCTACGGCCGTGGAAGTTGCCCTCAAAATCGCCTACCAGTACTGGCAGCAGAGAGCTACGCCTCGCAAGGAAAAGACCCGGTTCATCTCGCTTAAGAACGCTTACCACGGCGATACCCTTGGCGCTGTGAGTGTGGGAGGGATCGATCTCTTTCACGAAACCTACCGTCCCCTCCTCTTTACTACTTACAAGGCTGCATCTCCGTACTGCTACTGGTGCAGCCTGAAAAAACGGTATCCGGGATGTCGCCTTGCCTGCCTCAATCAACTGGAAGGGGTGATGGAGAGATACCATAAAAAGATTGCGGCAATGATTATCGAGCCTGAAGTCCAGGGCGCAGGAGGAATGCTCATGTCACCACCCGGCTATTTGAAAGGGGTAAGGCGCCTCTGCAGTCAATACTCTATCCTCTTCATCGCTGACGAGGTAGCCGTCGGCTTTGGAAGGACCGGCAGGATGTTTGCCTGCGAACATGAAGGAGTACGTCCCGATATCATGGCCGTTGCAAAAGGGATAACCGGCGGCTATCTCCCCCTTGCTGCCACCCTCACCACGGAGGAGGTTTACCAGGCTTTCTTAGGCGAGTATCGGGAATTCAAGACATTCTTCCACGGCCACACCTATACCGGCAACCAGCTTGCCTGTGCTGCTGCCCTGGCTAACCTTGAGATTTTTGAAAAAGAGAAGACCCTTCAAAAACTCCAGGCGAAAATTTCCTATCTGGGAAATAAATTAAGGCCTTTTACTCCTCTGTCACACGTGGGAGAAGTGAGACAAAAAGGGTTCATGGTAGGCATTGAACTGGTGAAGGACAAGAAGACGAAAGAACCTTATCCCTTGGAGGAAAAAATTGGGATCAGGGTCACCGGCGAGGCGAGGAAGCGGGGGGTGGTGATCAGGCCGCTCGGGAATGTCATTGTCCTCATGCCCCCTTTAAGCATTTCTTTTAAGGAGCTGAATACGCTCATAGAGGTTGTCTATGAATCCATACAGGAGGTAACCCGGGATTGAGGAAAGGGATCTTTGTCACCGGAACTGACACCGGCGTCGGGAAGACCTTATTGAGCGGTGCCCTCGCTTCGGCCTTACGCGGACGGGGAATGAATATTGGTGTAATGAAACCAGTAGAGAGCGGCTGCAAGAGGTTAGAAGGCAGCCTGGTTCCTTCCGATTCCCTCTCCTTAAAAGAGCTTTCCGGATCCAATAATGACATCGACCTGATCAATCCTTATCGCCTGGAGCATCCCCTCGCCCCGGCTACGGCTGCGGAGATGGAGGGAGTAAAAATTGAAGCTGCAAAGATAGAGAATGCCTATAACCGGATGGAAAGGAACCATGATCTCATGCTGGTCGAAGGTGCGGGGGGGCTGCTTGTCCCTCTGGGGGATTCACTCCTCATCGCCGACCTGATCAAGTCCCTCCGTCTTCCCGCCTTAGTGATCGCCCGTTCGAGCCTCGGCACGATCAACCATACCCTCCTTACGCTGAGAACGGCAGAGGTATCGGGCATAGAGGTGTTGGGAGTGATTATCAATCATGCAACTCCTGACCAAGGGCTTGCCGAAGAAACCTGTGCCAGCAGTATCAGAAAGTTCACCCCCGTTCCCATCCTCGGTATCTTCCCCTTTGTCGAAAATTCCAAAAAAAATAACAGAGAATATCTTAGGGATTTAGCTGAAAGGTATGTTAATATCAATCATCTGCTTCGCAGATTTGAAGGAGTGGAAAAACTGGATTGACAGTCCTGAAAATAGAGTTCTTCGTTGCTCAACATTTTGTCGACAATTCTAAATCTCGCTACATTGCAAATTCGAAACTCACCGCCTGCGGCGGTTCAGACAGCCGAATTTGCAACCGTTCCGCTCGATAAGAATTGTTAACGAAAAAATCTTGCACGCACTCAGAACCCTCTTTTCAGTCGTACAAAAGCCTCATAGTGAAATTTTGATTTAATCGCAATATGAGCCAGAGACCTAAGTTATTCCTTATTGACGGCAGTTCCTATATCTACCGGGCATACTTTGCCCTTCCCTACCTCTCCAACTCTGCCGGTATGCCGACCAATGCCATCTACGGGTTCACCCAGATGCTGATCCGAGTGGTGAAAGATCATAAACCAGCCTACCTGGCGATGGTGCTCGATGCCCCCGGTCCTACCTTCCGCCATGAAGTGTACGAACCGTACAAGGCCAACCGGCCGAGCATGCCAGAAGAGCTGATCCCCCAGATCCCCTACATAAAAGAGATTACCAAGGGGTTCAGGATCCCCATCCTTGAGAAACAAGGCTATGAGGCTGACGACATCATCGGGACTATGGTGGAAAAATGCAAAAATGAAGCAGACATTATCATCGTGAGCGGCGACAAGGATATGATGCAGCTGGTCTCGGAGGGAGTGACTGTCCTGGATACCATGAAAGAAAAGGTCTACGATCAGACTGAAGTGGGGCGCAGGTTTGAAGTAAATCCTTCCCAGTTAACTGACGTATTTGGCCTGTCCGGCGACACATCGGACAATGTGCCTGGAGTCCCTGGAATCGGTGAAAAAACGGCAGTTAAATTAATAAAGGAGTTTGGAAACATCGATGACCTTTTCAAAAACGTGGATAAGGTAGCCGGTGAAAAACTTCGCGAAAATCTCAAGAAGTACCAGCAGCAGGCCCTGTTGAGCAAGGAGCTGGTGAGGATCCGCACTGATGTTCCTCTCTTCATTAACCTTCCAGATTTCCGCCTGATACCGGCTGACAACGAACGGCTCAAGGATCTCTTCAAGGAACTTGAGTTCAACAAATTCGTCAGGGAACTTACCTCTCAGAAGACCATCTCGTATGACGACTATCAGGTGATCAACCGGATGGAGGATGTAGAAAAACTCATGAGAACGCTGAGGGAGACAGGGGAATTCTCCCTCGATCTGGAAACCACCTCCCTCTTCCCCATGGAGGCGGAGATTGTCGGCATTTCTTTCTCATGGAGAGAGCATCAGGCATGTTACATCCCCGTTGCCCATCAGGATACAACCATGCCCCAGCTTGAACGTGCCCGTGTCCTGTCTCTGTTGCAGCCTCTCCTCGAGGACGAAAAGATCAGGATATACGGACAGAACATCAAGTATGACTACATCATCCTCCAGCGTTACGGGATAATCATCCGGGGAATAGCCGGTGATACCATGATCGCCTCCTATCTCCTCAACCCGACAAAACACAATCACAACCTGGAAGAGCTTGCCCTGGAGTACCTCGACCACCAGATGATTACCTACAAGGACCTGACCGGCATCGGAAAGAAGGCCCTGTCGTTTGACCGGGTGGGAATCGAGGAGGCAAAAGTATACTCCTGTGAGGATGCTGACGTCACCTTTCTCCTGGCAAAATTACTTCTCCCGAAACTGGAAGAAGAGGGTTTAAGTGAACTCTTTTACCAGGTGGAGATGCCCCTGGTGGAAGTCTTAGCCAGGATGGAGATGAACGGAGTGAAGATAGACGTAAACCTGCTCCAGGAGATGTCTCAAGAATTTGAATCCCTCCTGAACTCTTCGATGGAGAAGATCTACGGACTTGCCGGTGAGGAGTTCAATATCAACTCACCTCAGCAACTGGGGAACATTCTCTTCGAAAAACTGAAGCTTCCCGGTGCACGCAGAACCAAGATCGGTTATTCCACGGACGTAGAGACTCTGCAAAAGCTTGCCCCGCATCATCCCCTCCCTGCCGAGATCCTTGCCTTTCGGAGCCTTTCCAAGCTCAAGTCAACCTACATTGACGCATTCCCGAGGATGATTAACCCCCAGACGGGGAGGCTGCACACTTCCTATAATCAAACAGTAACCGCTACCGGCAGGCTGAGCAGCAGTGACCCCAACCTCCAGAATATCCCTATCCGTTCTCCGGAAGGGAGGAGGATCAGGGAGGCCTTCATCGCCGACAGGGGGAGGAAAATCCTCTCCGCTGATTATTCCCAGATTGAACTCCGCATCCTCGCCCACCTCTCTCAGGATGAGACCCTCATGAAAAGTTTCCGTGAGGGGGAAGACATCCATACCAGGACTGCTGCGGAAATCTTCGGTGTCAGCCCTCACCTGGTCACTCCACAGATGCGGAGAGAAGCCAAGGTGATCAACTTCGGAATCATCTATGGGATGAGCGCATACGGGCTGGCGAAAGAGCTCGGCATAGACCAGAAGATTGCCAAGGCCTATATCACCGACTATTTTAAGAAGTACCGGGGGGTAAGAGAGTACATCGATTCCGTGCTGGAGAAGGCGCGGGAAAAGGGATATGTAACCACCCTGAAAAACCGCAGGCGCTACCTCCCGGAAATTACCAGCTCCAATCAGGCAATGAGGCAGTTTGCAGAACGGATGGCGATCAATGCTCCCATTCAGGGCACAGCCGCTGATCTGATCAAGATCGCCATGATTAACATCCAGAGAAGGATTGAGGAACAGGGGATGGAAACGAACATGGTCATCCAGATTCACGATGAGCTGGTCTTTGAAGTCCCGGAAGAAGAGCTCAGAGAAGCAGCAAATCTCGTGAAACAGGAAATGGAGGGAGTGATTGACATTTCAGTCCCCCTTAAGATAGATATAAGTAGTGGCAAAAACTGGAGTGAAGCCCATTGAAGGGCTTGGCTGTATGGTGAGGATATCCAAAATGAAACAGAACAGTACCGGGATCGTCTTTTCCTTTTTTCTCATAGTCATGTGCCTCTTGCTTATCAATCCCTTCGACCTCAGAGGAGAAGAGGTGCCTCCAATCCTTACCATTCATAAGATCCTGCAGGTATTTGAAGACAGGGAACAGGGAGGGGTATACCATACCTTCTCCGAGGATTTAACTAAGGTGATCAATCTAAACAAGTATTCTCTTGATCACTTTGCAGTTGTTGAAAACCACCTTGTGAACTTCCTGCTCAGGGGGGATGCGAAAGAACTGGAACAGGCTGAGAAACTCACGTCCTTTGCCCTCGACAAGTTTGAAGATAAAGGGAGAAAGGGGTTTTTCACAGCAGCTTCCAAAAACTGGGTGACTACGGACGACAGCAAGGATACCGCCATCATGGCAAAGGTTACCCAGGTTCTGTTCCTGCTCTATGAGTGCACGATGAACGAAAAGTATCTCCTGAAGGGATTTGACACCCTTGACCTCCTGCTCAGCCAGTGCTGGGATGAAAAAGACGGAGGATTTTTCAACTCATTTACTGCCGACTGGGGAGTGAAATCAGCTCTCAAAACACTTCCCACACACATCCAGATACTCCTGGCGCTGGAGGCTGGCTGGAAGAACGGCCTTGATTCCAAGTACGCAGGGAAGGCGGAATACTACCGGCAGAGGGCCAGGGAACTCGCCGACCTGATCGAAGAGAAAATGTATGATACGAAGTATGGCGGCTTTTTCACCTCCTGCAACTCCGACTGGACCGTGAAAGACTCGCGTAAGGATACCGAGGCTCTCTTCAGGGCTGTTGCTGCTCTTTCCATCCATTATAACCAGCTTGGCCCGATGATCTTTGGCCCGCGGAAAGGAAGCATCTCTTACTATGGAAAAGCTTTTCCGTCGAGTTATGCCTACCGGGGTCCCGCACCCAATCCCGACCTGCTGGGCATGGATGCCTATCACTTCATAAAGCTTGCGGGCGATGTTGCAACGCTGCTCATCAAGAAGGCCTGGGATGATAAAAAGGGTGGATTCTACAACATCTGTTCCCAGGAGTGGGAGCCTGTGGATGCGAACAAAGAGATGCTCGCCCACGCTGCTGCTATCAATGGTTTGAACAGCTTCTACCGGTCCACCGGTATGGGGGAATACAAGGAAAAGCTGAACCAAGTTTTGAATCTCCTGGACGATAAGGCTGAGGGCGAGGTCACCCCCGGCTTCTTTGACATCTATAACTTCAACTGGGAACCAATCTACCGGGAAAAAAACCTCTTCACTAATCTGGAAACGTATAGTGCCATATCTTCAGCCCGCCCCATCCAGAAGATATCCTTCCCCAGAATCCGGTTCAAAGTCTGGGTTGACCCGGACAATATAACCATACGGGAAGGGGAAGCGGCAGAGTACAAGATAACCATTCAGAATCAGGGGTTCACTGAAGAGAAGGTAAGGATTGGAGGTTTCACATCCCTCTCGAGCTGGATATCTCCGAAAGAACTCTTCATAGAGATCCCGCCGCACCAGATTATTACGTACACCCTTCAGGTCCGCCCACCGTTCGGGCTGATGCATAAAAAGTATCCCTTTGAGATCACCGTTGTCCCGGCAAGGGACACGTCACAGTATTTCACCGGCAGTGCTGCAGTAACCATAGAATAGGGGTCAAGGGTTCAAGTGAATGCGGAAAGCGGGGTGGCGAATGCGGAATAAAATCAGCGAACAGTCGTTAGTCCGCCGTAGGCGGGGTCGTCAGTTTGTTTTTTTGCTATTCACTATTCACCATTTACTGTCCACTATCTTTACCCTTGAACCCTCGAATCCTTGAACCCTTTTATTTTCATCAGGAGGTTTATATGAGACTGAAGGATAAGATTGCTCTTGTTACCGGTGCCGGAGGTGGCATAGGGAGTGTCACTGCAAAACTCTTCGCCCAAGAAGGGGCCATGGTTATTTTGAGCGATATCAGCGAAGAAGGATGCAAGAAGGTCCTCAAGGAGATCCTTGATAAAGGCGGCAAGGCAGATATGATCCCGGCAGACGTAACGAAGGAACAGGACATCATCAACATGTTTAACTTCGTGAAAGAAAAATATAAACGCCTTGATATCCTTGCCAACATTGCCGGAGGAGATTTCGAAAACAATGTGGGAGTAACT
>Ga0315282_10005624_pt1 | contig 21272 bp, 24 predicted proteins | sample YL17G07_20_MG_FD_203693 | JGI IMG/M metagenome (GOLD analysis project Ga0315282, IMG submission 203693) | Sediment microbial communities from Yellowstone Lake, YNP, Wyoming, USA - YL17G07_20 | ecosystem: Environmental > Aquatic > Freshwater > Lake > Sediment | place: USA: Wyoming | collected... | reverse complement strand
CTCAAGCCCTCCGTGGTGGCCTCTTGCCCGTTGTTGAGGTTAAGCAGACCAAGAATAAGATCATGCGCATACAGGAACTCGCGCCCTACTTCGAGAATGGCACCATGCGAATTAGTCCCTCTCAAGAGGAGTTCTTGTTAGAATATCTGCAATTTCCGAAGGGCGAACATGAAGACATCCTCGACGCGTTACATCTCGCGTTTAGTCAAGTGAGGCAACCCATCAACCTCACTCACTCGGGGTCTTGGAAGATATGACCAAACATACAAAAGCTACAGCGAAGGGTCGAATTGATTTCACAACGAAACGAGCGAATGCGAAGCAGGTTATCCTGCAGGTTGGGGCACGCCGCGACTCCCTCACGGGAGGTGGAGGAACAGCCGGTGTCTGGGTTACAAGCGAACTACTCCACAGCCCCGGAGCGGATTGGGACAAGTGGTACGAAACTGCATTCGAACTCGTTCCCGAAGCCGGATCAGCCATCGACCAACTCGCAAGCCTCGTCAGTGGCTTCGACTTCATCGCCAAAGAAGGCGATGCTGACAGCGTAGACATGCTTAACGAGCTTATTGACAAGGCAAAGATCGCGTTCCGGCAGACAATCCTCAACGGCGTCTGGAACTACTACACTTACGGAGGCTGCTACATTCAACCCGTCTGGCAGGGCATGATCCGTAACAGCGAATTAGCTAGTCTTCGGAGCCCTCAACCTAGCACCATGACGCCCATTCATGCCACACAGAAGGAGATAGCGGACTTCAAGGCAGCCTATGTAAAAGCCAAAGTTGCCATGCCCGCCGGCATTGACAACGTGAAGTTGAATGGGGATCGTGTAGGTTTCATTCAGAAATCAGGCGAATTAGTGCAACCATTTCTCGCAACCGAAATCATCTTCATACCTCGAAGCACCCCGAAATACCCTGACGGAGTAAGCTGCCTCCGCAACCTATACCGGAAGATCATCAGCGTCGGTGGCAGCGAAGAGATGCTGACTCGTCAAAGCCGCATCTACAGTAATCCGCCTTGGCACCTCCGAGTTGGATCAGATAAGTACCCATGCGAGCCTAACGACTCAGGGCAAGCCATGATTGATTTCGTGAAGACACAACTTGGACCGTTAGCTGAAGCGGGCGAGTATGAGAATATTACGCAACTCATTCTGCCGAACTGGGTGGAGTTCGTATTACCACGCTTCGACATCCCCATCGCGGCGCCGATGATGGATCACCTGCAGCGGGAGCGGGATTCAATACTCGTCAGTATTGGCGTGCCCCCCGCAGTTTTATCCGCTGAGGGCTTCCGTGCCACAGCGCAAGAGGCTCTGAGGATGCTTGAGGATCGCGTTGTTCCGATTCGTGACTTGTTTGAGCATCGATTAACTGATGAGTTGCTGCTTCCTTGGCTCACTTGGAAACATAATGGAGCAGAGGAAGGCACGACTTGGTTTATGCCTGAGTGGAACTGGCATGACATCACCCCCGACGACATGAACGCAGTCCGATTAAGCCTCACTCAAGCGGCTGGACTCGGCTGGATGAGTAAAAATGAGGCACGAGTAATTCATGGCGGACTCCCCGTCATCGAAACCGACCAACCCCCCGAACCACAAACCCCAATCTCACCATTAACTCCCACATCACCCGAGCAAACGTCACCGACGATTCAGGGCATGACCCCACAACTCCTTGAGGCGCAGTATGGGAAGCCGCTGAAACAGATCATCATGGAAACTATGAATCCTGAAGGACATAAGGTACGCTCGCATCGAGCAGCCGCGAGATTCCTAGGAATTTCCCCCACGACTTTGTATGCGTGGCGTCAGAAGTGCGGACTATTCCCAGATGGGATCCCAAAGGGTCCGTGACGATGATTCAGTTATCTGATCCTGACTCATCCATCCCCCATGTGGGTTACGGTCATGAGGTGCATGGAAAATTCGTTTGTGACCCGTCCGACTGGTTCGGTCCCGGCGTGAACATTGACGTAACCGACTCCGTAACGATAGAACCACATGTCATCGTCAGCCATGATTGTGAGATCATCCGTCATGAACATGACTTCGGAAGAGACCGCACCAAACTCGGCAGCCACTCCCCACTTGTGATTCATGAAGGCGTCTTCTTTGGTTGTCATGTCATCATCCTAGAAGGCTGCCATGAAGTCGGCGCATGGTCCGTAATCGGTGCCGGCTCAGTCATCACAAAGGACGTGCCAAATTACGCGATTGTTGCGGGGAATCCTGCTCGACAAGTTGGAACCGTGAAACAATGAAGATCCTCGTCCTCTCAGCCCACACGGATGATGCGGAGCTGGGCTGCGGTGGAACAGTAGCGGCGCTTGCTGAACGTGGAGACGAATTGATTCATGTTGTCTTCTCAATCTGTGGGAAGCTTGAGCATCTAGAAGAGTTCTACGCGGCGAATGAGGCTCTTGGGATTCCGCGGGGAATGAATGAGATTGTAAACTTGGAACATCGTGTCTTCCCTGAGATCAGGCAGACGATCCTCGAATACCTTTACAGTCTCGGGAGACGGTATATGCCTGAACTTGTCCTCTGTCCTTACCTACATGATATTCATCAGGACCACCAAACCGTAGCGAATGAGGCAGTGCGGGCATTCGGTCGAGGAACAAGCATCTGGATGTATGAGTTGCCCTACAACTGCCCAGACTTCAAGCCAACCATATTCGTTCCGATAAGTCAGTTCCTACTTCAGAAGAAACTTGACGCACTCCACTGCTACAGTTCAATGACGCATGAATCCTACTTCCATCCTAACGTGATTAGAGCGCTGATGACTGTTCGCGGCCTCCAATGTGAGTCCCTGTTCGCTGAAGCGTTTCATGGATTCAGGACAAGGCAACTGCTTTGATTGCGGCGATTCATCAGGTCAATTACCTTCCAAGCCTCAGATTCTTCGAGAAGATGCATTCATGTGATGTCTTCGTTCTCTTAGACGATGCACAATTCACACGGAACAGTTTCATCAACCGCAACCGAATCCGAGGACCAGACGGCTCACTCTGGTTAACTGTGCCGGTAAGGAATAAAGGGTGCTTCGGGCAACAGATCAAAGACGTTAAGATAGATAACTCGCAGCCTTGGGCGTGGAAACACTGGGGCTCGATTAAGCAGAATTACCAGAAGGCAAGTGGCTTCCCAACTCATGCGGTGGCTCTTGAAGCCATGCTCTGCGGCACAAGATGGGACAAACTGATCGACCTCAACATCAGAGCAATCCACTACATTGCGAAGCATCTTGGGATATATCCACAAATGCGAGTTGCTTCCGATCTCTCATTGACAAGTCAAGGTACGCAGCGTCTCATCGACATCTGCAAGAAGGTAGGCGCGGACACGTACCTTTCAGGTTCAGGTGGACGGAACTATCAGGACGAGCAGTTGTTCAAGGAATCTGGCATAAAGTTGACTTTTCAAGAGGGAAGTTTCTCGAATCTTTCAGCAATCGATAACCTACTCAATGGGGTGCCCATGTGAGTCCGAAGCTTTGGGCTTGCTGTAGCATCTTCCAGGAAGCAGCCAACATCGAGCAAACCTTGCGAGCCGCAGACCATTGGGCAGAAGGATTCATCATCCTAGACGGTGCATACAAGAACTTCCCACATGAAGGCGCTGGCCCTAGCACAGATGAAACCCTTGAGATCGTTCAAAAATTCAAGGAATCAACCGCAGGAACCCGCCCCTTCATCATTGAAAGCCACCTCTGGGAGAACCAAGTTGAGAAACGCAATCGCTACCTCACGCTTGTGCCCGTGGATGATTGGGTGATGATTGTTGATGGTGACTTCAAAATCGTTTTCTACGGAAACGGATACGACGAATACAAGGACAACCTGAACACGCATGAATGGGACGGTTTCCAATGTCGCGTAATCATGCAAGGCTCAGATAGAGCCTTAGATCTGCATTGGGGCAACCCCTTATTATTCCGTAAGGTTCCAGGACTGCACTACAAGTACAACCATTACAGCCTATACGACGACGCTGAACGTCTACTGGTTCCTCCCCTCTACCGTTGGAAGGAAATCCCGCTAGTAGTCCTTGAAGCCATCAGGACGATTCCACATTTCACGACAATCCGAGACTACCAAGCTAGACTTCAAGCAGAACGGAGCAACGGGCAGGAACCGCTTTGGTGCGATGAATGCAAGATCCACATCAAACTACACGAAGGCGACCTGCTGCTATGTCCGAAGTGTGGGCATGGTGGCCTCAGTAATCCTCCTTTCCCGGAACTTGAAGAATTTAGCCGCAAGTGACCGCCCTTAACGGTGAACTATTAAGCCCTGAACATGTCCCAACCACCATATGAGAAGATGAAAAATGCCACCATACATACCTCCTAAAAGCGGCGACTTACCTTCGCATGGAAAAGCCATTCTAAACGCTGCCTACACCGCATGTAGAAAAGAGCATCCTGAAGACGCAGGAAAAGAATTGTGTGCTAAGATTGCGTGGGCCGCCGTTAAGAAAGATGGTTATCATCAAGATTCTAAGGGTCACTGGGTGCAAGGAATGAATGAACGTAACATCACATACCTGGCTCCTATCCAACCCCTCCAAGCGGAAGGGAAGAGGCTTGCACAAGTCTACGTTATAGACCCAACCCTTAACCGAGCAGGATGGAAAGCAAACCCAGCAGGGATTCACCGTGGGGAGGAAAGCCTCATGAAGCAACCACTACTCTACGAACCTGGTCCCAATGAGCAATCCGACTGGGTTGAAGCGGACGATCCATTCTGGGGAGGCAGCCATAAGGGTAAATGGGTTCGAGCGGGACAGCCAGTAAGTTTCGATCGACACCTTGATGGTTCGTATCATGTTGTCTACGATATTAACAGCAACCACGCTTGGGAGGATATTGTGAACAGGCGAGCGAAGGCTGCAAGTCCATCATGCGAAATCTACGACGCCCACCTAACCAGGCCGAGAGGTGGTGGACCCGCAGAACTAGAACTCAACGACTTCGAATTTAGTCATGTCCTACTCATCCCGCCCGGTGGAGAAGGCGCATACCCCAACGCGGGTGTCGAGAACTTCTGGGAAACGCAGGCCGCATGGTCTGGGTTCACAGGAGCCGTTGCAAGTGCACTTAATCAAAGTGATGAGATTATGTCGACCGAAAAGAACGAAAACCTCTTAGATCCCACGGAGGAGCAGCAGCTAGAGCGTGTTCTGGATCAACTAGGTCTCGGCGAGTTAAGGGATGAAGACCTCGCCGTTGACGCCGCGAAGTGGGTTCAGGATGTCGTCGAAAAACCTGGTCGTGTGCGTCGATACCTCGAAAGTAGGGGCTTAATCAAGAAAGACGAGCCAATCCCCCTCAGTCTACTCCAAAAGCTGTATGATACCATAAAGGATCAGAGCTTGAAAGCCGCCTTCCTACTCGCGATCCGCTTCAAGAAAGGCCTAACTAAGAAAGGCGTGACTGGAGAGTTGACCACTGTTCAACCGGAAGTGACCACCCTAAACGGTGAACTAATAGCCCCTGAACAGCCCCCGATAGGCCGAACAACCATGAGCACAAATACCGTAACTAACATAGCACCCCCTATACCAACCACATCACCCCCAATCGACTACACGAAACAACTCGCAGACAAAGACGCTGAACTCAAAGCCAGAGACGCCAAGATCGCTGAACTGCAAAGGGCGGTTCAGGAAGCAGGACTCAGCCTCAAAGCACATGAAGAAGGGTTAGGAATCACCCACCTTCAAGCCAAATGGAACGACGCACAATCTGAGAACGAACGACTCTCAAAAGCCCTACTCGAAACCAAAGCACGGGCTAGTCTAGTTGACGATATGTACCGAAAGGTCATGGTCAACAAGATTGTGTCAGCAAGACTTGAAGCAGGAGACATACAGCCTAAGGAAGTTGACGAGTACACTGCTCGAGCAATGAAATTGCCTGCAGAGGCGTTAGATGAGCGACTTCAGGACGCGGAGAGATCCGCTAAGAAGATGCGTGAACTCGGCCTCGGTAGACGCGAGACTTACGGAGCAGGCGCAGCGTTGCAACCCGCACGGAAGGATCTCGGATACACGGTCGGTGACCTCTCAGGAGTCTACGGAGGTAGACAGTAATGGCAGGAGTACAAAGATACACAGCTCCAACGAACAAGATCATAGTCTTCAACCCCTACGCGAAGCTCCCAACGACAATGTGTTCGGTTCAAACCGATACTGACATGTGTCCTGGGAACCTAGTGAAGCGGTACAGCACAACCGATAACCAAATCATCGTCAACACGGTCAACAATCCGCCTCTAGGATGGCTTGGATACGAGGAAACTAATCCAAAATATACGAATGAAGCAAGCATGCTGGTCACAGGCACATACGCGGCAGACGACATCGTAGCAGTCCACAACGGCCCAGGAGTCGTATGGATGGGCAACGTTGCCACTCACAATTACATGGGTGACCCACTCTGTGCAGCCGCAGCCGGCGAATTAACCACAGCCCTCGCAACATCAGTCACAATCCCAAGCGGAGGCACGTCAGTCCTCTCATGCTCGTCAGTACCCACATTCACCTTCGCCGGAGCAATACCGGGGCAAGGCCCAATCGTAGCCATCGCGGAAGCAGACATCAACGATACGTTCGGTCCATGCAGGAGTTTGATCTAAGATGACCGCATTAACACAGGAACAGTATGAAAGCATCATCGAGGAAGTTAAGAAAGCCTCAAGACGGATGCTGATTGGTCGTCAACTCATACCTACACCGCCACCACTAGGCTTCGGATCTGAAGTAATCGGATACGATAAGCTCACTGAGATGTCGCAAGCCCGCATAGACCTAGAATGGGGCGCAGGATTCAGCGAAGACACCGTACAGTTGACGAGAGCAAGAGTACCTATGCCCGTTCTCCACAAGGAGTTCGAGTTGAATAGGCGCCAAGTGGAAGCCTCCCAACGCAACGGCACACCCCTACCCACAACCGCGGTAGATGCCGCAACCTACGCCGTAGCAAAGGAGGAAGACAAACTCGTCATCCAGGGACACAGCGTCGACGGAACCGTCTATGATGTTCCAGGACTCTACAATGCCAGTGGAAAGAACAGTGACACGGGAGCAGATTGGGGCACCGCTACGAACATCCCCATCACCCTACAGGAAGGCATAGCGAAACTTCAAGAGGACAACATCCCAGGCCCCTACACTCTAGTGAATCACCCAACCCAATACAATGAACTATTCGCGTTGATTGGAACAGCAAGCGACGCAATGTACTACGACTACGCGATCAAGCGAATGTCAGCCATTGCACCAGACGGAAACGGACTCGCAGCGAACCAGCCTGGACGCTGCTTCAGCACCACCGAATTAACCACGGCTTACTGCATGATGCTAGGCCCAGCCTACCTCAAATTCGCTGAGTATCAGCTAGGACAAGACATCACAGCTGAAATGAAGGAGCTTGAGAAAGGCGGCAACACTTGGGGCACCGTCTACGTCACAGGTGCACCAGTCATCTACGACGGTCAAGGCATCTGCACACTAGGCTGCTAAACACCCGAACACGAAACTCCCCCCTCTTTTCTTTTTTTCTTTCTTTTTCCCGTTCATAGGAGTGTTCTTCATAGATGTCAACATGGATCTGCCCAACCTGTAGGCAAGTTCGTAATCCGTGGGATCGATCACCATCTGGTCTCTGCTGGAACTGTCACTATCAACAGCCCATGCAGGTGAAGCGGATGGAGATGCATCTTAGGCCTCCCAAGTGGCCCCGGATGGTTGATGGAGAACTCACCGGAGTACACCACCCGCCCCCTACGGTTGCTGCGAGACTCATTAAACGGCAAGGCACAGGATATTGACGCCAGAACAAGAAGACCTCATGCGCATCTTTGCAGGGCTCCTAATCACGGTTGGCCTCTTCTGGTTCGGCGCGTACCTAGAGACATGCCGCAAAAGAATGATGGATAACCTTGTCAAGAAAACTGAATAAAGCGGTCGCACTTACTCTATGCCTCTACGGACTCTTCGGCTTCGTCATCCGATTCATAACTTGCGATATTCTAGCGAGTCTTGGCCGCACAGTGGATAATTGGTATAATGTTGTGAGTCGCTGGCTCCCGATAGCGAATGACCTCTTTGCTTGCGGCTGTTTGGTGCTGAGTTTCTTCGGATTCATGGTTTGGCGTTATTACGACGAATGGGAAAAGGAACAAAAGAAATGAGTCAAGTAGTACCACTTAGTGATGAAGAGATTCTTCGCATTCGAAAGTTACTTGAAGCGTTTGATTGGTTCCAAGATTGTCTGAGACAGGAGTGAGAAGAAGATGGCTGCAACCGTTAGCATTGATGTTAACCTAGCCGGCACGATCAGCCTCACATTCAAGAATACGGCAGGCACACTCACGGATCCATCCTCTATGACGCTTGCGATAACCGATTCCTTGGGTACGGCGAAGACCCCGATAACGCTCGCTGACTTGCCGACGCCACTGATCAAGGATGGCATAGGACTCTACCATTACACATACACGGTCGGCGGGACAGACCCGACCGGCGTTTGGATAATCCGCTGCGACGCAACCATAAGCACCATTGCCGTCGCTACAGAAGTCACATGGAACATCTACACTACGGGTTCTCTCTGGGTTTCAGTTGGCGAAGTCAAACAGTATTCCCTAGTCAAATGGAGCGACCTCAACTACCTGACAACTCCACCGACACCGTTCGCTAATGAGGATTCCTACAACGCATTCCTTCAAGGCTTCCTGATTCCGCGAGCGCAAGGCCATGTTAACTCTTACTGTCAACGAGACTTTGATGTGGATTACACAGGCTCCACAATTCCTGAAGAAATCCGCGATATTTGCGCCCGTGCTGCCTCAAACATGATTCAGTATATGGTCATGAACAAGTTGGGCGCGCTCATCACAACTGGTGCCGGATACAAACTTAGGATTCCCACGCAGGAAGTGATAACTCCTGAACTCGCTAAACTCTTGGACCCTTGGGTGACTCAACCAGTAACCGTGCCGTTCGCTATCACTCGGTGGGGCGACTGAACACCCATGACCGACATGACCACGCCAGCAGAAACAATCAGAGGCGCCTTCTACGATGTTCTCAGCGCCGCATTCACGACTGCTGGGGATCCTGAGGTTCTGAAGTATAAGCCGTTCCTGAATGTGCCGCAGAACAGCATCAGTTTCCTATCTCTCGGTGGCCCTGACGCATATCCGGGGCTCGGCCGAAGAGTCAGCAGTACACAGACAGGCATGTGGGAGCAGCACCGGACTCAGATAGATATCTACAATGGAGAGAGTGTCGAAGCGGCAATGCAAATCGCTGATCGGATAGGAGCAGCAATCACGGCAGCCCTTGGAACCTTCGAGACGACTTACGGAATGTGGGATGTGAAACGGCTCATTGGCCCGCTAGAACAAGGACCAAGTGATCCGCCTGAGAATGTAGCTCATGTCACATTGGATTATGGGTGCAAAATCGAGACGCAGGTTAGCGATCCCTAGTCACGGGTTGTCCAACAATGGAATGTCATGTGACCAATGTGGGAACAGAGAAGCCTCTAGTGCCTTGTCCTCAATGTTCTGAAGGCGCCGGGCGAGGTTTCACGTATCATCTTATCGTATGGGATCAGACCGCGACTTTCTCAGCAATAGTTGAATCCTAGTCATGGCAATCATGGAACAGCTTCATATTGTAGGGCGAGAGAAGAATGGCAGAGTCTTCCTCCTCAAAGGTGACACAGAGCAACTCTATCAACTCGTCGATATCTCCAACTGGAAGCCTCACCGTCAATGGTTCAGCCTCTCATGTCTGCCTCTTTGCGGGTTGAATCTGCATCGCCCACACTTGACCTGCCTCTTCTGCCTGTTCCGCCTCGTACTATCTGGAAAAGTAGACCCTCTAAGAAAAGTGCAAGCCTACCTGATAATGCCAGACCCGTACCGCAAACGATTCCTTCCTCTTAGATTCCGTCAGTGGTTTGCTAAGAAAGTCCTCGTCATCTACGAGTATCTGTTATGCTGAGTAGTCAGTAATTCCAAACTTTACGATTTTTGGTATTGCTGAGTTTCTTCATGGTCACGGCCTGACCCGGAACGTTTCGGGCGAGCTTTGATAAAATCAATCCAAAAGGAGTGAATAAGAAAATTGACCGCAGTAACACCCATCATATCGCAAAAGGGAAGCTGGATCTACAGTGGAGCAGAGCGAATCTACCTGATACCATTCGAAGCGCATGATGTGAACCCTAATGACACGATCACAATCCCCGGCGTAACCACAATCAAGGACGCAATGCTCGTTAAGAAGTCTGACCAGGCACAATGCACGTGGACGAAGGCAACGCATATACTGACAGTCACGGAAAGCCCACTTGCAGCCATCGATCTCGTCGGAGCCGTCTTAGCAATACTGTAGGCAGAAACAACCATGACAACCTATACAGGCGAAAACCATGAGATACGAGTAGGCACAAGCGCAGTATTAGCCTCCGGATCCGCAGCTCTACCATACTTCGACAGCCTCGACTGGAAAGTAGCACGCGGCAGAAAACATCGCGCCCTCGGAATCGGCAGCAACCTCACGGAAGTTCAAGAAGGCCTAATCGAATACACCGGCTCAGCGAAGTTCCGCATCGACGAAACCGATGTCGGCGGGGGAAGCGAACCAATCGCACTAGCCCTCGAAGCCGATGTTACAGGCACACGAACCCCACTCTACATCGAAATCAAGAACACGAAAACGGGCAGCATCGTAATGTTGAGTGAATGTCTCGGCGACTATAACGAAAGCATCCCCAGCGTCGACGGCGAAAAGACAGGCACATACGACTTCGGATTCAACAGCATATCCTTCTCGTACCCGTAAACCCCTCACCTTAGTCTCTTAACCGCTAAGGAGAACAGGTTGGAGAGTGTTTCGTAAGAATGGAGAATCTTGATAACAAACTCAACATTAGCGCAGGCTTTATCATAGCAGGACAACTCGGCGATGTTAAGCGTCTTCGACAGGTAATTCTTGATTTCCTCGGTGCCGAGTTGGCTCCTGATGGTTATGTTCACCAGGCTACGCCATCGACTAGCGTTCGACTCATCTATCACACCCTGTCAAAAGACCATCTTTTTCTGACGAAGGAGAGACCTTGGAGAATATCCAAAGAGGTGAAATGATTTGGATGAAGAGAAAAGAAAGGAAAGTGGAGTAGTGAACAGAAAGGTGACGGAGACGGAAAGAGAACAGTTCAAGGAGAACAGGAAAATTCATCAGAAGCTCAGTAAGATGATCCTCCAGGGCAAGGATTACAGCGAATCCGCAGAAGTGCGAGCTGTTGATGGGGAAACCTATGATGTCCTAATCCGACCTCTTGGTGAAGGTGAGATAATCGCAGCTTACCGGGAGGGCGGCATATCATTCAGCGAACTCGGAGACGAGAAAGAGGCAAGGAAGAAGTTGGAGGACATCATTTTGGTTCAACATCACATAATTGCTCGTGCAGCGCAAGGAGCGAATGGTGAGGTCTGGACGGCAGAAGAAGTTGGGAAACTAATCAAGTTCGGAGAGTCTTTTCCCCTCGCTCGGAGAGTCTTAGAAATCAGCGGAATATTCGGACGCGAACCAGATGCACTAAAAACCTTTCGTACGGAGTAAGTACAGCCTAGTAATTGAGACCATGCTCATGCGTTTTGGCTTCCGTCTTGCGGATCGTCTTCTAGATTTAACCCCACTCCAGAGTGGTTATTACATTTACCTCGCCAATAAGATCGCATCACAAGAGCAGGAAGCATACAGTAAGGCAGGAAGAAGAAGATAGATGGCCGCTATTGAAATCACCGTTACGGGTGCCGATAAGATCGCTCAAGAACTAGGTGACGCTGCGGACAAGCTTGTTCCAGCGATAGACGCGGCTGTTGAAGCAGGCGCGGACCTGATTCAGGACATGGCAATCACCCTAGTCGCGGTCAGAAGTGGGTTACTCAAGAGTACGATTCATGTTGAACCCACAGGTCAGATGATGGAACGGCTGGTCCGAGCAGGAGGCGGGGCTTGCACGTATTCAGCTTTCGTCGAATTTGGAACTCGAAGACAATCAGCACAGCCGTACATGAGACCCTCACGTGATGCACGAGAAGCAGAGATCGTCAACCTCATTGCGCGAGCAGTATTGGATTTGTTGAAGGGAATCTAAGATGTCAAGTGGCGGAGTGGATATTCTAGTCAAAGCTAGAGAAGACGCTGTTGGAACTCTAACCGCGGTCCAGCAGAAAGTCATCGAGTTAGCGCAAGCTCAAAACGCGAGTATCTCATCATATCAAGAAGCAAGGAAAGAAATCATTACTCAACAGCGGTCATTAACTGCCTTAGCCTACGCCTATCGCGAACAAAACCAGGAAATCTATCTTGTAGGACGAGCCTTCCAAAGCGTCGCCTCAATTATGAGCACCGGCCTCAAGCTCTATGAACAATACAATGTAGCGATGATTCGGACCAACCAGCTAACCGAAGCCGTCACGAAAGCACAAGATGACTACAATGCGGCTGTAGCTGAGTTTGGGCCGAATAGTACCCAAGCGACTTCGGCGAGTAAGGCTCTCGCAGATGCACAGGCGAAACTCGCGCAAGCTCAGATGCAGAATAACTTGATGTTTGCTGCTATGGCCTTACAACTACCTGCGATGATTTCGCAACTTGAACGAGCTCGTGAGGCTTTCTATGTTCTTTCCATAGCCATAACACAATCAACAGCCACAATGGGACTATTCAATGCTGTCAGTATGGCAGGACCAATAGGTCTTCTAATTGCTGGAATTGGAGCCCTATCAATCCTACTCGCAGAAGAGTTCAATCCCGCTGTCCGTGAGGCTCGGCAGAATCTCATTGACCTCGAAGGCGGCATGACGCGAGCACGAATGGGTACGAAGGATTCGCTTGAACCTGTAACGCGTGTGACTGAAGCCATTCAAACTCAATCGGACGCACTTCAAGAACAACTCACTTGGATCCTACAAACGGCTGATGCTGACACGAAACAGGCTGCCGCAACAAAGGAATTAACCGCCGAATATGCATCTGGGGCAATCACTGCTGAGGCATTCAGTAAGGCAATGCTGGATCTCGGCGTTCCCGCTAGTGACATTGCTAAGATTCTTTCAAGCACAATCGTTGCCGTCAAGACTTGGCAGGAACAGTTCGTCGCCTCAGCGCAGGCGGCTGCAACCGCGTTTAAGGACGCATTCACTGGTCCAATGGCGCAACTTGGCCCCGAACTATCCGCTACGATGAGTAACCTTGTCAACATCACGATTAGTGCGATTGATTCAGGATTCATTGGTCAAGCCCAAGCGGGTTTCCAAGCGTTCAAGGACTGCGTATCAGGCAAGATGAATGACCTGCCAGGCATGCAGCAGCAAACGATGGACAGCATCGTAGCGATCACGAACTCCGCAATTAACTCGGGACTCCGAGGCACAGCACAAGAGGGAATCGCACTCTTCGTTCAATGCGCCACATCAAAGCAGTTGGCGATGGTACAAGAAATCAATGGCTACTTGAAACAGCTACAGACAACCTATGATCAGAATAATAAGACAATTCTTGATTTGACGCGGCAAGGCAAGAACGATGAGGCTCAACTTTACATCGACGCGAATGCGAAGATCAAAGCTGCTATTGATCAGTTGACGACGTGGCGGGAAACCCTTGTCAGCGGAAAACCAATCGACATTCCAGCGACGATCACGGTGGATACCTCTGCCGCGACAGCCGCAATCGATAACACAATTGCTTATGGTAGACATTGGAGTGAAGAGACCGCCAAAACGAAGACCGTGCTAGATGTTGATAATACGCAGGCCCTCGCTAATATTGATGCAGTTAAAACCGCATTCTCAAATCTCAATAGTCAGTTCAGTTCGACAGTTTTGAAGATGATCGCGGATGATACGCAAGCACTTGCGACAATCTCAGCCGTCCAATCTGCCTTAGCCGCGGTTCAGGATAAGACCGTCACGATCACCGTCAATTATCAGTCATACGGAGCCCCACCGAGTTTTCAGACTGGCGGTATTCTACCCTACACGGGCCTATTCTTCGGACATGAAGGAGAAGAAGTCATCCCTACGAGTCAAGTTGCAAGCCCAAGTGGAGCGATGGGTTCACCGTCGAGAGCATCTGGTCCTTCGGTGCTCAACTTCGAGAATCAGACGGTTGTGCAAGTGGACGGTGAGACGGTACAGCGGACGGTGGAGACGCGCTTGATTCGTAGCCGCCAAGTGGGAAGCCGATACGGAGTGTAAAGGAATTACCAATCACGAAGACAACGGTAGGAATCATTTACTTCGATGAATGTGAGTCTACTAGTGGTTGGGCGCAATATGGATCGGCGGGCACAATTGGAACGTCTGCCACACATCATTCAGGAGCACTCTCACTGTACTCAAACTCACCAGTTGGTTATGGGCTCCCCATTGGACTTCAACGGACCATAAATCTTGGTTCAGGAGCAGGTCGCAAAATCCATTTTTGGCATAAGACAATCACCGACTACGCGGCCGGGTCAAACATGAAAGGCATTATACTTGGCTCACAAACACTATGCAGCCACATCGGGGTGGCTAGTCAAGATTGGCATAAAACAAGTGCGACAGTTAGTGATACGGGCAATCAAACTGTTATCATCGACTTGACCACTGGTACAGAACACTATTATAATCAAGAGACTCAATATCTTGACCACCTCCTCATTTGCATATCTGATACTTTGACTGTGACTGGCTTATTACCCAATCAGAAAATCTCTCTCTTCCGATCTATGGATAATGCCCAAGTCGATTCAACGAAGACCGTGGCGGGAGGAGCGACTTCAGTCACGTTTGACCTTTCAGCAGAAGAGTTTCCGGAGGATCTCTACCTCAAAGTCACGGGCATAGATGGCACGACAGTGATTGAAACTACCAATTCACAGTCGATGTGTGGTGGTGATTCTTGGGCATGGACCGTACCTGAGACAATCCCACTACGGATTGTTTCATCTCAACGAATCATCTATCGAACCGCCGCAACCGCCACACCAAAAACGGCTTACTTAACCGCAACTCTGCTTCAGCAGAACGGTGATCCCTACGTTGGGAAGACCGTTACCCTTGACACTTCACTCGGCACATTGACTTCAACCTCAGGCGTAACTGATGCTTCAGGGAATGTGACGACGGAACTTACGGGGCTAACACATGGCCCCGCAGTCGTTCATGCCTACTTCCCCGGTGATACGGTTGTGCCTCCAAGCACCGAGTTAATCAAGGATCTTCAAGCCGCAACATGGACTGTTGGCACGGGATGGGCGGCGCCGGCTGGAACATTGAATAAGAATGCGGATGGTACAGGGACCGCTTACCCGACGACCGAGTTGACGGTACATGCTGGAAGCACATACAAGGTAGTGATCACGCTTTCCGCTTGCACTGTCGGTTCATGCTCGTACACGCTTGGGGGAACCGCAGGAACGACTACACTTTCCTCTGCCGCAACCTACACGCATTACATTACGGCAACGACTACGGGTAACTTGATCTTTACCCCATCCGCATCTAATTCCCGTTTCACGATTTCAGCCGTCAGCGTCAAAGAAATCTTAGCCGCTGATGCTTACGTGACGGTTCACATCTTCGATGAAGCCGAAGCCCCTGATGCCAGTAAGAAGTTTCAATTCTACTGTGAAGGCATCGAATACCCTGCCCTCGCGGGTTCGTATGCGTCGAATGGGGAAGGCGTCACGGAAGCATTCGAGGTTGAAACAGACCAATGGTACAACACCGCCGCCTTCTTCGGGTTAGTTTCAATCTACCGTCTCGGCGTGAAAGAGTTCACAGGATCACTACTCGGAGCAAAACGAACCCTCAGCGAAAACCCGCAAGTGAAGCTTTCAGGCTCAGACATATCGTACCTGCTCGGACTTCGACTGGTTGACTATGAACTCTACACGAGCAAGACGCCGCTGGAAATAGTTACGAGCCTACTGTCGAAGTATCCTTCTGGAATAGAACCGGGTGCCATAACTGCGGCTACAACAGTCACCATCGAGTTCAATTCCGTCAGCCTGCTTGAAGCAATCATGAACATCTGCGACCTGATAGGCGGAGTCTATCGCGTGAACAGTGACTTCACCCTAGACCTTGACACATCATTCGGGGAAGCGCAAGCCGTAGCATTCACTGAAGGCACCGACATATTACACGGAGAATTAACCCTCTCTTAGAGATTGGTGAGATAGATGCCGTATCTAAGAAAGGTCATAGGTAAGGAAAGCGGCGGCGAAAGGAGAAAAAGCACCAAATCTACGCCTTCAACCACTGGCATAAACGAAGGAACCATCTACCTGCCAACGGTTGATAATCAGGCCGCTCTTGATGCTGCCGCCGCCGCCGCCCTTGCTGCTTGGCTGGCCAGTAGAAGTTCAGGCACTTCAAACTTGAATATGAATCAGCTTGCCGAGAATGTCATGCTTGAAGTCGTCGACGAGTATGGCGTAGGCGCGTATGTTCCTGAGGATCAAGTCACCGTTACCTCCGCAACCTTAGGCCTCTCAGGACTCTACAAGGTTAAGCGCATCGAACGTGACATGACTGATCCATATTATGCGAAGTTGGACTTGACGACTCGGCATACGGAATATTGGGAACTGGATGAGAATCTGCGTCGGACGGTTCGGAACCTGAACACACTAGTCTAATAATCATGGGAGGAATAACAAATGGAAAAAGAAGAAATTAGTGAGAGAGGAACACTTCGTACACACTACACTATCGAAGATTTTGACGCTAAGACGGGCGAGCTGGTCAACCGTCAAGAGTTCGACCATAACTGCTTATTGAATGAAGGCATTACGGCACTACTGAATCTCTTAGGCGGCATAGCGGAGACCGCATTCAGCAACGCGAACGCGTATATTGGTGTCGGTGATTCCAGCACGGCCGCAGATGCAACACAGACAGGTTTACAGACCGCAGGCGCGAACCACTATCATCGAGCGATGGATGCTGGTTATCCAACTGTGACAAATCAGACGATCACGTTCCGCAGCACCTTCGCTACGGGAGACGCGAATTTTGATTGGAACGAAATCACGGTAGTCAACGCCGCCACAGATGCGGGTGACAACTTGAATCGGAAAGTGCAAGTGATGGGAACGAAGACGAACGCGGTCAGCCGCGTCGCCACCGTCGAATTGAGCATCGCATAGGAGGGGAAAGACATGGCGACTACGATTCAGATACCGATTGACCTACGCAATCCTGGAGTGACCCTTGTCCCGGGGAATGCTTTCTGGACCGTCCTCGGCTTGACAGCGTGGGATGCAGGCCACTGGCAATTCGTCAAAGACGTGCATGGAAGCATCTTTGGGCTCGTTCGCATTCCGAAGAACATGGCAGGAACGCCCGCTGCTAAGGTCAAACTCGTCATAGCGGCAAACGCGACGAGCGGTGTAACACGCCTTGACGTATTGCATAAAGCTGTTCAATCTATTACGACAGGTGAGAGCTTGAATCCCGCAGTCTTAGTTTCCATAGGGGAAACGGATGTCACGGTTCCAAGCACCGCATACCTCGCGCTTGAGGTCTCATTCACGGTCAGCGAAGCAATCGCAGCAGAAGACGAATTACTTATTCAGGTGTTCCACCATGGTGATCATGCCAATGATACCCTCGCAGTCAATACTCTGCTAATTGATGCTTTCCTAGAGATTGATGTGGCTTGAAACGCAGATTAATGGCTGAGCTGTCCTTTGCGGATGATGCGGAACGAGAGAAGTACAAGAAGGCTGAGGATGACGAAACGAAAGATGCGGCAAAATCCAAGGACAAGCGCCACGATCTAGACATTGAGCCCGGCGGCAAAGCTGTCAAGAAACATATTTCCGACATGCTCTTCGACGACCCTGATAGAGCGCGACGTGCGTACGATAAGTTAAGTAAGTCGCTTGAGAAGGGCAAGGTTACTGGCATGATCTCAATTCATGACTGTCTGCATGATGAGAAAGAATCCTCTTGGCTTCCCTGTCGGGAAAGTAACTATGAAGAAATAAGAATGTGAAGTGACTTGGCCATCGTTCGATACATCAGGACCTATCCATGTGGATGCAGAATCACATGGGATGGAAAGCTGATTCGATGCCCAGAACACGAGTTCGCTCGGTGGATGACTATTCTTCGAGCTTGGAACCCATACCTAAGGCGTGACTTACGAACCCTTTTGCCAAAGTGAGGGTTGAGAGTTGGCTCGCTGGTTCGACGACACAAATGATTATGTGGATCATACTAGATGCGCTCTGATTGAGAGTAAAACCGCCGCCACATTCGGCGCTTGGATTAGGCAGGACGTGCTTCATCTTAGAGCATATTTTGCCAAGTGGGATTATCAGACACAAGGATGCTTCTCCTTTCAAGTTCAAAGTGACGCTGGAACCTTAGTTGGCTCTATCGCTAATGCGATCAATGATGCGGGGAACAATTACGGGTTAAGTGGAAACGTGATCTCCGCTGGGGTTTGGGCACATGTGGTATGGCGTTATTATGGCGCTGGTGCCGCAAATGCTGATAGGTTGAAGCTCTATGTGAATAATGTTGAGAAAGCCCTGACTTTCACCGGAACAATCCCCGCGACTCTAACAGCAGCGACAGCAACAGTGAAGACCGGAGTCTTTGGAGGCACTATTACCCGCTATTTCAATGGTCGAATCGCCGAGGTCGTCATGTACGATCATGCTCTATCAGTCGGTGAGATCGCAGCTCTCTATGGAGGATACGTTAAGAGATCTGGTTTGGTTCTCTATGCTCCGCTTTGGGGTGTAGTCAGTCCTGAACCTGACCTCTCAGGCAACCTATACAATGGAACCGTCTCAGGCGCGGTGTTGGCTGATCATGCACCCGTCGGTCGGTATGTGCCTTATCGCTTCCGCGCTCTCCCCACAACGGTTGGTGTCGAATACATCAACGTCACGGACAGCGGCGTCGGAACCGATACAATCGTTGGCATTAGTGAATGGCTCACAATCACAGACACGGGCCTCGGAACTGAGAGCGTTTATCTTCTCGGCGAGGTCTTGATCGATGGATTACGGCTTGATCATGCGCTCAGAATCAGAGTCAGCGAACCCACAACGATCTCCTCGAAACCGATTCCAGACGAGTTACCGTCTCGCACCTACCTTGGTAAGCAAGGACGCGGCCTAGAAATTAGCGGTTGGGTCTCCACAATCGCCGAGTTGAATACACTCTCAGCCTTGGCAGACGGAACAGTCCACTACATTCAGTTGCCGACAGGCACGCGGGTTCCAGTCCATATCGTTCAAGTGCAGCCGACAAGGCCGATAGAACCCAACGAATATCCCTACGTGATCAGCGCAGTTGAGGTGGCTGAGTAAGAATGGTTCTCTTCGGCACATTCGCTTTCCCGCATGTTCTGGAGATTCAGGTAACGGAAGCACATGAAGAGATCGAGAAAGTCATCCCATACGCGAACGTATCCTACCGCGCAGACAAGGCAGATTTGGGTAGAGCCTTCCAGCTTTCAGGTGAAATCCGTGAAACCGATGCTGATGCGGTTCGCGTTAAGATTGATGAGATACGCGCCCTCGTGAATGGTGTCGCGCAAACAGTGGATCTTGAAGATGGCACCGCAACATTCAGCGCCATACTCACTGATCCTGAGCAAACGATTCAAAATGAGGATTGGATTCCGAATGCTACTTACCCGGCGACGGGTGATTTCCGCGTACCCTACAGCGTAACTCTTCTTGAAGTCGCCGCACCTTGAACTCTCTTCTTCTCAGGTTTATCCTTCTAGCGGCGGCTCTATTTTTTGGTTAAGGCGAACCAACTTATCACATATGAGACTCCGAGACCAACCCAAATCAGCGCCGCTTCAGCTACTACTTGGAGATCCCAAGGATGCCATCGGAGGTAGATCAGGTCAAGGCGAGTTAACTCGATTCCAATCCATGCAGTGGAGAAGATGATGATGCACATCATAAGCAGGTTCCTGATAGGCGTCGTCAGCATCACTTCCTTAATGCTCCTTCTCGTCAATCCTCTTCACCTAGCATGAGCATTCTCTTCTCGGGCCCGTATGTTTCGTTCCTCCATCAGCTTCAAGACTCTCATGACGAGCGGCGCGTTCTGGAATATCTTCAAGGCGGCTTCTTCCGTAATCTCTAGTTCTCGCTTGCCGGTCATGAGGTTCAGGTGAGGCATTGCGAGGCGGTACTGTTCATCCACATATTGCGGTTTCGTTTTCCAGAACTCCTTGTACTTGAGCGGATCAATCTCATGGCCGGCCATGAAGTCGGCGCACATGATGTTGAAGCCTGGCACCGTGCAGAGTTCGCTGATGGCTAGGTCTCGTGTGTTGTGTACGCCGAACCCGTAGCGTTGGCCTGGATCATCTGATTGCGCGGCAGGTATCAGCTTCGCTCGTCGTAGGAGACGCCGCCATGCTTCCTCGAATCCTCGCGTCGTCACCGGCTTACCACGTTGAACCTCAGTCCCATAGACCCAGACGGGCTCGTTCGGTTTGGGCCATCCACGTTCCCGGTCGAAATATTCGCGTAGAGATGCAAGCGCCTCCGGATGCGCATACGTGTAGAATGGTTGCTCGTTCCGATGCTGCTTTCGCCCTGGCATCCTGAGTTTGCAGATGTCCGCCTTCACTTGCAACGCCTTAACGAGGGTCTCAGCGTGACGGTTTGAGATGTCGATGAGGCCTTGATTGTCCGTGAGTGCGCCCCACTTCATGAGAAGCATCGACCGCCAAGGCTGAACCGCGAGTCCGATGAGTTCACGAATCTGAGGAATCGTAAGTTGCCGCTCAACCGGTGGCTGAGTTCCACGAATGATGAGCGTCATGTCTCGAGAGAGGTGGACGCGGTTATGCATGTAGAACGAGCGGACGGACGCATTCGCCAGCTGCTTCGTTGCGTGCCGGCGCTGGATTGGGGTTACGAAGGCGCCGATGCTGTCAAGGACTGCATCCTCATTCGCCGGATCCTTCCCCCACACAACAGCCTCACTTGGACTCTTACCGATACCATGCAAGTACGGGTGCAGGAAACTGTAGTACCCACTGAACGTGCCCGCTCCCAAACGGCCACGCCAAACCTTAACCGCCGGATCCTCAAGCCAAACACGAGCATACGCAGGCAATCTTCTACCAGTCATAGAATCGTGTTTAGGTCGCTTCATCTAAATAATATCTATGCGAACTAGACGAGGAT
>Ga0315282_10005623_pt1 | contig 21275 bp, 28 predicted proteins | sample YL17G07_20_MG_FD_203693 | JGI IMG/M metagenome (GOLD analysis project Ga0315282, IMG submission 203693) | Sediment microbial communities from Yellowstone Lake, YNP, Wyoming, USA - YL17G07_20 | ecosystem: Environmental > Aquatic > Freshwater > Lake > Sediment | place: USA: Wyoming | collected... | reverse complement strand
GTGTTTAAGGTCTGAACAAGGATTTAAAACAACAGAGATAATGATGAGCTTGTTTGGGACATGGGACTTAAGAAATATCAATCCTTATCAGCAGTTGAAAGCTATCATCTAAGGGTTAATACAAACCCAAAACAAAAAACTATATAAATACACCCTAAATTCTTGGATGTTAGAGGTGGGATTTTATGATATTAAAGTGGCAGCGTGTAGGTGTTTTTGTGGATGTCCAAAATATGTACTATTCTGCAAGACATTTACATAATTCTAAGGTTAATTTTGCTTCTATACTAAAAACAGCAGTAAGGGGAAGAGAGCTTATAAGGGCAAGGGCTTATGTGGTTAAGGCAGATGTTAAGGATGAACAAAATTTTTTTGAGGCTTTGGAAGCAATTGGTTTTGAAGTAATGGCAAAGGACCTGCAGGTTTTTTATGGAGGTCAGAAAAAAGGGGATTGGGATGTGGGAATTGCAATGGATATTATGAAACTGGCAGCTAAGCTTGATGTGGTGGCTTTGGTGAGTGGGGATGGGGATTTTAAGGAGCTTATTGAGCATGCCAATGCCCTTGGATGCAGGACAGAGGTCATTGCTTTTGGGAAGTCAGCATCTTCAAAGCTTAAGGATTCTGCAGACTTGTTTATTGATCTTGACAAAGACCCGAAAAGATATCTGATACCGAGAAGATAAAATGTTTGAAATCCTAAAAAAACAGAAATTAGGGCCGGATACTTATCTAATGGAAGTTCTAGCTCCTGGTGTGGCAAGAAAGGCTCAACCTGGAAATTTTGTGATATTAAGGATTGATGAGGCTGGTGAAAGAATACCTCTTACAATAGCGGATTACGATAAGAAAAGCATAACTGTCATATTCCTTGCTATTGGAAAAACAACCAGACAGCTTGCAACGCTTAGGAAGGGTGATTTCCTCCTTGACTTTTGCGGGCCGTTGGGGGAGAGCAGCGAAATAAAGGAAATAGGGACTGTCTGCCTTGTTGGAGGGGGTTTAGGGACAGCCTCATTATATATAATTGGCAGGGCATTTAAAAAGGCAGGTAATTCTGTAATAAGCATAATTGGGGCTAAAAATAGGGATTGTCTATTCTGGGAGGACAGATATAAGGAAATCTCGGATGAGTTGATTATTTGTACAGATGACGGTAGCAAGGGTAGAAAGGGATTTGTCACAGAAGCACTTAATGAATTAATGAAAAAGAAGAAGATTAACAGGGTTTTTGCCATTGGGCCCACAATAATGATGAAAGCAGTAGCGGATTTAACCAAAGATAGAATCAAGACTATTGTCAGTTTAAATCCAATTATGATTGACGGCATGGGGATGTGCGGATGCTGCAGGGTTGTTGTTGATGAAAAGGTAAGGTTTGCCTGTGTTGACGGACCTGAATTTGACGCCCATAAGGTTGATTGGAGGGAAATCATGAACAGGAATAGGACTTACTTGGAGGAGGAAAAATGCGCCTGTGGTGGTAAAAATGGCTGACTTAAGCTTTTGCCCATATTGCAGCGCAGCACACTTTAAGCTGATGCTGTGCAAGGATGGTATATTTTTTTGCAAAGAATGCAGCAGATTCTTTCATTTTAAAGAGCTAACCTTAAAATGTCCTAAGTGTGATGGGGCTCTTATCAGAAAAAGCGATTTTCCGAGCCCTACGGGAGAGGCTGTATTTCAATGCAATGGATGCAAAAAGAGCATAACTGCAACAGAACTTTTTAAGTATAATAAGATAAAGTAACATAATCCCGCACACTAAAGGGTAGGGCTTTTGTCCGTAAGCTCAACCGCAGTTGCGCAATAATCATCATCACTTTGAATGAGCGGATGTGTTACACCAACCAAAACACCATGTGGTGTCTAGCGAGGCTAATACTCGCATTTAAATCAGCATTGAGGAATCATAATGGGAACAAGAAAAATATCCCTTGGAACGTGTACCAAGTTCTCAGCAATAAGACCAGATTTGACTAGTGTGGAATGGATCCACTTTAACCACATTAATCCCTCTTTGCATAGCTTTGTGAGCAGTATAAGAGATTATTTTGGAATATTGTTTCATAGTCTCAAGAAGCAGCTTATTTGCAGGAATCTTGAGCGTAGCTACCGATTTCATAACTCTGTAGGAAGATTGTTAGTATATATAGGCTATGCTGTGGTACTAATTACGGAGGTGAGTGTCGATTCCCCCCAACAATAAATTGTTGGGTATCCTTGACACAATTTTATGATAAAACAAAGGATTGAGGCTCCAAAACAGGAGGCTAATAAACGAATACAGAATTTTGATGAGGTCTGTTTAGGTTACACAAAGGAGCAGGCTATAGAAGAGGCTAGTCGATGCCTGCAGTGCCCAAAGCCCTTCTGTGTTAACGGTTGTCCGGTCAATGTAAACATACCCAAATTCATAAAAGCCCTTAAGGAAGGGAATTCTGATAAAGCCTTAAATATAATCCAGAAGACAAACAATTTACCCGGGGTATGCGGCAGGGTATGCCCCCAGGAAGAGCAATGTGAATCCAAATGTATTCTTAAAGGCAGGGGTCAGGCGCTCAATATAGGAAAACTTGAGAGGTATGCATCAGATCATGGGAAAAAGGAAGTACCAATCATAGAGAAAAAGGATGATAAAAAGATAGCTATAGTAGGATCCGGACCTTCAGGACTAACATGCGCTGCTGACCTTGCATTGATGGGTTATAAGGTAACACTTTTTGAAGCATTGCACAAGTGCGGCGGGGTGTTAAGTTACGGAATACCTGAGTTTAGATTGCCAAAAAAGATTGTTGAGGATGAGGTAGAGTTTATTAAGAGCCTCGGAGTAGAAATTAAAACAAATCAGGTTATAGGGAGAACCATTGAGGTAGGTGAATTATTGGAAAAATATGATGCTGTTTTTATCGGTTCGGGTGCTGGCACCCCTTATTTCATGAGTATCCCAGGAGAATCGCTTAATAATGTTTATTCTTCAAATGAGTTCCTAACAAGGATAAATCTTATGAAGGCATATAGATTTCCTGAATATGTTACACCAATCAAAAAGGGCAATAAAACCGTCGTTATAGGGGGCGGAAATGTTGCTATGGATTCTGCAAGATGGGCGAAAAGGCTGGGATCTAATGTAACAGTTGTTTACAGAAGATCTGAAGAAGAGATGCCTGCCAGGGAAGAGGAGATAGCAAATGCCAAGGAAGAGGGAATTCAGTTTGTTCTTTTGACAAACCCAACACAGATAGTTGGTAATGATAAGGTTGAGGGCATTGAATGCATCCAGATGATGCTGAGCGACGCTGATAAAGATGGAAGAAGAAAACCCGTCCCAATTGAGAACTCTGAGTTTATCATAGAATGCGATCAGGTAATAGTAGCTATTGGGCAGAAGCCAAATCCTCTTTTGCTAAAAGGCTCAAAGCTTCAGCATGAAGAGGAAGGGTATCTAATTGTAAATGAGCATCTCCAGACCTCTGACAAGAGGGTGTTTGCCGGAGGGGACATAACACATGGTGATACTGTCATCAAGGCGATGGGAGACGGCAAAAAAGCCGCCAGAGGGATTTTGGAGTGGTTCAAGCAGAGAAAGATAGTTGACTTTGAAAATTAGTTACTTTAAAGTAGTTACAAAATAGGAAGATTTAAATATTAGTTCTTATGTATAGGTTATGTATAAAACAAATGAGGCATAAAATTGAGTGAGTCTGAATGTCCTGAATCAGCGGAGCTTGATTATGTAACTAGCATTAAATCTAAGCTTACAGAAGATTTACGTGCAAACTATACATTTCTGCAGGGACTTTTTGAGAATACAAAAGAGTTTGTAGATAAACACTATGATAGAGTTATGAGTATTCTTTCTTCAGGACAAATACAAGATAGTGAAAGGGAGTTAGCATTACAACTTTATAATTATATAAACCAAGAATATGCTTGTTTATACTGGCTAAGAGAAGGTTATTTTGAAGAACAAGCACAACTGTTAGATAATGCTCGTAGTAGAACAAAATTTGAGCAAAAAACCTTGTTTGAGTTTATTGATCCATCGGAATTAGATAGATTAGAAGAAAAAATAAATCCACTTGAATTATTGATTGAAAAGGTAATGAAAGGGGGGGAACAAAAAGATGAACCCCAGTGATAAAGGTTTGGATATCGAAGCTTTAATAGCTAAGCTCGAAGGGAGTAAAGAGACAGATAGAGAATTATCATTAAATATAGATTCTATGTTGAGCATGAAGGACAGTGAATTAGCTGAATTAATATTTCTTCAGGCAAGAGCTTGTGTGCAGTACTGGGGAAGCGGGAACAATCCCAGATTTGATGGCAATACAGAAAAGGCAATTGATTCCTATTTAATGGCCTTAAAAACGCAATCACCGGATAGAGTTATCAAATTCCTACTAAATGCTGGCAAGCAAATAGATCCTGTAGCTGAAATACCAAAAAACCTTGCAGCATTCCATTATGCTATGCTGATAGGCAGATTCCCTGATAATAGTTTTGAGGATTTAACATCAGGTCTGGAACAGTTTCTAAAAGATAAAAGCCAATCATCTAGAAAGACTTATAGATTAATATCTAACGTTTCTAGTATATTAAATGCTGTAGGAGAAAAGACTTACAAACTAATAACAACAAGTGCCAGATTAGTATTGTACACTTCTGTAGCTGTTATTGTAGCTGTGGCAACATTAGATTATGCATCTAAGTCAGATACATATAAAAAAGTATATAATTTTTTAATGGTTCATCCAATAAGTGACATAAGAGGTACGGTTGAGGTAAATGAACCAAATAAAGTAGGTCAGTCATCCCCTCAAATTGCATCTTATTATGCTAGATTTGATAGAGATCCTAAGATTTTCGATTATGAAGGAAAAAAATATGCAGGAGTATTTTTAAGATATGGAGACTGTTTATTTAATATTAGAGAATATTTTAGCAACGAAAGCAATCCAATAGATTATAATGATATGTACCTAAATAAGGATGGTGAATTAAAGAAAATCCCAAATAATCCTAGTACGCACAGAAGATTACCATCGAATGTTATGGTTTGCTGGCCTGTAAAATAAAAATTCAGCATAAATTGCCATTTAAAATGATACAAAGCATTGATGAGATATTGAACTTTCAGGTTCCATTAGTTGAAGCTCCAGATTTGTCCAAGGCATATGGGGCTAAAATAAGTTTTCTTGATGGTAGTGTGTATCCAGTTTCAGGCACAGTCAAGGACTTGAGGAATGCTCAGATTTTATTGGATGATAGAGACCAAGATGAAGTGGTTTATGCAGATATAAGCTGGGGCAATTCTGCAAGAAGCATGGCTGCTCTGGCTAAGTTAGAAGAAAAAACTACCGGTAAAAGAAGGATTGTAATTGCAATTATACCCAAGGGATATTTAGGTTTGAAAGATGATTTGGAAAGAGAAGGCTGCATTGTCATTGAAAGAGGAATAAGAGATTTAGAGAGAAAGATAAGTGATGAAGAGTTAAAGAAAATTGTATTGAGAAAGCTCAAACAAGAAGGAGTTAACTGGAGTGGAAATCCATCATCAATATCCAAAGTTGAGAGAGAAAATCATTATGGGGCGGGGTATAAATTTCTGTCAAACCAAATTCCAGATAGAACTGACTATGTTTTCGTGCCTTTTGGCAGCGGAGAGATAGCTCTAGGGATATTTAATGGTTTGTTATCAAAGTATCTAAATGACCTAGGTAAAATGCCAACGGTGGTTTGTGTCGAGAGCCGTGGTAAAAGCCGCTTGAGAGGAAAGAATCTTACACACGATAAAACATTAACCAGGTTTAGCACATTTAGAACTAATATGGAAAATCTATCAAGAAAATATGCTGGAAAAATTGAGTTTATGACAGTTTCAGACTTAGAGAGAGACAGGGAGTATGGATTGTTGCAATTGCTTGGAATTAATGCAGAGCCTTCTGCTGCGCTGGCATCTGCAGGAACCAGAAAATATGAATTTCCTTCAAATGATAATGGTGTAACCATATTAAATACTGGTTTTGGAAGGATTTACCAAAGAAAGAGAACTATTTATAAGGCAATATGCAATCAGGGGTTTGCTAAAGTTGCAGCTGCACTGTTGATTAGCGCTGGTATTGGTGCAATTTTTAGTTATTCTGGTTTAAAGGAATACCAAAAAATACAGGCATTTAATAAAATGTATAGAGATGTATTTGCCCAGGCATTAGAATATGCTCCAAGAGTAGGAGATAAAGTAAAAATTGATGATTATCTGGTTGATCCTCATACAGTTTTATCGCATGGAAAAAAGCCAATTCCATTCTGGGATCTAAAATATTATAAAGAAAGTGAACAATATGCCCATGGTGGAGATGGTGAGATTTTTAGGGCAATGTCTATGATAAATGTAAGGAGAGCTGGGATGATACATGACTAGCCAGTACACTATAACCAAAAGAATTGCAAAGCACGGCTCTCAGTCTATTATAGTTATACCTAGATTATTAGAAAAAGATTTAAAGCCAGGCACAATTGCCAAGGTTACGATTGATGTTATCAAAGTGAGAAGCGATGATTGAAAGCAAACAGTTGGAAGGAGATCAATTGGAATTAGATAGATTATTAACTCTCATTATCGAGGATGGGGTTGATTATGTAATAACAATGCAACAAGTTCAACCAAGTATAAGCACCTATGACCCAAGCCTTACTTCGGCAGTTGCTAAAAGTGTAGTGAGGAACGCAGATAATGCATTTAGACTCTATAATCACCTTCTGGAAAATAGTGCTATTGATGAATCTGTGTATACTGAAAGAATAAATAGGGTGAAGCATCTAGATAGCGCTGCACTTAAGTATCTTGGAGATATGCAAATTTTTTACTTAAACAAGGATTTAGAACATCTAGCCGAAGTATCTTTTAAGGGTAAAAAGTTGTGTTTGATGGATCCTGACCAAAAAGAGTTTGACATGGTGTCAGAAGGTCTCGCAAATATGGAATCTATTTTAAGATTATCACATAAAATGTCACAGCGATATAAGCAAGTATTGACACCAGATAACACCTTAGAAACTCATGGTGTGATAATGGATGGGCTTAAATCCTATATAGCACACTTTAACTAAAATGTTATACAACGCTAACAATCAAAATAAGTTTACGAGAGTGAAAAATAATGGATGATTTAATAAGAGGAGCATTAGATCCAAAGGATATATTTGAGATAAAGTTAGAAGGTTTCTTATCTGGTGAACCCAAAACTAGTAATAGATTACTTGATAGTATAACTAAAGATTGCATAGACGCTAATAAAGAGATTGCAGAAAAAAGATATGATCTGGCAACCGAAATTGTAAAAACCTTTGCTGAACTTTATGCCAAAGGTAGGATAGATCCTGAACAATACACTGAAGATATCAGAGCAGTTAGAAGAGCTGGGTTAGCTTACGCGCAATATCTCATGATTTGCTATGCAGATAGGGCAGTTGAAAATTTGGTTAATTTTATTAGATTGGCTGAGGAAGCAAAAGAAAGAGGGGAAGCTATAGACAATAGAAAGACACAACAATCAGCATTACCATATTCGCCAGAACATAGAAATGTGGATCAAATCCTAGCATTAGATGACTCAGTAAGGTACCATAGCCAAAACAGATTCTCCACAGCATCTCGAGAAGTATTAGATGAACCTGTTGATAAGGTGGCTTAAAAATGGTTTATCACGCAAACGACCATGCATCAGGGCATAATTATGCTGGAAGCACTCATGGTGGTAATGTAGATTACTCTATGCTGGGTCCTGATGAGGGCAAGCAAACGGATTATGAGGCAATGCAAAGATATGATGAAAACAGCATAGGCAATGACTACCATAAGCTTGAGAAAGAAGAAGGGAAAAAGAAAGTGGAAGAAAAAGAGAATATTGAAAAGAGATTGGGAGAAAAACAGGAAAAGAAGGATGACAATAGAGTGGATGATAATACTATAAAAAAGAAGACTGCAGAGGAGTTAAGCCATGAGATTCAGCAGCAAAAAGATCACGTTGGAAAAAAAGAAAAGATGAGCATTGAGGACGCTATCAGAAAAGCTATTGAAGAGGAAAAGGTAGGAGTTGATTAAGATGGGATGCAATTATGGATGCAGCAGTCCTTTTGAAGCGTGTTACACATTATCTTCTTCGGGAGACTGTAATGCAAAGGCAGAGTATCATGTGAACTCGGCTATACCCAGCTATGCAGGGATGTTTTATTCTCCAACCGAGCATGAGCTACTTGCAGATGTCAGATATGACAGAACAACTGCAGATTACGATAAACATAACAAAGCGATTATAGACTCAATCAGAGGCCCTCCAATGGATTTTTATCTTCCGTTTGCTGCCTCACCGCCAGATGGAGGTTCTGCTGTGCCTAAAACAGGGGAAATAGTTAATGCTGTTCCAAAGGATGCTGAATTAGTTACACCTTCTAAAAACATAATCGAAGAGATAGCAAGAGCTCAAAGGGAAGTTTCAGGCAGAGAAGTCATTATACAGAAATTAGAGCTTGAAGAGATCATTATAAGAAGAAGAATACGTAAGACAGAAATTAGAGTGAAACAAAAAGAATTATAAATAACCCTTTATTTGATTTTTCTATGGATGAAAAGTTAAAAAAAGGCCTTAGTCTAGCTATCGTTACACTATTAATCCTAAACATTCCCCTTATTCTTTACCTGTTAAATTTTAAGTTAGTTGCCTTTAATAAGAATTTTTATAAAAAGGAGTTCTTAAAATACAAGATTTACGATGATTTTCCAGGAGACGACATAGAAGTCATCAATTCTGATCTTTTGTATTATATGAGGCATGGAAAAGGAGATGAATATGTAAATATTGATTTGTTCAATGATAAAGAGAAAGGGCATTTGGTTGATGTAAAAAAGATAATCCAGACAGCCTTTGTTTTATTGAATGTGTCCATCATTTTTTCTATTCTTTTGATCGGAGCATTGTTTTGGACTGACAAAATAGGATTCAGGAAAAAAATATCCTGGACCCTTATCTATGGCGGAATCTTCACTTTTTTTATTGCTCTTGTTATGTTTATATTGATAAAAATAAATTTCAATTCATTTTTTGATGGCTTTCATAAAACATTCTTCAAGGATGGAACATGGCTATTTGATGAAGGAAGCGACATAATAAGGTTATATACATCACAATTCTTCTATGATACAACATTAAGCATTGTAATTAGGACCCTTGCAATCGCTTTCATATTTATTACCATTGGCTTATTTAGTATATATAGATTAAAGAGGGATGTAAAAAAAAGAGAACACTATGATTGTCTATAACATAAACCCAGTCTTGTTGCATATAGGACCTGTACAGATTAGGTATTACGGCCTTGCTTATATATTTGGGATTATCTTAAGCTATATAATTCTTAGGAAATTCATTAAAGAAGACAGAATAAAGAATATGGATCTGAATAAATTAGATGATCTTATGTTTTATATGATAGTTGGGCTGATTTTGGGTGCAAGGCTATTCTATTTCCTGTTTTATGATTTTTCTTTGCTAATTAAGAATCCTCTTGAATTCTTTATGGTGTGGCATGGAGGGATGTCTTTTCATGGCGCTTTTTTAGGTGTAATCCTAGTAATTTATTTCTTTTGCAGGAAGCATAACATTAGTTTTTATGCCTTAACTGATTTATTGGTAATACCTGCAGCGTTGGCTTTATTTATTGGAAGGATTATGAATTTTGTTAATGGGGAGCTGATAGGGACAAAAACAAATCTGCCATTTTGCATACAATATAAGGATGTTGAGGGATGCAGACACCCAAGCCAGATATATGAGGCTTTAAAAAATCTGTTCATATTTTTTGTGCTTTGGTATTTATATGCTAAGAAGAAATTAAAAGAGGGATTGATATTTTGGTATTTTGTATTTTTATATGGGACATTGAGATTTTTTATTAATTTCTTCAGAGATGATCCAAGGTTTTTTGGGATAAGCACTGGGCAATATTTAAGCCTGTTAATGGTTTTTATTGCTGTTTATTTTATTTTTAAGATTAGGAAGAAAAAGTAAATTATATAAACAATCAATAATATTATTACAAAAGTATGATAAGAACTAAACTAATTTCAGCAAACTGGAAAATGAATAAGACAGTACTGGAAGCTGTCACATATATTAATGAGTTGAAAAATCTTGTTAAGGATGTTAAAGACAAGGAGATAGTTGTTTGCCCTCCTTTCACTGCACTATTTGCTGTATCTGCAGAGATTAAATCATCAAAAATAATATTAGGGGCACAAAACCTTTATTTTGAGGATAAAGGGGCTTTTACAGCAGAAATTTCAGCTGAAATGCTCAAAGAGATTGGCTGCAGGTACGTTATTATTGGTCATTCTGAAAGAAGGCAGATTTTTAATGAAACTGATGAAATGATTAATAAGAAGGTAAGGCAGGCTTTAAAGTATGGATTAGTCCCTATATTGTGCGTTGGAGAAAAAATAGAGCAAAGGGAGGCTTTCGATACTGAAAAGGTTGTTAATGAACAGCTTACTAAGGATTTGAACGGGGTGAAGGGAGAATTAGTAATTGCATATGAACCAGTGTGGGCAATAGGAACTGGTAAAAATGCAACTGCAGAACAGGCTGAAGAGGTTCATATTTTTATTAGAGGATTACTGGGTAAGATATTTGATAAGGAAGTTGCAGCCAAAACAAGAATAATTTATGGAGGAAGTGTAAATCCTCAAAACGCAAAAGAATTAATGTCAATAGAAGATATTGATGGAGCGCTTGTTGGAGGAGCTTCATTGGACGCTAAGAATTTTTCTAAGATTATTAAGTATTAGTTATTTTACCTGTATATACAATTTGTGAAGGGTATCATAGGCCTTCCATGCTCCTGCATCATCATATTCTATTTTAACATTGAAAATATATGTTCCCTTCAGGGCCCCTTGAACATCAAAACCCACCAGAAATTCTTTTTTTTCGTTGTTCTTTATAGGAATTGTAAAATTAATTGGCGGGTCTTCATCATATACAGTTTTTATCCATTGATTCGGATTACCACATGATGTGGCAGGATCACAAAGAACAAAATCAACATTCACGCTGAAATTTCTTACTCCACCTTGGAGCACATTTAATATGCCTACACCAAAGGAAGCAAATTCTCCATTTGTAAGCGTTTTTTGGTATCGCGGTATTGCAACCCTCTCCCCACTATCAAGGGCTGCGTCAATCTCCTGTTTAGTCATTTCATCCCACGTTAGTTTTTCTTTTTGCGCAAAATCAAAAAACCTGTTAACCATGTAAATTCCAATTACAAATACAACTATTGAGAGTATTAAAATTACTACGAAATTTGCTGATAGTTCAAATGCTTTTTTGTTCATAAATCGTGTGGCAAGGATACCCAACGATTTATTGTTGGGAGGAATTGCCACTCACCGCCACTAGTTGTATACCACTGGACACACAACCCACTGGACATCTGTGCATAACCTATATAAAGGGGCTGTTCTTTATATTTCTTAAGTAGATTGGGACTGCCACAGCATGACTGATGGCATGTCGGCTGCTTGTAACACAGCCCAACGGTCTGAGGGAGCACCCAATCTTAACCCTCATGCCAATATTCAAAGTGATGAACACAAAAGGTTCTTTGCGAACAATTGCGTGTGAGCTTATGGATAAAAGCCCTGCCTTTAGGCAGTGGGATTATGTTACCTAGTAGTTATCCTCTGCTATTTGCTGCAACCGGTATTCCTGGGCATATTTTGCATAGTAATTTGCCCTGTAGTTATCAAGTATCTTTTGGATTTCACCAGCAACCTCTGCTGCGTTATCAATGAATTTAAGTATCTGGCTCTTTTTTTTCATGCCAGTCATCTCAATTGTAATGTCTGCATTGTTTACTGTGTTTGGCTTATCAACGCTAACCCCTATTATATTTTTGTAGGGTATTATAATTTCGCTTATCTGCATTATTAAGAAATTGTTATAACAGGCCAGCTGATCCTCATAAAAAACGTATCTCACCTTGCCTAACGCCAGGTAATTCAACACCAAGACTGCTGCTGTTAAGACAGCTGCAATTATAACAAACCAACTAAGAAAGCTTGAAGCTAAAATCTTAGGTGCGCCAAGCTGCTGGAACGTCTGAAATAAGCTATCAAAATTAACTATGCTATCTAAGTAAATAATAAATCCAATGATAAGCGCTGAGACAATTACTATTTCTATTGAAGATAAAATGCATAGCTTCTTTGCATTTGGCGTTATCTCTGCTATTTGCTGCATTATCTAACTTTAACTATGATAGTATTAATATTTTTCTATTTCAAGAATCCGATAACCATAGCCTGACCTTAAGGTTTGCAAAGGATTAGACATTCTTTTGGATATATAGCTCAACCACAACTGGTCATAAGAATACATAATGCTATTTTTATACAATTCGGAGATATTTTTTTCTTCTAAGTGGGGATATCCTTTAAAGTTAAGAAGTTAGCATTATATAGAAATATCTCTTTTTATTTTACTTAAAAAAATTATAGGATGATCAACCTATTATCTCATATTCCTTAACAATCAGTATAAGGAATAATACCAGTATTACCCCACCAGTTAATATCCATGACAAACCCTGCTCAAAGGTCACATAAAAGATGCTGTACAGCCCTAAAGCCATCATTGCCACTCCAAGCCATAAGAATTTGTCAAATATAAGCTTCATGACCTCGAACTCTTCAGACTGAGTTAATCTTCTTTTCATGTTTCCACCCTTTACCTCTTTCTTATTTCAATAACGAAATCCTTTGAAATAGTAGGTTGTTCTTTTAACCTTACTTGACACAAATGAGATTGCATTGGAGCAGTTCCAACATCAAATACAAGATTAAAGGAACCAGTTTCTCCAGAGGAAATGGATTTTGTGTAAGTTTGAAGCGATTTATTGATATTTTCTCGAAGAACATCATTAGAACACCATATCTCAGGGGTTGCATTGTCTCCTGTGGCTGCTGCAGCTACAGCTACATCTGTGCAGTGTGCACCATCAGAAGGGCCACAACCCAATCCTTTACAAGTTACATAGTTGCTACCATCAGAATAAACTGCACCCGCTGGAGAAGCGGCGGAAGCACCCACATCAGTACATTTTTTAGTCAGAGCTGCAACACGAGTACATACCCCCCCAGCTCCCATAGTAGCACCACTACATAAAGCAGGACCCGTAACATCAGCTACACTATTACATATATTAGTACACCTCCACCACTGGGTTGGAACACAATATGCTGTTGGGTCAGTACAATCTCCAGGGCCACTAGGATAGAAATTTTTTACATTCCCGCAATTAAAATCAGTAGATGTAGTTGCAGCAGCTCCACCACCAGCCCCCCATGCATTATAAACACTCACTTTAAGCACCTGTTGGGTTCCACCTGCTGTAGTTATTATGTGTTCCCTAGATAATGTAATAGGGTCTGAAAGATATGGCACCTGAGGATCTGGCTCCTGGCTTATCATCTGTTCAATCTGGACTGAAGCCTTGCCAAACATGTTTTTTATAAAGGTAACGCCTAAGCCAAGCATAACTATAGCCAGAATTAAGATCACTATAGCATTGACTGACAGGCTAATGGCTCCCTTTTTCATCTTAATTTATTACTTATTCCTAACTTCGATTGAAAAGTCCTTAACGTAACTTGGTATAACTGCTGCTGTAGCTGCTGTTATATTAACTTGGCACAGATAGAGGTTAGCGCCAGCATTTGGCATCTTTATACTGGTTGCATAAACATGGACTTCATTCGCAGCAAGGTCTTTATCCATTGTAGCCACTGTTGGAACAATGCCCTTACATATTATTTGAGGTTGAGCATTTGTCCAGCTTCCATTTGTGGGATTAAGGACACCGATTTTGATTACTTGAATCTTGTCTGCATTGGTAATTATAGATTCCCTTGACAATGTGATCGGGTTAGTTAAACTTGGTACCGTTGGATCTGGCTCACTAACAACCTGTTGCTCGAAACTAGTTTGCACCTGCCCAAACATACCTTTAATAAAAGCTATCCCCAGACCAAGCATAACAATTGCCAGAATCAGAACTACAATGGCATTTACTGATAAACTTAATGAAGCTTTTTGCGACATTTATTTCACCTCTTTTTTAATTCCTTTATATCTTTATTTATAAATAAATCTCAGTATTCTCTTTTATTGTGCTACTCATTTATAAAACTTTCGATATTGCTAACCCAAAATTTGCTCCTAGATAAAATTTTCAAATTTCTTTAAGCCTGAATATAAAAGGGGATATTGATCTTGTGCATGCATTAATTCTTGGAAATGCCAATAAAATCCTTTTTAATTATTGAATAAACTTTTGAGAGATAGATGGTATAATAAAATCCCAAAATGTTTATAAAGAGTCGTCTCTTCTATAAAGATATGCCTGAAAAAGTACAATTTTTTTTGTTGGATGCGACCTACAAAATTTTAGACGATAAACCTACAATCTACTTATTTGGAAGAACAGTGGATGGCAAACAGATATTAGTGCTGGATGGTTCTTTTGAACCTTATTTTTACGCCATACCTAAGAAAGGATTGCAAGTTAAGGAAAAATTGGAAAAAATAAAAATTGAAAGAAATGAAAGCATAGCTGAGGTAACAAAAACAGAGATGGTTCAAAAAAAGTTTTTGGGAAATGATGTCGAGGCTATCAAGGTGTACACAAAGCTGCCCCAGGATGTTCCCTTGATCAGAGAGGTTATTAAAGATTGGACTATCTTGGAATCTGTACATGAATATGACATTCTTTTTGTGAGAAGATACTTAATAGACAAAGGGATTATACCTATGACATTGCTACAAGCTGAAGGAGAACATATTAATCAAAAAAGCAGGATTCCTGTCTTTAAAGCAATCAAGGTGGAGCAGTTTTCCGATGATACGCTTCATAACCCAAGGATTCTTGCTGTAGATATAGAAACGTATAATCCCGAGGGTAAAGGCATAAATATCGAAAAAAATCCGATTATTATGATGGCGTTTTGCGGCAAAAACTTTAAAAAAGTTATTAGCTGGAAAAAATTCACAGCGGATGTTGAGTTTGTTGCAAGTGAAGTGGAACTTATTGAAAAATTCAAGGAAATACTGGATGCTTATAAACCGGATATAATCACAGGGTATTATTCAGATGGGTTTGATTTTCCATATATTGAAGGAAGAGCTAGAAAATACAAGATAAAGCTAGATATTGGATTGGATTTCTCAGAGTTAAAGGTAAACCAGAGGGCTGCCTCTACCACTGCCAGGATAATGGGAATTCCTCATGTGGATATATTCAGGTTTATTTCAAAGATTTTAGGTGGGCAGCTTGACACTGAGTTATACGGATTAAGCGATGTTGCATATGAACTTTTAGGGGAAAGGAAGCTGGATGTTGATTTAGACATATTATCAGAGGCATGGGATAACAATAAGGGTTTAGGCAAATTTGCAGAATATAATTTCCATGATGCGTATCTTACATACAAATTAACCGAAAAAATGATGCCTAATCTTGTTGAGCTTGTTAAGATAGTTGGTTTGCCAATTTATGATATTAACAGAATGGGCTTCTCCCAATTGATAGAATGGTATTTGCTCAGGAATGCACCAACCTATGATGAAATTGCTCCAGAGGCCCCACATAATGAGGAAGTAAGAAAAAGGAGGATGCAGACGTTTAAAGGGGCTTTTGTATATAAGCCAAAGCCTGGGATGTACAAGGATATTGTTGTTTTTGACTATAGAAGCTTGTATCCGAGTATCATAAGTTCACATAACATAAGCCCTGGAACATTAAACTGCACATGCTGCAGGGACAAGGCAAAAATTGCACCTTGTGAGGATGAGAATCAAAAGTATTCGTTTTGTACAAAAAGGAAAGGATTTATTCCGGCAATGATAGAGGATATAATAAAACGAAGGATGCGTGTTTTGGAGATAATAAAGCAAGAAAAAAAATCAAATCCCATATTGGAGGCAAGAAGCCAAAGCCTTAAGTTGCTCGCAAACTCTTTTTATGGTTATCTGGGATTTTTTGGAGCGCGTTGGTACAGCATAGAATGCTCAAGGGCAACAACAGCATACGGCAGATATTATATCCATTCGGTTATAGACAAAGCAAAGGAATCCGGTTTTGAAGTCATTTATAGCGACACGGATTCTGTTTTTTTGGCATTAGGTGACAAGACTAAAAAAGATTCAGACAAGTTTGCAGAAGAGATAAACCTGAAATTACCTGGACTTATGGAGCTAGAATATGAAGGATTTTATCCGGCTGGCATATTTGTTTCTTCTAAAGCAAGTTCATATGGCGCGAAGAAAAAGTATGCCCTACTTCTAGAAGACGGTAACCTAAAGATTAGGGGCTTTGAGACTGTCAGAAGAAACTGGAGCGACGTTGCCAAGGAAGTACAGGAAGAGGTTTTAAAGATAGTTTTAAAGGAAAACAAGCCTGAGAATGCATTTAGATATGTAAAGAGAGTAATGGAAGAACTAAGAAAACATAAAGTCCCCTTGAAAAAAGTCATAATTCGTACAAAATTGCAGAAAGATGTTGGGAGCTATGATTTAGTTGGGCCGCATGTTGCAGTTGCAGAAAAAATGAAAAGGAAAGGTATTGATGTATCTGCTGGGATTATTATAAAATATGTGATAACCAGGGGTAAGGAAATGATCCGAGAGAGGGCAAAACTTCCTGCAGAAGTAGAGCAGGAGGATTATGATGCAGATTATTACATCAATAACCAGGTAGTTCCTGCTGTTGAGAAAATTTTTGAAGTTTTAGGATATAATAAGGAGGAACTGCTACAAAAAGAAGGGCAAAACAAGCTGGCAAAATTTTTAACAGATAAATGATCTCCTCTTCATTCTCATGTATAAGAGACCATCTCTAATCTCTATTTGTTTGTGGGTATAGAATTTGTCATATAACCAAATTAGGTCTATTAAGTAATTTCTTTTCTGAAAAATCTCAAACCACCCCCAACAATCTGAATTATTTTATGGAATCGGTGGTTTATATATATTTCGATTGTTGGAATAGGATTTAGTATACTAATCTATTTTCTATACCTTCCAATAATTACAGGAAGCGTATTATGTAAATATTTTACAAGGTATGCAATTCCGAAAATGAATATTAGAGCCAGACTTATTTGAAGTACAAGGATCTTCTCCATAAAATTGAATATCAGCGGAAAGATAAAATATTCCCTAAAGATAAAAATGAAAGCCGTTATTGACGCAGATATCAGATAATAAAGGATGCCCTCTTCCTTAATGTCTCGGTTAATTCTGGCCGTTATAAGTCCGATTATGGTTATATTAATTATGAAAACAGCAAATGAGCTCATAAAGGCATAGATGAATATGACAAATGCAATTACTAGAATGATGGTTGCCAGATATTCTATCATTTTGTTATTTCTTTTGGGCCTTTTTCTGGCATGCGCACATCGGCAACAGAAGAACGATTAATGCTTTAATTATCAATAGGACGCCGATAACAATCCATATGTCCCATGAAGTAAATATCCTCACTAAAACAAGGATAATTCCAAGCAGAAGCATTTTGCCTCCCATACATTGTGTACTGTGTTCCATCTTATCACCTCGATAATATAAAACACATTTTAGTTTCAGATTATTTAAATGTTGTGAAACAAATTTGGATTTTACAATTATTCCAATCTCGTCTGTGTTTAAGAGTTACCAATCCGAAACTGAACAAAAATCCAGAATATGAGCATAGCGGCTGTAATGGCCAAACTCACCCACAAGAGACGTTTGTCATTACTCCAGCCGAATGGGATAAAACCTACCAACCCTCCTATAGCTACTTTGGTCTTTGTACTGCTTCCTTTGGTAGAGTCTAGGATGCTGAGGAGTATTAAGAACATCCCAACCAAAACAACTATAACACCGACTGAAATAAGCTCTTTCATTAAGATTGGGGGAACTGTTTTTTTCCTTAAATATTTCTATACTACAATATATATATTATAGTTACTAGCTAAATAGAAACATTTAAATACTACTAATATACAAATTTGTATACTAGTATAATATATTAAAATGGATGAGCAAATAAAACAATTTATAGAAAATGTTGATTCCTGGATAAAACAAATTAGAGCTGAGCTAAGCCAAGTCACTGATGTTTCAGATATAGTGGAAGAAAACGTTGGCAATACCGAGCATAATTACGAACTTATTCATGAGCTAAAAGAGGAGATTGAAGACCTCAAAAAAGAAATCGCAACCTTAAAATTGATTGAACTTGCTAATCTAAGATCGAAGCTGAATAGCAGCTAAACTTTAATCATCTTTTCCACTTTCTGCAAAGCGCTGCTTACTGCAACAAACAAGTTCCTATCTGTTTCTGTCGAGGTTATTGGAGTTCCGTTGTCCATACATTTGGCATGTATTTCGAATATTTGGGATTTTTCGATATGATGCACTGTCTTCAGGGTTAAGTGTAAACTCTCAAACTTTTTACATATCTCACTTAGTTTTTTACCGTATGTCCCAACAATCTTCTTAAGAACAACCATCTGGGGTCTGTCCAATTCCCTAAAACCCATTAAAGAAATGTTTCCACCCAGAGAAATTGTCTCGTCTTCCATCGGAATCACCTCAATTGCTATTTGCCTATTTTAACTTTAAAATATAAAAATGTTACGAAAAAAACTGCAGGAATTAATTGACGAAGAAAAATTTAATATTATTTTTTTGACACGCCAGTTTAAAACACAATGTTTTTAAATAAATAAAATAATAAATCAAAATATGTATCAAATCATGAAGATAAATTTTATCATTGCACTATCTCTTATCCTTATGGTAATTGGATGCACAACCGTAGTAGAGGAAACATCAAAACCTATTGTAAAACCGGCACAAGAATCTTTTCAGAAAGAAACAAATGAAGAGAAAGGTGTCATCAACCAAAGCGAACCAATAGAACTTCCCGAAGATAATATAATTCAGATTAAGTATGAAGGTTTTGATCCAAATTATCTCCTTTTAAATAAATCGAAGACAGTTATATGGGACAACTTAGATAACAGGCAACATCTTATCGCTTGTTATTATTATGGTGGCGGAAGAGTTTTTATCGGAGAGAAATTAAATCAGGGAGACAAAACAACACACACTTTTGAAAAGTATGGAACTTATATATGTGTAGACGCAATCTATGGATTGAGGGGCACAGTGGTTATATATAAAATGCCAGAAGGTTATTTGTCTCCAATAACCGGAGGGGCTATTGGATTACCTAAAACAGATGTAAATGTGCCGGTGAGCTGGATAGTAGTTTTGTTAGTTACCTTATCCACTCTTTATGTGTATCTTCTTCGTATAAAAAAAAGCAATTACAATATTTAAGGAATTACAAATTTGAATGTTTGACAATTATGTAGTTTATTTTTTTTAGTTGCCTAATAATCTGGTTTCGCCATGCTATTGGGTGTAGTTACGTGAACTACCCCTAGCTTTCGCAAGGGGCTTCATTCTTCACTGACAGAAGTTGCCCTATTGGTAGAGCTTCCATCTCCAAATGCTTATATTCAGGCAGTTCCTGCCTTATTCTCTCCAAGCATAACCTTCTTATCTCCAATGCTGAATTGTAGTCTCTTGGCACTGTAAATCCGCACTTAGGACAAGAATGCATTCGTTCTCCTAATCCTTTTTGAACTGTCTCACCGCATTGGCTGCATCTTTGGGTTGTTCCCCTGTAATCGACCAGCATCAGCATCTTATCAGCGCTTCCAGCCTTATAAGATACAAATTGCCTGAACCGTCCCCAGCAAGCATCTAATATACTTTTTGAATAGTATCCTTTTGCCATGTTTGCTATTGCTAAATCTTCCATCGCAATAACATCATAATTCTTGACATAATAATCTGATAATTTATGTAGAAAATCATCCCTTGAGTTTGTCAGATTCTCATACTGTCGTGCCAACTGAATCCTAAACCTATTCCTGTTGCTGCTTCTCTTCCGCTTGTTTGACATCAGCCTTTGCAGATGTTTTAGCCTATCTTCTTTCTGCTTTAGATGTTTAGGGTTTGCTATGCTGTTACCGTCGCTGTCATACGCTACATCTATCAGCCCTACATCTATTCCAACTACTCTGTTGGTCTTACGGTATTGTATTTGTCTGTTGCCGTCTTCTATGATAAATGCAAACCATTTTCCTGACTGCATCTTTTTTATTGTGATTTGTTTTATGTTACATTGGATAGGTCTGTGGCATCTGATTGAAACGTTGCCTATTTTTGATAGCCATAAGGTCTGGCATCTTTTGTCTGTGTTGATCAGCTTGAATCCAGACTGATTGTAAGTGAATGTTTTGAATACTCCTTTGCCTTTGAATCTCAACTGCCCTACCTTCCTCTTGCCTTTTGATTTTGACAATGTTTTTAGGTTTGAAAATAGTTTGTAGCATTCGTACTGCAACGATTTAGAATGGACTTTGCTGAACTGAGCATCGCAAATCTTCATATCAGGGATTATGCCCTGTATCTGTGATTTGTCTATTTCCTTTTGCTCATTTAGCTCTCCAAGAAATGTATTGTATCCCCGTCTGCATATCTCAAGAGTTTCTAATAATTTTTGTTCTATGGTTTTGCTCGGATACAACCTGAACTTATGGGTTAGCATTTTTACCTTGGTTCTCCACATATTGTTTTAGTTGGTCTAATGTTACTTGTCCTGTTGTAGCCAGGAAGTATGATGGAGACCATAAAGCATCATTCCAAATCAGTTTTTTTATCTCTGGGAAATTGCGTTGTATCTCTCTGGAGGTTATTGTTTTTAGGGCATTCATATACCTTGGAATGTCTAAAGTTGGTTTGGTTTTGAACAGCATATGGAAATGGTCTTTGTCACATTCTATGTTTATGACATCAACTTTGAATGTTTAGCTTATCTCGTTTATCTTTGTTTTCAGCAAGTCTATGATCTGTTCATTTACTAATACTTTTTTTCTGTATTTTATGCACTGCACCAGATGATACTGCAACGCATAAACTGAGTGGCTTCCTTTGTCTAGTTTGTTTATCATAGTTAGTTGGTATTATGAGCATTGCGCGGATATTACCGCTCTAGCCTAGAGAAATAGGCTAGCCTTCGTCGATTATGTAAAATGATTCTTGCCATGACTTGACATAATCGCGCAAGAGGTCTAATTTTCATGAGTAACTTAT
>Ga0315282_10005622_pt1 | contig 21277 bp, 11 predicted proteins | sample YL17G07_20_MG_FD_203693 | JGI IMG/M metagenome (GOLD analysis project Ga0315282, IMG submission 203693) | Sediment microbial communities from Yellowstone Lake, YNP, Wyoming, USA - YL17G07_20 | ecosystem: Environmental > Aquatic > Freshwater > Lake > Sediment | place: USA: Wyoming | collected... | reverse complement strand
ATCCACTCGTTGGTCTTTTTATCGAGGACCGCGGTGGTGGCGACGGCGCTCGAGTCGGAGCCGAAGCCCGGCTCGGTGATGGCCATGGCCGCAAAGCGGGCGCCGAAGCGCTCCTTCTGCTCGGGCGTCGCCACCGCCTGAATCGCGGCGTTGCCCAGGCCGCCGCCGGGAATGGCCAGCATCAGACCGGCATCGCCCCAGGCCATCTCCTCCGCCGCCACCACGGCCACCAGGCTGGCCCCGCCGGTCCCCTTGCGCTCCTCTTTCGGGGCCCCGTCCTTGGGCTTCTCTTTTTTCGCGCCGCCGCTGCCCATCCCGCCGCGGATCATGCCGGCCATGGCTTTGAGCTCTTTGACTTCCTCGTGCTCGTGCTCGTAGGAATCGTAATAGCGGGATAATTTCCGGAACGTGCCTTCGGCCAGGCCGTGCACCATTTTCCTGGTTATCTTTGCCGCCGGGGGCAGTTCAAAATCTATCATCACATCCTCCTATGCTTTTCGGGGCGCGGGCCAATAGGGGCGCGGGTGACCTCACCCGCGCAACTTCCGTTCATGCCATTGCCATTCCTTCGAGAGTGGCGAAACCGCGGGCGTTCCGCAGCCACATCTCCATGGGATGCTCCCGGATGTAACCGTGGCCGCCCAAAATCTGCACCCCGTAGTCGGTGATCTTCAAAGCCTGGGCCGCGGCGTAGCTCCGGGCCAGGTAAGCTTCCTTGGTGCAGTCCTGCCCCCGGTCGGCTTTCCAGGCGGCCTTCCAGTTCAAAATCCGCATCCCGTCCGTCTCCAGGGCCATCTCCGCCAGCATGAAAGCGATGGCCTGCCGGCTCGCGATCGGCTCGCCAAAGGCGTAACGCTCCTTGGCGTAATTGATCGCGTACTCTGTATCCGCCCGGCTTACGCCCACGGCCATGGCCGAGAGGATGATGCGGCTCAAGTTGATGAGCCGCATGTAGTTGATGCCCCGGTTGCCGGCCAGGCGGTTTTCCCGGGGAATTTCGCAGTCAATGAAGCTGACCGGGAAAGTCGGCAGGGCGCGGACGCCCATGTAAAACTCCCGCTCGCCCACCTTCATGCCCTTGGCGCCCTTGGGCACGATGTAGGCGTCCACCCCGGCCGCGCCCGCGCCCTTGTTGGAGGCGGCCATGACCAGCAGGTAATCGGCGCGATCGGCCATGGGCACGCAGCATTTCTCGCCGTTCAAGATGAATTTATCCCCGTCCGGCAGGGCGGTGGTGCGGAGGTCGCTCACGTGGAACTGGACGCGCGGCTCCATCAGGGCCAGGGTGGCGGGCTTGAAGGATTCCTTGGTGAACTCGGGCAGGTATTTTTCCTTTTGCTCCTCGGTGCCCATCTCCAGGAGGGGCATCACGAACAGGGCCGGCGAGGTGATGGCCAGGGCCAGGCTGAGGTCGCCGTAGGCCAACTCCTCGGCCAGGATGGCGCCGGTAACAATGGAGCGGCCGAAATCATAGCCCCCGTATTTTTGCGGGATGGCGTTGGCGACCAGGCCCAGCTCCCAGGACTTTTGGAGCAAGTCCTCCGGCACCACGCCCTTCTCGTCGCAGTCCCGGGCAATCTTGCGCAACTCCTCGGTCGCAAACTTGCGCATCATGTCCTGGATCTGCTTTTGATCCTCGTCCAGGGTAAACGAAATCATGACGACCTCCTTTGAACCTCAAAACTACTCCAGAGCTTTCAGGCCTCCGCCGGGGCGGAGCCTGTCTCCGATCAGTTGAATGCCTGTGGTTCTGGACCGGCCGGCAAGAACTGCCGACCCTCGTTTCCATAGCAAGGCGGCGAAAGGAAGTCAAGCGCGCTGAGCGCCGGGACGGGAAGGAAGATGATTAAACCTAAAAGGCATAAAGACAGGAGAGAAGAAAGGAGGCTTGACTTAGATAAAGGGTCTTAAAACCATTCCCTGCCTACTGCCTACTGCCTGCTGTCTACTTTTCCTATTACTTGCTCACCCGCTCGACGTAGGACCCATCGCGGGTGTCCACCTTGATGATCTCGCCTTGTTCCACGAACAGCGGCACCTGCACGATCACGCCGGTCTCCATGGTGGCCGGCTTGGTGCCGCCGGTGGCGGTGTCGCCGCGCACGCCGGGCTTGGCTTCCACCACCTTCATCTCGACGAAGGTGGGCAGCTCCACGCCGATCGAGCGGCCATTGTGGAACAACACCCGCACCACCAGCTCGTCCTTGAGGTAGTTAACGGCCTCGCCCAGGGCTTCGCGGTCCATCGAAATCTGCTCATAATTCTTCTGGTCCATGAACAGGTAATTGTCGCCCTCGTGGTAGAGATACTGCATGGTCTTTTCTTCCAGGTCCGGGGCGCCCACCTTGTCCCCGGATTTGAAGGTCTTTTCCAGCACGTTGCCGGTGGTCAGGCTCTTGAGCCGGGTGCGCACGAACGCCGAGCCCTTGCCCGGCTTCACATGCTGGAAGTCCACGATCACGAACGGCTCGCCTTCCAGCTCAATCTTGAGGCCCTTGCGAAACTCCGAGGTGTCAATCACGCCCATCGTCACTCAACTCCTTCACTCGATCGGTCCATTGAATTCTCAAAGCCGAATATCTTAACACAATTTTCCCCGCGTCCCCAAATCGGCCCCGGCTCTTTTAAATCGGAAGGACGCGCAACGGCCCGGAGGAGCGGGTGAGCATGCGGGCGCCGGTCGCGGTGACCGCCACCATGTCCTCGATCCGAACCCCGCCCCAGCCCGGAATGTAAACGCCCGGCTCCACCGTCACCACCATGCCGGCCTCCAACCGCCCCTTGCTCCGAGGTCCGAGCACCGGCTCCTCATGAACCTCCAGGCCGACCCCATGGCCGAGGCCGTGGCCGAAATAGCGGCCGAACCCCTGCTCCCGGATGTAATCCCGCGCGATCCGGTCCACCTCCTTCAGCCTCGCGCCCGGCCGGATCGCCGCGATCGCCCGCGCCTGGGCCTCCCGGACCACCTCGTAAATTCTGGCTTGCCGCTCCGAGGGCCGGCCCAGGCACAGGGTCAGGGTCTGATCGGAATTGTAACCCAGATAACTGCATCCGAAATCGAGGGTGACCAGCTCCCCGGCCTTCAACTTCTTGCCCGAAGCCACCCCGTGCGGCAGCGCGCCCCGCTGGCCCGAAGCCACGATGGTGGAAAACGGCACCTGGTCGGCACCCCGGCGCTTCATCAGGTGCTCGAGCTCGAGCGCCAGGTCCCGCTCGCGCGCGCCCGGCTTGAGCAGCGGCATTACTTCCAGCAAAGCCCGGCGGGCGATGTCCCCGGCGTGCCGGATCTTCCGGATCTCGGCCGGGGTTTTGCTGGCGCGCACCCGCTCGAAGGCGGAGGGCAGCGACACCAGCCGAACCCCGCGCAAGCGCTGCCGGTACTCGCGGAACAACGCGTGGCTCATCCGGCCCGGCTCGAAGCCCAGGCGCTTGACCCGCCGGCCGAGCAAGGCCCGGCTGATTTCCGGCACTTTGAGGCGGTAATCGAGCACGCGAAAGTCCGGGGCCTCGGCCCGGGCCTGGGTGGTGTAGCGGGAATCGGTGAAGAGCCAGCAAGCCCGGCGGCTCACCCAGAGGGTGGCATCCGAGCCGGTATAGCCGCTGAGGTAGCGCACGTTGGGAAGCCCGGTGACCAGGATCCCGTCCAGGCGCCGCTCCTGCAACAGTTGGCGGATCGCTTTGGCTTGGATCGCGTCCATCGTCAGTAGTAGTCCAGGAGGGGCGAATCTTGGATTCGCCCCGTAACGGTGGGGCGATCACAAGGATCGCCCCTACTGTCGCACCATCTTATCGCTAAAAGGGCACGTCCTCTCCGGGGCCGGTCTTAGAGGGCTTATCGTAAACGATCTCTTCCTCCGCCGCGGGCAGCTCTTTGCCGGCGCCCTCGCCTTTGCTCCCGAGAAAAATGACGCGGTTGGCCACCACCTCGGTGGTGGAGCGCTTCTGGCCGCTCTTGTCATCCCACTCCCGGGTTTGCAGCCGGCCTTCGATGCAAACCGAGCGGCCCTTGGAGAGGTACTCCCCGCAGTTCTCCGCCTGCTTGCCAAAGACCACAATCCGGTGCCACTCGGTGCGCTCCTCGGTTTTGCCGTCTTTGCCCTGCCAGCGTTCGTTGGTGGCAACGCTGAAATTGGCCACCGCTTGACCTGAAGGAAGATATTTCACTTCTGGATCCCGGCCAAGGTTGCCGATCAAGATCACTTTGTTCAGGCTTCCCATCTTCTCCTCCCTTTCTGATCAACTTCTCTCGGTTCATCACGGGGGTTTGGCAGGTTTTGAAACTAACACACCCTATCTTATAATACAAGAGGCGATCGGGATGCTCTATACTATCTACATGTGGCTGGTGCTGGTCGTTGTCACCATCGCGTTCGGGTCCGCCCTGTCTCTGACCCTGCCCTTTGACCGCCGCGGCCGCTGCTACCTGCCGATCGTGCGGACCTGGGCGCGGCTGATTATCCGGGCCAGCCGCAACCCGGTCTCGCTCGAGGGCCTCGAGCGGGTGGACCCTGCCCATCCTGCCATCTACATGACCAACCACCAGAGCTACTTCGACGTGATCTGCCTGGCCGCGTTCCTGCCGCTGCCGGTGCGGTTTGTGGCCAAGCGGATTTTAGCTTACATTCCCGTGTTCGGCCAGGTGATGTGGGCGACCGGGCACATCATCATCGCGCGGGAAGACCGGAAGCAGTCCTTTCAGGCGCTGGATCGGGCCGCGGAAAAAATCCGGCGGGGCACCTCGGTGCTGGTTTTTCCCGAAGGCACCCGCAGCCCGGACGGCCGGCTCTTGCCGTTCAAGAAGGGCGGGTTCGTGCTCGGGATCAAGGCCCAGGTGCCGATTATTCCGATCAGCATAAGCGGGACCCGGCCGATGATGCCGAAAGGCTCTTTTCGCTTCGCCCGCACCCGGGTGCGGATGGCGGTGGGCGATCCGGTGAAGGCGGCGGAGTTCGATCTGTCCCGCAAAGAGGAGCTGATGGGGAAGGTCCGGCATGAGATCATCTGCCACTTCCCGGCGGACTCGGCTGAAGCCGCGGCCAACCAAAATGAGATGGAACCAGGCCCGCCCAAGGTGGCCTAGGAGCATGCTGGATGAGAATCGTAGGGGCGCGATTAATCGCGCCCCTACATTTTCCGGGCAGATCTAAAGTAATTTCAGGCCGTCTTCCACGTAGCGCCGGCCGCGGGCGGAGAGCTTGAAGCGCTGGGTGCGGCCCTGATCGTGGCGGAGCATGAAGCCGCTGCGGGTGGCATGGTTGAGCACCTGGGTGAGGTTGGCCGGGGGCGTCTCTCCGGCGGCGCGATAGCACTCCATCAATTCCTCGGCGGTGAAGTCGGAGCCGCCGGCGGAGTTTTCCAGGTGATAGCCCATGAGCATGATCCGGTCGTGGTGGGTCCGGGGCCGGCGCTGTTCGAGGAGCGCTTTAAGCTCGCCCGCGTCCACCTTGGGAGTGCGCCGGCGGGAGGGGAAATCCACCGGGGCGGGCCGGACCTCGCCCAAGGGCGGAGGCGTGAAGGCCGGCTCCGCAAATTCCGGGGCCGACTCGGAAAAGAGCGAAGTCTGAGCGGCTTCCCTCCCCGGATCTCCGCCGCGCAGCAGGGGGGCCTGATCGAGCGGCGCCGGCTCTCGCTCCTGGCGGGGCCCGACCGCTTCCACATTGTCTTGGCGCCGCTTGCCCCGCCGGCCGCGACCGCGATGGCGGCGGGATTTTTTCTCGCCGCTCGGCAGGGGCGGGGCGGCTTCCGGAGCATGGGCGGGGGTCGGGGTCGGGGCCGGGGGGTGCGGGGGTTCCGGCTTCCTCGGCTCCGGCTCCGGGGCGTGGGCCAGCAGTTCCTTGAGCTTGAGCATCACCCGGTTTTCATACCGGCTCAGAATTTTGTCCACAAAGCGCTGGTCCCCCCGGATTTCGATTTCGAAGTCCTTGCACACAAAGCGAAAGCCGAAGGTCTGGTCCTCTGGATTCACGAGGTTCCTTTCCGATTAAAGGCGCGGGCGCGCATTTATTCTTTCCGTGAAATTTGTTATATGTTAACACCAAGAGGGAGATAACACAACCCGCCCGAGAACATGAAGGATTTGTCCGCCACCTCCCGCCGGCTCGAGCTGGGGCTCGCGCTCCTGCTCGCGCCCCTGCTCAGCCTGATCTTCTTTCACTTTATGCTGCGCGACCTGCCTTTTTTCCGCGACCTGCACCACGAGTTCTATACCATGAAGGTGTTTCTGGCAGGAGAGTTGCGCCAGGGCCGGGTGCCGCTGTGGAACCCGACCGAGTTCATGGGCATGCCGTTTCTGGCCGAGCTGGCCACCGGCTGCTACTATCCGCTCAATCTGCTCTTCTGGTTCCTGTCCCCGGTGGAAGGGCTGCGCTGGCTGATCCTGCTCCACTACCCCTGGGCCGGGTTGGGCCTTTACCTGTTCCTGCGCGACCTCGGTCTGCGGCCGGCGGCTGCGGCCCTGGCGGCCCTGAGTTTCGCCTTTTCCGGGTACCTGGTCGCCCAGCACGCGAACCTCATCTATCTCATCTCGCCTTGCTATTTTCCCTGGGCGCTCTTTGGCTTTCGCCGGGCCCTGGCCCGAACCAGCCTGAGCTGGGCTTTGGCCGCGGGCCTGTCCGTGGCGCTTCCGTTCCTGGCCGGAGAGCCCCAGGGCGCAGCCCTCGCGGCCCTGATCGGAGCGGCCTTCGCGCTTATCTCCACCTGGCGCGCGGGGAACAAAAAAGTCGCATTGGCGCTTTTGGCCGCGGCCTTCGGCTTCGCCGCCGGCCTGTCCATGATCCAGTTCCTACCGAGCTGGGAGCTGAGCCGGCTGACCGAACGGGCGGCCGGGCTGCCGCTCGCCGAGGCCACTTGCTGGTCGTTCTATCCGCTCCGGCTGGTGGAATTGATCTGGCCCGACCTCTGGGGGTTGCCCTGGAAGAGCTCGGGCTACTGGGGATCCTTCATGACCGACTGGTGCTTCTCCCTGCCCTGGAGCCTGGGCCTTTATCTCGGCCTCTGGCCCCTGTTGGCCGCGGCCCTGGCTTTTCGCCGGCCGGCCAGGGGTTTGAAACCTGCGGCCCTTTTCTTCGCGGTCCTCAGCGCGCTGGCGCTGCTGATGGCCTTCGGCCGGTACACCCCTTTTTTCAAAATTGCCTATTTCACCATTCCCGGCCTGCGCTGGTTCCGCTACCCGGAGAAATACCTGGCCCTGCTCAGCCTGGGCCTCGCGGTCCTGGCTGGGATCGGCACCCACCAGGGGTTGGAGGATCCAAAACTTTTCCGAAACTGGCGGCGCGGGATTCTGATCGGATTGGGCGCCCTGGTAGCGGTTGCCGTCGCCGGCTGGCTGGCTCGCCCTGGGATCGAGGCTGGATTGGCGGTTTTTTTGCAGGGGAGAGGCTTCGGCCATTTGAACCCGACCGCAGCCGCGCGAGCGCTGCTTGTGGCCCAGACCCGGTCCGCGGCCGCGGCCCTGGGCCTGGCCCTGGTGCTGGCCCTGGCCTGGTCTTTTCCCCGGGCGGCCAAAAGCTTGCCCGTGCTCTTGGTTTTGCTCACCGGCCTGGACCTGTATTCGGCCAACCGTCCTTTGGTGGACACGGCGCCGGCCTGGATTTATACCGGGCCTTCCCAGGCCGCGGAGATGATCCGGCGTCATCAAGCGGGGAAGGAAGAAAAGTTCCGGGTGTTCCGGGAGCAGAGCCTGGAAGATTACCGCGGCCCGCTTCCCGCGGGCGCCCAGCCGGCGCACGTGCGCCAGCGCCTGTGGCACAAGGACACGCTCAAGCCCAACTGGGCGCGGGCGTTCGGGTTGGAGGAGATTACCGGCTATTCGCAGAGCAGCCCGACCCGAAGTTACACGCTCTGGGAGCAGCGCCTCAAGGTGGCCACGCTGGAGGCGTTCAACGTGAAATACGCGCTCACCGGTCTGGACTGGACCTCGCTCGACGATTACCCGGAGGCAGAGACCCTGGAAACCGACTCCGCTCGGCATTTTCGGCTGGTGGAGCTGCGGGGTTATCTGCCCCGGGCCTACGTGGTGTCGCGGGCGCGGGCGGTCTTGCGGGAGGAAGACGCGGCCGCGGCTTTGAACCAGACGGACTTCCGCCACGAGGTCGTCCTGCTGACTTCGGACCCGCTGCCGCCGGCTGGGGGCGATCGGGATTTGATTCCGGCCCGGGTGCTCGACTATGAGACGGACCGGGTGGAGATCGAGGTCGAGAATTCGCAGCCGGGCTGGCTGGTGCTGTCGGACAGCTATTTCCCGGGCTGGGAGGCGCGGGTCAACGGCCGGCTCGCCAAAATTTATCGCGCCAACTATGCGGTTCGGGCCGTGGCCGTGGGAGCGGGAGCGAGCCGGGTGGTCTTTGTCTATCGGCCCGGGAGTTACCGGTGGGGCCGGGCGATAAGCGGGATGACCCTCGGGCTGGGCCTGGCGGCCCTGATCGCGGCCGGGATCAAGCGCAGACGGAGGGCGCCGGCATGAGTTCCTCGGATCCCATTTCCCGGCGGGGGGAAATCCTCCTGGCGCTCGGGCTCGCGCCCCTGTTCACCCTGCTCTTCTTCCATTACGCGCTCGGCAACATGGTCTATTTCCGCGACCTCTTCCTCGAATTTTATCCGTTCAAGTTTTACCTGGCCGAGCAGCTCCGCCGCGGGAACCTCCCGCTCTGGAATCCTTACGCGCTGATGGGCATGCCCTACCTGGCCGAGCTTTCCACCGCCTGCTTCTATCCGCTCAATCTCCTCTTCCTGTTCCTCTCGCCCCTGGAAGGGCTCCGCTCCTATCTATTTCTGCATTACCCCTTCGCCGGGCTGGGGATGTATTTCTGGCTGCGCGACCTCAAGCTCAAGCCGGCCGCCGCCGCGCTCGGGGCCCTGACCTTCGCTTTTTCCGGCTACCTGGTGGCCCAGCACAGCAACCTCATCTACCTGATCTCACCCTGCTACTGGCCCTGGGCGCTCTTCTGTTTCCGCCGCGCCCTCCTGCCGGCGGATTACCGTTACGCCCTGGCCGGAGGCTTGACGGTCGCCCTGCCCTTCCTGGCCGGGGAACCCCAGGGAGCCGCCCTGGCGGCCATCATCGGACCGGCCTTTGCCCTCTCTTCAACGTGGAGCGCGCCCGGCTTGAGGGGCGCGGGCGCCCCCACCCGCGCAACCTTAGTCCTAAAATCTTCCGCACTGATCGCGGTATCTTTTATCTTCGCCGCCGGCCTCGGGATGATCCAGTTCCTCCCGGCCTGGGAGCTGAGCCGCTACACCGAACGCGCCCGCGGCCTGCCCCTGGAGCAAGTGACCTGCTGGTCGTTCTATCCGCTGCGGCTACTCGAGCTGCTCTGGCCGAACCTCTGGGGTCTGCCCTGGCCGAAAGATCACTTCTGGGGCGGGTTCATGACCGACTGGTGCTTCCCCCTGCCCTGGACTCTGGGCCTGTATCTCGGGCTGTGGCCGCTGCTGGCCGCAGGTTTCGCTTTGAGTAACAGCGCCACCGGTTTCAAACCCAGCGGCGCCGGTTTTAAACCGGCGACACTGTTTCTGGCGATTCTCAGCTTGCTCGCGCTGCTTCTCGCCTTGGGCCGCTACACGCCCTTTTTCACTATTGCATACTACGCGATCCCCGGCTTGCGCCTGTTCCGCTACCCGGAGAAATACCTGGCCCTGCTCAGCCTGGGAATCGCCGGGCTGGCCGCGCTGGGAACCCAGCAGTTTCTGGAGAGCGATCCGCCGGGCCGGCGTTTTCGCTCTACGACCCGGGTCCTGCTGGCTTTGCTCGTCGCGTTGGCCCTTTTTGCCTGGCTGGGTCAGGATGCGATCGAGCGGTGGTTCGCGGTTTTCCTGCGCCAGCCGGGGGTCGGCTATATTCGGGAGGTTGACGCCGCCGACGCTCTGCTCGGGGCCCTGGTTCGCACCGGCGCCGCGGCGCTCGGCCTGCTCCTGATCCTGGAAATCAGCCGGCTCAGGACCGGGGCGCGAAAATACCTCCCTCTCCTCCTGTTCCTGCTGACCGGCCTCGATCTCTACACCGCGGATCGCCCTCTGGTGCCGACGGCGCCGACCTGGCTTTACACCAGGCCCTCGCTCGCGGCGGAGTTGATCCGCCGGCACCAGACCGACCCGCAGGAAAAGTTTCGGATCTTCCGCGACCAGCACCTGGAATATGCCTTCAACCTTCCGGCCGGAATCGCCTTGCCCACCCATCTCCTGCGCCGGATCTGGGAAAAGGAGACCTTAAGCCCCAATTGGAACGTGGCCCTGGACCTGGAGCAGATGAGCGGTTATACCCCGGCCGCTCCGGAAGGAATCAATCGGCTCTGGAAAGAGGGCATGACCTTTGACATGGTGCGCTCTTTCAACATCAAATACGCGCTGGTCACCTATGATTGGTCCATGTTCGATACGCACCCGGAGGCCAAGGCTCTGGAATATGACCGGGCCGATAACTTCCGGCTGCTGCTCCTGGAGGGCTACTTCCCCCGCGCTTACCTGGTGCCGCACGCCCGCGCGGCAGCCACCGAAGCAGAGGCCGTGGCTCGCCTTCAGAACCTGGACCTCAAGCGGCAAGTCGTGCTCATTACCACCGATCCTTTGCCCCAGGAGTCAGGTGAGAAAAGTGAGAAAGGTGAGAAGGGCGGAACTTTTATCCCGGCCCAGGTCAAAAGCTACGAGCCGGAACGAGTGGCCCTGGAAGTGCAGACCGACCATCCGGGCTGGCTGGTCCTGGCTGACTCCTATTTTCCCGGCTGGGAAGCCCGGGTCAACGGCCGGCCGGTCAAGATTTATCGGGCCAATTATCTGGCCCGGGCCGTGCGGGTGGAGAGGGGGCGGAGCGAGATCGTCTTTGTCTATCGGCCGAAGAGCTACCTTTGGGGCCGCGCGATCACCTTGCTTACCCTCGGGCTGGGCCTGGTCGGAATGGCGGGACCCGCGCTGATTCGAAAGAGGAGAAGCCGGACATGACCCAGCCCCCTGTCCGGTCCCGTCGTCAGGAACTGGCGCTGGCGGTGATCCTCACTTTGTTGGCAAACCTGGCTTTCTTTCATTACTTGCTGCGCCAGATGCCCTATTTCCAGGATATCTTCAATGAGTTTTATTCCATGAAGGTTTTCCTCGCCGGGCATCTGCGCCAGGGACGGATTCCGCTCTGGAACCCGACCCAGGTGATGGGGATGCCCTTCGCCGCGGATCCGGCGACCGCTTGCTTTTACCCCCTCAATTTCCTCTTCCTGTTGCTTTCCCCGCTCCAAGGCCTGCGTTATTACCTCCTCCTCCACTACCCGCTGGCCGGGCTGGGCATGTATTGGCTGCTGCGGGACCTCAGGCTTCGGCCCGCCGCCGCCGCGATCGGCGCCATGACCTTTTCCTGGAGCGGCTACCTGGTGGCCATGCACTGGAACATCATCTACCTGATTTCCGCCGCTTATTTCCCCTGGGCGTTTTTCTGCTTTCGCCGGATGGTCCTTCGGAATTCATGGCCGTGGACGATAGGAGCCGGGCTGGCGGTCGGGCTGCCGTTCCTGGCCGGGGAGCCTCAGGGCGCCGCCCTCGCGGCCCTGATCGGAATTGCCAGCGCTCTCCTCGCCGCCGGGGGCGGGTCCCCGCGGGAAAGCAGGGGATCTCCCGCTCCCTCTCCCCGCAAACTGGTTTCGCTGCTCCTGGCCGCTCTTCTTTTCATCGCGGGGCTGGTCATGATCCAATTCCTGCCGAGCTGGGAGCTGGGCCGTTACAGCGAGCGGGCCCAGGGCTTCTCGCTGGATCGAGCCACCTGCTTTTCTTTTTACCCCCTTCGCTTCCTGGAATTCCTGTGGCCCAACCTCTGGGGCCTGCCCTGGCCCGAAGACCATTTCTGGGGCGGCTTTATGACCGATTGGTGCTTCCACCGGCCCTTCGTCCTGGGCGTTTACCTGGGCCTGTGGCCGCTGCTGGCCGCGGCGCTGGCCTTGCGCCGCAGGGTCTTTGCCGGGAAGCCGGAGACGCTGTTCTTTGCGGGGCTCGCCTTGCTCGCGCTGCTGCTCGCCGCCGGCCGCTACACCCCCTTTTTCACTGTTGCTTACCACCTGGTTCCCGGCTTGCGGCTGTTCCGCTTCCCGGAAAAATACCTGGCCCTGTTCAGCCTGGGAATCGCCGCCTTGGCCGGGATAGGCACCCATCAATTTCTCGAAAGCCCTCCCGCCGGCCCCCGCTTACGGCGGGCGGCTCGAATCGGGCTGAGGGTGATGACCCTGGCGGCCATCCTGGGCTGGATTTTGCAGCAGCCGCTCGAATCCGGCGTGGCGCGCCTCATCCAGCACTCGCCGGCGGCGGAGGTCGGTCCCGCCGCGGCCACCGAAGCCCTGCTCGGGGCGCTGACGCGCTCCGGAATCGTGGCCCTGGTCCTGGCCCTGGCCCTGGAGATCGCCCGGGCCAACTCCCGCCGGATCAAGGCCCTGCCCGCCTTTTTGATTGCCCTTACCGCGCTCGACCTTTTCTCCGCGAACCGTCCCCTGGTGCCGACCGCTCCAGCCGAAGCCTACACCCAACCCGCGCAAGCCTTCCAGCGCATCCGCCGCCTCCAGGCCGATCCGAACGAGAAGTTCCGCGTCTATCGCGACGACTCCCTGACCTTCGTGACTCCCGGCGCCCCGACTCAGCTCCGATCCCACCTCTGGCAAAAGGACACGCTGGGGCCTAACTGGGCCCGGGCCTATGGTCTGGAGGATTTTGGCGGCTATACGCCGGCGCAGCTCAACCAGATCGAGCCGCTCTGGGAGCAGGGAATGACCCACGACCTGCTGAGATCCTTCAACATCAAATATCTCCTGGTGCCCTTGGACTGGTCCCAGTTCGATGCCGAGCCCGGAGTGCAGACCCTGGAGGCGGATCCCGACAACAACTTGCGCATCCTCCTCTACGGCGGCTATTTCCCCCGGGCTTATCTGGTGCCGCGCGCGCGGGCGGTGGCCACCGAAAAAGAAGCGCTTTCCCGTCTGCTCACCTTGGACTTCAAACACGAAGTGATCCTCATCACTTCGGAGGTCCTGCCTCGAGCTTCCGAAAACGGCGGCCTGGTCCCGGCCGAGGTGAAGCAATATGATTCGGATCGCGTGGTGTTGGAAGTCCGGAGCGAGCATCCCGGCTGGCTGGTGCTGACCGACTCCTACTTCCCCGGCTGGGAAGCCCGGGTCAACGGCCGGCCGGCCCAGATCTACCGCGCCAACTATCTGGCTCGGGCGGTGCGGGTGGAGGCCGGCCAGAGCGAGATCGTCTTTGTCTATCGGCCGAAAAGCTACCTCTGGGGACGGGCGATCACCTTGGCCACCCTGGGCCTGGCGATGATTGGTATCCTGGTTGGAGTGGTGCTGCGCAAAATGGCGCCGCCTCCGAATTGGTTAAAACCTTGACACCTTGACCCCCTGACACCTTGGCACCCTCATTCGGCTTGCAATTAGGCCCGGTTTTGCTAAGATCCGGGTAGGAGCTACACCATGAATCATCTTCATCCGCGGCCGCGGCGGCTGGAATGGGTGATCCAGCGCTTTCTCGGCGGCCACTTCAACTACCACGGCAACGAGCTCCCGCCCCGCCTGGGCCGTCTCCAGGACTGGCTGTTCGGCCGCTTCTTCAACCGGGTGCGGGTTGACCCGGAAATTTTTGCGCGGATTCGGAGCCTGGCCGGCCAGGGCCGGGTGATCTACGCCCTCAAGCATCGCAGCGCCCTCGATTTCCTCTTCCTCCATTACCGGCTGCGCGCCGAGGGCCTGCCCTTGCCTGAAATCGGCTACGGCATCTCCATGTTCGCCTTTCAACCCTTCCTCCGCCAACTCAAAATCCTGCTGTCCTATGTCATCCACTGGCTTAATTACTTCCAGCTTCCGGATGCTTACCGCAGTAACTATTATCGCTACCGCCTGGATGAAGGCGCCGGCTTTGTCACTTTCCTCATCAACCCCATGAACCTGCTCAAGCGCTTCATCTACCCCGAGACCGACTCGATCTACAACCTGATCCGGCTTTATCGCAAGCGGGGCGAGACCCTGGTCCTGGTGCCGCTGATCGTGGTGTTCGAGAAAAGCCCGGACCAGGAAGAGCGGGGGATCCTCGATATCTTTTTCGGCATCAAGGACCGGCCGGGCCGGCTACGCAAGCTGGCCCAGTATCTGCGCTACAGCGGGCGGGCCTTCCTGGAAATGGCCGACCCGGTCACGGTGGGGCAGTTTGTCGAGCGGAGCCAGCGGCCGGGGGTGAGCGACGATCAATTGGCCTTTGAGCTCCGCGAGCATATCCTCGGCCACATGGAGCGGCAGAAGCGGGTGATCACCGGCCCCACGGCCCTGGCGCGCAGCCGGCTGTTGGAACAGGTGCTGCGCGATCCGGATATGGACCGGAAACTGCGCCAGATTGCAAAGGAGGAGGATCGGCCGCTGATGGCGGTGCGGCGGGAGGCGGCCCGCTGCTTGGACGAGATGGCCGCGGACTACAGCCTGACCATGGTCGAGTTCCTGGTCCTGGTCCTGACCTGGGCCTGGCAGAACCTCTTTGACGGCATCCATTTCGATCCCAACGACTTGAAAAGGGTGCGGGAAGCGGCCAAGCGCAACCCCCTGGTCTACGTGCCCAGCCACAAGAGCCACGTGGATTACCTCATCCTCAGTTACCTGCTCGTCCAAAATGACATGGTCCCGCCCCACATCTGGGCCGGGATCAACCTCAACTTCTGGCCGCTCGGCACCATCTTCCGCAAGTGCGGCGCCTTCTTCATCCGCCGGACCTTCCGGGGCAACAAGGTTTACACCGCAGTGGTGGTGGAATACCTGAAGGCCCTGCTCCAGGAGGGTTACAACCTCGAGTTCTTCATCGAGGGCGGCCGCTCGCGCACCGGCCGGCTGCTCCTGCCCAAAATGGGCGTGGTCAAATACCTGGTCGAGGCTTTCCACGAGAGTGCGGCGACGGACCTGGCCTTTGTGCCGGTGGGCATTGTCTATGACCAGATTCTGGAGGAAGGCGAATACCTCCAGGAGATGCACGGGGTCAAACCGGTCGGCAGCCGCCTGCTGGAGTTGCTCCGCCACCGCCGGATCATCCGCCAGCGCTACGGGCACATGTATCTCCGGATCGGCGAGCCGATCAGCTTCAAGGAATTCCTGAAGAGCATCGAGGGAATCGAGCCCAAGAACGGCGAGCTTTACGAGGGCCTGGCCAGCCAGATCGTCCAGAGCATCAACCACCACAGCGTGGTCACTCCCATCAGCCTGGTGGCCGCCGCGCTGCTCTCCGGGACCCGGCCCGGGATCCGGCACACGGACCTGGTCGAGGCCATCGCGCTTCTCTACCAGTACCTGCTCGAAGAAGAAGCGCCTTTGGCCGAGACCCTGGACAATTTGACCAAGGCCGTCGAGGATGCGATTGAGCTGTCTTGCCAGCGCAAGCTGATCGAGCGCGAGGCCGAGGAGGACGGCGAGGAACCGCTCTATACCATCCCCCCGGACCAGCGCCTGAGCCTGGAAATCTACAAGAACCATGCCCTCCACTTCTTCCTGCCCGCGGCCCTCAAAGCCACCGCGCTCCTCGCCCGCCAAAACGATGCCGTGACCAAAACCCAACTCGATGAAGACTGCCGCTTCCTCAAGCACCTCTTCCGCTTCGAGTTCGTCTATGATTCGCCCGAGGCCGAGGCCCGCCACGTCGCGGCAGCGCTCAGCTTTTTCGATCGCGCCCGGCACCTCACCCCGGCCGGCAGCAACGGCGACGGCTTTCAGGTGACCGCCAAGGGCCGGCAGGAGCTGCCCTATTTCGCCGGGATTCTCTCTAATTTCCTGGAATCTTATTGGATGGTCCTGAATTACCTGGAACGGATGGCGTCAGGGATTTACCCGGAAAAGGACCTGATGAGCCGGATTGACAAGGCCGGCCATCGCCAGCTCAAGACCGGCCAGATTCTGCGCCGGGAATCCTTGAACCGACTCCTCTATCAAAACGCCTTCCAGTTCCTCGCCGAAGAAGGCATCCTCCGCAAGGTCAACGCCGAGCCCGGCCGCACCACCTGGCGCCGGCTGCCCGACGCCGAACCCCGCCGCCTCGAACTGCTGGCCCGCCTCGAACCCTTCCGCAAAGCCACCGCGTGGAGATAGAGAATATCAGAACGCCAACTGAGGATTTGAATCGGCTTTTTTTCTTGCGGCCTGCTTCGGAAGAGGATTACCCGGCAGTTCTTTCTCGACCATGGCGATTTCTTCATCCGTAAGTTTATAAAGCTTATAGACCAACTGGTTAATGGAATGCCCGGTGGCTTGGATACCGCTTTCAAGAGTTCGTCTATCCCGGTCAGAGCTGGCTTTCCTGAGCTGGCGGAGAAGATCCATATCTCTCTTGACCAGCGTAACCATCTGGTTGTGCTGGTCTTGATCCGAGGCATTATAAATATCCATTTGCGGAACCGGGAAATCGTGGATATGATTTATCTTTAATTCCGGGAACAAATTTCCGCTAACCGGCTGAACCGTGCGGAAATACCAGGTCATTGAATTACTATTTAATATCCCGGTAAAGTAAAATAGGCTCGGCGGTTCTTCCTTTCTTTTTTTCTGATCAACTTGCTGGTTTTTCTTGAAAACCACAAACTGATTATTGCTGGCAAAATAGCCGTCAAAATCCGGGACCGCCAATATGTAATTCCCGGTTCGGCGGACAAGTATCTTTGGCAAACTAAAATAATATTCATGCCCTAAATTTGCATATTCGCCGGACCTCTTATTAATAATCTCGGGATTGTAATTGACCCATTGTCCTTTCCAATCCATTTCATACCGTCTAATTTCCTCTCGACCGAAAATCAACTTTCGACAATAACGATTCCTCTTTTTCGGCAAAAATAGCTTGGAGCGGATATTGCCAGAGTGGATTCCCTCATGCGCTTCCAGGAAATTTGCCAGCTTCGGTAGAGTATTCAATTTATCGAGCAATGCCAGTTTGTCTTGATCCAAATGAATATTAAATTTGAAACCGCGCAGTTTCCAGTAAAGTGATTGCGGTATTTTGCGTTCCGGCTTGATTTCTCGCGCTCCCAAAGTTGGAATACTTAAAAGGACATTGATTTTGTGCTTGGTCATTAAATCTGACCGAAATTTAGAACAGACCAGAATGACGCTCTCCAGGTTTACATTCTCAAAAGCAAGTCCAGAATAAGCAATCCATTCAATCCGGGAATTTTCTAATATAATTTTTCTTATCTCTGGATAATCCTTTAACAGAATGATGTCCGGTAATATCATTCCCCAATATCCTTGATCCCGAGTCAGCTTCAACGCTCGTTCCGAGAAAAGTTTAAAAAGATCCAGGATGCCATGGGCGGATTGATAATGAAGCTTAAGGTATTCTTTTTCTTCTGGAGTAAAATCCACAGCTTTCTGGCCCCAGGGAGGATTGCCAATCACCGCATCGAATCCTCCATTTTTCATTACCTCGGGAAAGGCGGCCTTCCAATCCAAAGCGCGAATTCTCTTGACTTCGTCTCCATTGGGAAAGAGATCAAAATAGTCGTTTTCAATAAGCGAATTGCCGAGTCTGATATTATTTTTCAGATCAGGAAGGATGGTTTCTCCCTTGAAAAGCGGGTGCTCGGCGGCCAGACTGAACCGGGTCTCCCCTTCAAGAATTTTCAAATAAAGAGAGAACTGAGAAACCTCCACGGCCTGAGGATCTAGGTCTACGCCATACAAATTATTGAGCACAATCTGGCGCTTGAGCCCGGTCGTAAGGTGCAAGTTTTGATCCGAATCATACCAGCACAGGTCTGGCCTCTGCTTCTTGGGATTGTCCTTTAACCACTCTCTGTAATATTCATAGAGCCTATTTAATGCGCCTATCAAGAAGCTTCCTGATCCGCATGCAGGGTCAAGGATCTTTATTTTAGAAACCTCATCGGGGGTCTTATTCTTTATCAGTTTGCCCACGGTATTTTCAACGATAAACTTGACAATAAACTGGGGGGTGTAGTAAATTCCCTCTGCCTTGCGCTTTCCCGAGGCGCGCTTTCCCGATTTATCGAAGGGTTGGACTTTGCCACTAGAGCTGATTCGGAAAGTCTTTCCGATAAATCTTTCGTAGATTGACCCAAGGATCTCAACTGGAATAATGTTGAATAGGTAGGGCGAATCTTCTCCAGCCAGATCTTCAAGAAAGCTTGAAAGGAAGGAGTCGCTTACCTTGAGATTTTCTGAAAAATGTGGAGCAAAAAGCCCGCCGTTAAATGATCTTTCTTTGCCTTTATCCAAGATGCGAAACAGTTTGACCAGACTCGGGTAGAGTGGTTGCTGAAACTTTTGGCTTTGCCAATCTTTAAGGACGCTCTCTAGGGTTCCATTAACATCAATGTCCCGGTCCTCACAAATATGGATGAATAGGATTCTATCTAAGATGCGCTGAACCGCCTCGTTCAGATTGTTCTCGTCCCAGGTTATCCGGGAATTCGATTCAACCAGATCGTTGGCTAGGTCTTTTCGGCAATTTTCTATAAAGTTTAGAAAGTCGGTATCAACTTTTCTAATTCTCTCCGGCCGGATGAGCCATCCTTGGTGGGCTTTACCCTTTAACTCCTTTTTGGGGAGTTCTGCCAAGAAATGGTCAATGGAACCGGTGCCCACATTTTCTCGAGATAGCAGATTCCAAAGTTCTTCAACTAACAGGGGGTATTGCGAATAATGAAACTTTCGAATGGGATCAAATGGAGATTTAGGATTAGGAGTTCCCCCAACTACATAAACATATAATTCCTCAAAATCAGTCAGGATCGCAAGGTAAACTTGAAAATTGTAAGCATAGCGTTGGACCTGAAAAGCGAAACGTGATAGTTCTTCGCCGGGTCTTTTCGCTTCGCAGACAAAACGATTGAGACCATCGGTCCGAAATAAATAGTCAGCTTTTTTCTTCCTTCCTGCAACATCTACCCGGCTCTCAATCTCCACCTCGCGGAGTGATTGCGGAAGACCTTCCAGATTTTCGAGGTCCCATCCCAAGGCACGCCAGAATGGATTTAGATAATCATTGCGCAGAGCGGCTTCATCATAAGATTGGGATTTATAATGAGGCCGTCTTTTTCCAAATTGAGAGACAAGTTCACCCAGCTTCTTCTTGAAATTTTGGAAATCACTTGACTGGCTAGAATCACTCATCCGCTCGGTTCTCCGCAAAATTAATCTTATCGTATCCCAAGCGCTTCAAATGTCAAGACGGCCGCATAAAAAAGCGCCCCTTTCGGGGCGCTGGAAACATCTGGCGGAAAGGGCAGGAATCGAACCTGCCACGGACCGTGTTATCGGCCCGCATCCGGGTTTGAAGCCCGGCAGGGACACCAGTCCCTATCCTTTCCTTTCGCGTCCTCGCGGTCTCGCCGCTGATCGGAACTCATCAATCCAAAATCCAAAATCTAAAATTAATTATTATTGGCGTCGGCGGAGCCTCCGCAAGTCCCCTTCCCTCGCCGTAATCCCGCGCTCATCAAAGTACATGAGCAGCGGCAGCGCGTATTTACGCGAGGTGCCGATCAGCTCCCGGAACGCGCTCACGGTGATGCCGCCGTTCTTTTCCAGGTAGTTTATCAGGTCGGCTTGCGCCTTCGCAAGGGCCGCCGCCTCGAAATAAAACTCCCGCGAGACCCGCACCAGCGCGCCTTGCTCCTGAAGCCGGCCGAGGTAATCCTGCGCCACCTCCTTGGGCAGCTTCGCGCCCGCGATCACTTCCTCCGTCGCCGGCGGGTCCAGCGGATGCTCGGCATAGGCGCGCCGGATCCAACTCAGCGCCTGCTCATCCGTGCCCGACAATTTCACTTCATGCTCAGCCAGCGCCAGCGTCGCCTCCACCCATTTCAGCCGGCCCTCGGCCGCCAGCTTCTCCGCGGCCGCCGCGAACAGCTCCGGCGAAAGCGCGATCCCAAGCCGCGACGAGAGCCGCTGCCGAAGCTCCTGCGCCGAGAGCCCGCGCAACAGTTGCGGCAACGCGCGATGATGCTCGGCCAGCAGCTCGGCCAGGCGCCGGGAAAATCTCTCCCAGGCCTCGGCGTGAATCAAAAAGCTCTCCTGCTTGACCGCGAACCGCAACACCCGGCCCTTTCCCCAAAGCTCCTCCACCGCCCCGCTCACCTGGCCCGGCGCCACGCCCAGGTCCGCCATCAGCCGGCCCAGTTCCAGAAAGTAACCGGCCTTCTTCACCTCCAGCTCCACCACCTCGCTCAGATAGCCCTGCTCCCGCACCTTGAGGTCTGCCACCATCAACTCGCGGTGGCGCTTGTGCTTGACCGGATGCGCGTCCAAAATCACGCCGCCGCCGATGGTGCGGTCCGCGGAAAATCTCCGCACGATGAAGCGGTCCCCGTTCAGCGCCGGCACCGGGCTTTCCAGCCGAAGCTGGACGTAGGCGGTGTGGCCGGGGAAAATCTCGTCCCGATCCAACAGGACCAGCCGGCCAAAGGCCTCGGCCGTGCCCAGGTAGAAGCGGACCCGCGTCCAATGCGCGACCGGTCCCGGCAGATCCGCCACGACTTCCAGGTTCGCATCCACCATGTAGCTCGGCCGCACTTTCCCCGGCGTCGCGATCAACTCGCCCCGCTCCGCCTCGGCCCGATCCTTGAACTTGAGGTTCAGCGCCGCCCGCTGCCCGGCCTCGGCCAGCTTGGCCGACGATCCGTGCACCTCGATCTGGCGCACCGTAACCAGGACGCCCGAGGGCAATAGCTCCAGCTCGTCCCCTGCCGCCACCCGGCCCGAAAGCGCGGTCCCGGTCACCACCGTCCCGGCCCCGGCTACGGTAAAGACCCGGTCAATGAAGAGGCGGAATTCTCCCTCGGCCCGGCGCGCCGGCACCTCGCGGGCCAGCCGGTCAATCGCGGCGATCAAGTCAGGCAGGCCCCGGCCGGTCGCGGCCGACACCGCCACCCGCGGCGCTTTTTCCAGGAAGGTGCCCTGGGTAAGCTCGTCCACCTCGGCCTCGACCAGGGCGAACATCTCGTCATCCACCAGGTCGCGCTTGGTCAGCACGATGATCCCGCGCTGGATCCCGAGCAGCCGCAGGATGGCCAGGTGCTCGCGGGTCTGGGGCATGACCGAGTCGTCGCAGGCGATCAAGAAGAGCACGAAGTCCAGCCCGTGGGCGCCCGCGAGCATGGTCTTGATGAAGCGGTGATGCCCGGGCACGTCCACGATCCCGATCCTTAAGCCCGAGGGCGTGTCGAAGTGGGTAAAGCCGAGGGCGATGGTGAGACTGCGCGCCTTTTCTTCCGGCAGGGTATCGAGGTCCACTCCGGTCAGCGCCTTGACCAGGGTGGTCTTGCCGTGGT
>Ga0315282_10005621_pt1 | contig 21280 bp, 18 predicted proteins | sample YL17G07_20_MG_FD_203693 | JGI IMG/M metagenome (GOLD analysis project Ga0315282, IMG submission 203693) | Sediment microbial communities from Yellowstone Lake, YNP, Wyoming, USA - YL17G07_20 | ecosystem: Environmental > Aquatic > Freshwater > Lake > Sediment | place: USA: Wyoming | collected... | reverse complement strand
CCCCGTTTCAAAGCGGGCGTGGATGTCGCCCCGCTCCTTGTCGCTGAAAACCAGGTTGCCGGTGAACTGGCCCTTGTAGTTGGCGGTAAGGTGGAACGGCATGGTCAGGTCGCCGGTGAAATGGGCGAGGTATCCGGTGCCGGGAAGCGTCCATTTCAGGTCGCCCTTTCCGCGCGCGCGGACCAGCGCACGGAACAGCAGAAAGGGCTGGTAGACGACCGAACCGGTGAATATCTCCTCGCGGCCGAAGGCCTTGCGGTATTCGGTTATGTTCGGCGGGAGGGAAGCCCAGAGCGGCGAAACGCGTTCGGGCTTCCAGGGTGGCTGGTCCTTGGAGAAAAAGTCGCGGTCCAGCCCCGCCACCAGGTCGCGGGCATCCTCGTCGGCGTAACCGGCGTCGCCGAACTGGCGGGAGAGACGGTCCTTCAGGGCCTGCTGGTAGGCCGGGTCGAGCTTTTCGGCGTCGAGGTAGTGCCGGCTTCCCTCGGAAGTCGGGGCCGAGCGCCGGTCGGGCTCCACCGTGAATTTCTTGAGGTCGCGCCATTTCCCGTCGTAGGCCGCGCGGACCTTGGGGGGCAGGGCGCGCAGGGCGCGCTCCAGGATAAGCAGGTGGCCGTCGTCTCCCCAGGGGAGCGCGGGAACGGGTGCCAGCGCCAGCAGGAGCGCGGCGAAGGGCAGGACCCTGCTTATTTCAGGGCCTCCGACAAGAGTCTCTGCGCGAGTGGCGCCGCCCTTCGACTCACGGCCGCGACGACGCGGCGCGCGAAGCGCGAGCGCTTCGCTCGCTCTCTCAGGGCAACAACATTTCTCATTTTAGAGCCTCCGATAATAACCTCTGAGCCAGTGGAGCGGCGACGGCGTGGCCCGCCCCGCCGTTCTCGCAAAGGATGGCGGCGGCCAGTTCGGGCTTGTTGGCGGGCGCGAAACAGATGAACCAGCCGTTCAGGCCGTGCTTGCTGCTGCCCGACGTCCCCGTCTTGCCGGCCACCTGGTAACGGATCATCCGGGCCTTGCGGCCTATCCCGGAGTGGACGAAGTCCACCATGTATTTGGTAAGCGCCGCCGCCGTCTCCTTCTTCATGGCAATCTTGTATGGGTGGGGGGCGGCCGTGCGGATTACCGCGCCGGTCACGCTGCGCACCTCTTTTACGAGGATGGGCGACATCATCACCCCGCCGTTGGCCACCGCCGCCGCCAGCATGGCCGCATGGAGCGGGGTGATGCGGAATCCGCGCCCGAGCCCAATTGCCGCGGAGGCCAGCGCAGTCTGGGATTCCAGCTCGAGCGGGGCCTTGCTCTTGGCCACGGGAAGGTCAAGCGGGATGTGGTCATCCTCGCTGAAGCCGAAGGAGCGCAGGAACTGAATTAGGGAAGCGGCGCCCAGGCGGTGGACCATCCGGGCGATGCCGACGTTGCACGACTGGTTGAAGGCCTCGCTGAAAGACGGAATCATGTTGTGCCTCTTCCAGTCCCAGAAGGTCTCGTTTCCTATCATTACGTATCCCTTGCACTTGAAAGGATAGAGGCTGGTAACGTCCGTCTTGGTCTCCATTATGGCGGCCGAGGTGATTATCTTGGCGATGGAGCCCGGCTCGTAGAGCCCCTCCATTGCACGGTTTTTGAGCGGCTCGTTCTGGTTGTCCATTATCCTGCCCCAGTTCTTGTCGACAAGTGACGGGCGGAACGACGGATGGGAAACCGCCGCGAGTATCTCCCCGGTCTGGGGGTTGAGCACGACGATAGATCCCTTCTGCCAGCCCAACGCGGCGTCGGCGATGCGCTGGAGTCCAACGTCGATGGTAAGGGTGACCACGTTGCCGCCAAGCTTGTCCTCAAGCGCGGCCTCCAGCCCGGCGTAGCCGTGGGAGGAAGAGCGGTAACCCACCAATTGGGCCGTCAGGAAGTCGCTCGGATAGGTGGGTAGCCTGGAGGTTACGTCGAGGGCCGCCAGCACGGCCCCGTTCCGGTCGAGGATGTAGGGAATGGAACCCTTGCTCTTTGCCTCCTGGACCCGCGCCAGCGTAGACTGGATTTCAGCCGAACCGTAGGCGAGGGTGAGTGCCTTCTGGTACTGTTCGATGGCCTTGGCCAGCCTCCCCTGGGCGTAGAGGAGGTGCCCCTGCAGCAGGTTGGCGGTGGCGTTCCGGGGTGACAGCAGGAGGGCATGTTCCAGCTCCGTTTCAGCCTGTTCGTAGCGGCCGGCGTCCAGGAGGCGCCGTGCCTCCTTCACGTGGTTGATGAGGAAGTTGCTGCGGAGTCGGCGTTCCCTGGCCTGGATGTAATTTCCCCGGGCGGCGTTCTTCCAGCCTTTGGCTTGTTCCTGGAGCGCCAAAAAACCGGCGCAGTCGTACATGAGGGCGCTCTGCGGCCTGACATGCCAGGCCCGCTGGAAAGCCTCCCGGGCGGCGGCGAAGTCATGCCGGTCCACCGCGCGCTTGCCCTCGTAGACCGCCACGACGAAACCTGCCTGGTCCCTGATGAGCCAGGCGATGACGCCTGCGGCGACGACGATGATGGCCGCGCGGCCCAGGCGTTTAAGGCCCCGTTCACGCCGGCGGTGCGGACCGAACAGGCTTCCCTTGTCCCAGGGGGTTTTCATCGGGACAGGCTCCCATGGCATGCCGAAACGGCACTAAACATAACGCTTATTGTAGCGATTTGCGTTTTTTTTGCCCAACGCATGGCAAAAAGTGTCGAAAGGGGATTGGAAAGCGGTTGCCGGGGGGAGATTATGTGAGCAGGAAGGCGTGGTTCGGGATGAGTAACGCAAATAGAAGGAGGCTGGGATGAACGGGTGGAAAAGAGGTCGAATCGAACGCGACGATCGGGAGTGGCCGCAGGCGCAGCGTCCGGTCAGGGCGCTGGTGGATTGCCTTGACAGGTCCGGCGGGGAATCGGTATCGTGAGGCCCGCAACGGCATTCCAAGTGCGTTTTTTAGCGGTTATCTTCGTGGCGTTGGCGGCGGGCTGGGGCAGTTCGGCCTCAGCCGCCCCCTTCGCACCGGGCGCCTCCCTGGGAATGCTGTTTCCCGCGGGCAGCCTGACTTCACGTTCGGATTACATGGGAAGTTCGCTTCTGCCCGGCCCCGCCTTCGGCGTGTTCGGGCGGTGGGGTTCCGTCGAGCAGGTCGCCTGGGAGGGGTCCGCCGAAATAACCCTTTTTCAGGGTAGTGAGGACCCGGGGCTGCAGATCATATACGTACCGGTGCAGGCGGCGGCAATCCGGGAGGTCGGAAAACCCGGAGGGCTTTCCCTGCAGTTGCGGGGAGGGATTGGACCGGCTTTCATTTCCGCCAACCAGGGTGAGACGCGTTCTCTCGCGCTATGGGCGGGGTCGCTGGGATGGCGTATTGAAACAAGCTTGAAAAACGTGGACTGCGCGCTGGAGGCGGGGCTGGAGCTTCTGCTGGAGGGGAAGCCGCAAACGCTGCTCCGTTTCCGGGTAATGCTTTTTATGCGCTAGGCCGGAACTAAAAGGTAATCGGCGGGGCGTATGCCGCCCCGCGAGGAGGCAGTCATGGCCGCTGAATCGAAGTCGGAAGAGAAAGAAAAGGAGAAAGAGAAGGGAAGGGACGGGAAAGAGGCGACGCGGGACACCAAGGAACGGAACCGCGCGCTGGATATGGCCCTTTCCCAGATAGAGAAGCAATTCGGGAAGGGCGCCGTAATGCGCATGGGGGACACGCCGGTCGAGGCGGTGAAGGTCATCCCCACGGGGGCGCTTTCCCTGGATATCGCGACCGGGGTCGGCGGCCTGCCCCGCGGGAGGGTAATCGAGGTTTTCGGTCCGGAGGCCTCCGGAAAGACGACGCTGGCCCTGCACGCCGTTGCGGAGGTCCAGCGGGAGGGCGGGATAGCCGCCTATATAGACGCCGAGCACGCCATGGACCCGGGCTACGCCCAGGCGCTGGGCATAAACCTCGCGGACATCTATATCTCCCAGCCGGATTCCGGGGAACAGGCGCTGGAGATAACCGAACAGCTCATCCGCAGCGGTTCCATCGACCTGGTGGTGATAGATTCCGTAGCGGCCCTGGTTCCCAAGGCCGAGATAGAGGGCGAGATGGGGGACCAGTTCATGGGGCTCCAGGCCAGGCTCATGTCGCAGGCCCTGCGGAAGCTCTCCTCGGTCGTCAGCCGGTCCAACACCTGCGCGTTATTCATCAACCAGATACGCGAGAAAATCGGGGTGATGTTCGGGAACCCGGAGGTGACGCCGGGCGGGCGGGCGCTCAAATTCTACGCGTCGATGCGCCTGGATATACGCCGCATCGAGACAATCAAGGAGGGGACCGTGGCGGTGGGTAACCGCGTGAAGGTTAAGGTGGTCAAGAACAAGGTCGCACCGCCCTTCCGCGAGGCGGAATTCGACATCATCTACGGGGAGGGCATCAGCAAGCTGGGGACGCTCCTGGAGGTGGGGGTGGACAAGGGCGTGGTGGATAAGAGCGGCGCCTGGTTCACCTACAACAACCTGCGAATTGGGCAGGGCAAGGAGGGCGCCCGGACATTCCTGAAGGACAACCCGCCGGTGGCCGCCGAGATAGAGAAGAAAATAAAGGAAAAACTCGGCTGGGGCCAGGCAAAGACGGCCTGACCGCTCCGCTTGGCTTGGGTTATAATCAGGGCTCACGCGCACCGGATTCCGGCGGTATGCACTGGGCGCAATTAAACCTGGAACGGGGGTAAACGTATCATGGCCAATCAAGTAAAGTCCGGCGGCATCTTGAAGAAAATCGCGGTGGCGGTGGGCATCCTGGTGGTCCTCATGGCGGGGCTGGTGGCCGCGGTGCCCTACCTGGTCAACTGGGAAAAGGTGCGCGTGCTGGCCGAGGAAGAGGGCTCGAAAATCCTGGGCCGCCAGCTCACCATCGAGAAGCTGAAGGTAAGCCTTTTTTCCGGTGTGGAAATCGGCGGGTTCAGCATCGGACCGAACGCCTCGAAGACCTTCACGAAGAAGCCGCTCGTCAAGGCCGAAAGGGTGGTGGCTAAATACAGCCTCTGGCGCCTCCTCCTGCTCCAGGTGGTGGTGAACAAGGTGGACCTGGTGAGACCGGAGATATACGTCGAGCGCAGCAGGAAGGGTATATTCTGCTTCTCCGATATCGTGAAGGCGGGGGCGTCCGGGGCGTCCAGGGAGACCGAGTCCAAGAAGCCCCTCAGCCTTCCCATCGGGCTCAACATCAAGACCCTGAAGGTGACCGACGGGGCGCTGACTTTCAAGGATTACTCGGTGAAGCCGGTCCTCGAGGCCGGGGTCAGGAAGCTGAACATGTCCCTGAAGCATTTTTCCATTTCCGGCAGGAAGTCATCGCTGAAGGTCACGCTGGAGGCGGCCCTCAACAAGGCGGTATTGCCCGTGGCGGTGGAGGGCAGGCTGGGCGTCAACCTCAACAAGTCGGTTATTGCCATCGACCAGCTGGCCGTCACCGTCCCCGGTGTCAGAACGATGACCAGCGGCGAAGTGACCGAATTCCAGACCATCCCGCGCCTGAGCATCAAGGAGACCGTGGACGTGGACGTGGCGAGGGTGTGGGCCGGGCTGAAGGGGTTCCTTGACGCCAAGACCCAGGGCCTGCTCGGCCCCTACGGCGTGGTGAAGCTGGCGGTGGACGTGGGGGGAACCCAGAAAAAGCTGCAGGTGGCCGGTTCGGTGACGTTCCGGGGCGTCGGGGCGAAATACAAGGGGATGGCCGGGGTGTTCGATGGCCTGGAGGGAAAGGTGGACTTCGACCAGGACAGCGTAAGCACCACGGCGCTCCGCTTCATCGCCGTGGACAGCCCGTTCACCGTCGACCTGAACATCCGTAACCTCGGGCTCTCTAATCCGGCGTCTTTTTCCCTGGCGAAGTTCGCGCCCAAGGGAACCTTCTCGGTTTCCTCCCCCAAGGTCATGCTGGACAAGCTCCTGGCCCTTGGCGGAAGCGAGGAAAAGGCCGCGGCGAAGCCGGCGGAAAAGAAGGGCAAAAAGGCCGAGCCGCCCGCCGTCGAGCCGGACCTGCGGGCCTATGTCCCGAAGAAGGCGGACGTGAAGGGCGACATAAAGATCGACGAACTGCACTTCAAGAAAATGACGCTCAACGCCCAGGTAATCACGGTGGCGCTGGCGGGCGGCTCCCTTTCCTTCACGGAGAAGGGGCAGATGTATGGCGGAAACGTGAAGAGCGTCTCGGGCAAGGTCGCGCTCCTCAAGTATCCGCTGGAATTCAGCGTGGACGCGGACTCGGGCGGATTCCAGGCGGAGCAGTTCATGAACGACGCGGTGGAATCCTTCGTTCCCAAGGCCGCTTCCCAGGCCAAGGACAAGATATCCGGGAAAGCCGACGCGAAGGCCGCGCTGTCCGGAAAGGGGGTCACCTTTCCCAACATCCAGAAGAACCTCAAGGGCACGATCTATTTCATGACCTTGAACGGAAGGGTGGCCAAACTGGACTTCTTCGAGAAGGGAATCGGCAAGCAGCTGAAGCTCCAGTGCCTCGCCAAGCCGCTTATCTTCAAGAGCCTGGGCGGCAATTTCAAGGTGGACAAGGGATGGCTTAACACCACCGACTTCGCCATGGACCCGGGGGCCGAGGGCGACATGGGACTTACCTACAATGGGTGGGTCAGCATGGAGCTTAAGCTGAAGGGGGGCATGACGACGCGGTTCCACCCCCGCAACGCCGATGAGGTAATGAAGGGCGACGTCGGGAAGCTCCTGTTCGTGAAGGACAAGGAAGGCTGGGCGACCGGGGACTGGGATGTTTCCGGCACGCTGACCCTGCCCATCGTGACCCCCTCGAAAAAGCACCTGACGAAGGCGGTCCAGCAAAAGGCCACGGAGGAGCTCAAGAAGAATGCGCCCGCGCTCAAGAAGAAGGGGCAGGAGCTCCTGAAGGGCCTGTTCAAGAAGAAATAGCCCGGGATATCGGGCGCCCGCCCGGGACATGCGCATAAGCGGTATCACCCTCGGCCGCCAGGCCCTGGCGAACGGCTATCCAGTCGTCGAGTGCGTCCGCTGCCTCCTTTCGTTTTGCGACGAGGTTTTCGCCAATGTGGGCGATTCCGGCGACGGAACTTCCGGGGCGCTGGAGGCGCTGGCAAATTCGAGGCTGACCATGCTCCGGGAACCGTGGGATATGGGGCTGCGCGAAAAAGGGCTCCTGCTTTCCGCCGAAACCAACCGCGCCATGGAGCGCTGCACGGGCGACTGGACGGTCTACCTGCAGGCCGATGAAATCCTCCACGAGGACGACCTGCCGGGCCTGCGGTCGCTCCTGGAGTCGCGCCTCTCCCGGGAGGAGGTGGACGGGGTGTCCTTCCGCTACCTGCACTTCTACGGGAGCCCCCGGTATGTCCAGGACAACCCGCTTTCCTGGTACACCCGCGCGGTGCGCGCGGTGAGGAACGGGCGGGGCATCGTTTCGGTGGGCGACGCGCTCAAATTCCGGAGAATGGAGGGAGGGAAGCCGCGCCGACTGGGGGAAGTGCGTTCCCAGTTCCGGGTTTTTCACTACGGCTGGGCAAGGTCACCGGAAGTCATGCTGGCGAAGCAGATGAACCTGGACAGGCTCTGGCACAACGATGATGCGCTGGTCGAGCGCTACGCCGGGATGACCGCGGAGCGCATCTATTCCGACGTTTCCCACCTGGTCCCTTTCCGGGGGATGCATCCCGCGGTTATGCGGGGGGCGGTGGAGGAAGCGGCATGGAAGTTCGAGCCGAAACTCTCCCGGATGCCGCGGTGGCTGCGGCTGGCGCGGGAATGCGCCTGCCGGCCATTCCGGAAGCTCCGGGGTCATGCCTGATGGGGACGTCTAATGCAATGAAAAGATTTGTAAACGGGCCGGCCGGGCCTTTCGCGGACCCTGGCCGGCAGGAGCCGGCGCGAGGACGAACGGCACTGTGTCCTTGCTTGCGCCTCACTGCGAGCCTGACTTGCCATCAATAGGCATCCTCCGAGCCGACAGGAGTCGGCACGAGGACGAACGCTCGCGGGGCCCGAAGAAGGCCGCTTCCGCTGTCGGCGTAGCCGACTCACCGGAGGTGTCCGCTGTCGACGCAAGGCGCCTGCGCGCCTCCAGCGGCCAGGCCCCACGGCGACCCTTCGACTCGCCCAAAGGGCTCGCTCAGGGTCGTCCTGAGCGACCGGAGGGAGTCGAAGGACGACTACGGTCGGCCATGCCACCGAAGGTGGCAAAATCGATAATTATTCGACTGCCGCGTGCGCTCCTGCGCACCCACGTCAGGCTCAGCTCCGCTCAAGGCCCGGCACGGCCAATTATTTATGGTTACTAAAAAGATTTCGAGGCACCGGAGCGCCGGGGCGGTGGTCTTTCATTGGGCCTCAGGAGGCGCGCCGAAGTTCCTCCTCATCAGGAACGCGAAGGGGCACTGGGACTTTCCCAAGGGCCATGTCGAGAGGGGGGAGACGCCGCTGGCGGCGTGCCGGCGGGAGGCCCGGGAGGAGGCGGGGTTGAAGCGCCTGCGCATCCTTCCGGGATTCCGCCGGAGGCTTGAGTGGAGGTACCGCGAGGGCGGGGAGAGCCACCGCAAGTCCTGCCGTTTCTTCCTGGCGGAAGGGGGGAAGGGCAGGCTGAGGCTTTCCTCCGAGCATTTGCGGGGGGGCTGGTACCCGCTTGCCGCGGCGCTGCGCCTGCTCAGGTTTCCGGGCCAGCGCTCTTTGCTCCGTTTCGCCGCCTCCTTTTTGGCGAAATGTAAAAGAAGGGATGCGATATCGTGAAAAAGAACTTAATGGAAATTGGGCCAAATTATCCTGTAACGAACAGGGGAGGGTGCGCCGGGTCTGGAGCGGAGCTGAGCCCGCCTCCAGTAATTGGCGAAGGGGCCGACCTTCGAGGGGCGTATGAGGACCGTTTCGTAGTCGCCGCCCGCTCTTGGGGGCGCGACGGAGAACGCGCGGCCATGGTGCCGAGCCCCGGAGGGGCGAGGCGTTCGTCCTCGCGCCGGCTCCTGTCGGCCGCGCGAGGTCCGAATCTGAGCGAACCCGCCACGGTGGGGCGGGCGTTCGTCCTCGCGCCGACTCCTGTCGGCCGCGACCCGAGAAGGTTGGCCCCAAGCCTTTATGATTTAAGCGGTCCGCGAGAGACACGGCCGTCCGTCGGAAAACAATGAGTCCTGGACGGCATGCACTTGCGTCCGCTGTCTTGGCCGCGGGAACCGCGGTGGTCACCCATGACGCCGCGGCGACCGCCATGGTGTTGGTGGGCGGGACCGTCATTGATTTGGACCACCTCGTGGACTTCTTCCTCAACCGATCAGGCAAGTTCACTCCCAACTGCTTCGTCCAGATGTGCGAACAGTACCGCCTGACCAGGTTCTATCTGCTCATGCATTCGCTGGAGTGGATACTGCCCTTCATCGCCGCTTCCTTCCTCCTGCACTGGCCGCTGTGGGTCCGGGGGCTGGCGCTGGGGCTGGGCCTGCACATGGCGCTGGACCTCTGGGGGAACGGCATAAAGACCCGCGCCTACCTCCTTTCCTACCGCGTGGCCAGGGGATTCGATTCCCGCGATTTCATCCTTTGGCTGCCCAAATCCGGGCTGGAATACTGGGGGAGCGTGCGCGCCTTCATGAAGAGGAGGCCGGAGGGGCCGAAGAGCCGCCGGGTGAGGGGCGGGAAGAAGCTCTACTGGTGGTGACGGTTTTCCCGCTCCTTGACCTGCGAACGCCGCTCCCGCAATATGATTCCGTGCGAAATGAAGGCGTGCGGGGGGAAGGGTGATGGCCGTGCCAGCGGGCCCTAAAAAGGCCCGGCGCGGCCCCGGCGAACGGTTCCGGGTCTACCGGGGGCGCCAGCTGGCCCGGATCGCCTTCCCGGTCGGTGGAATCGGGACGGGGACGGTCTCCATCGGGGGATGCGGGAACCTGCTTGACTGGGAGCTGTTCAACCGGCCGTCCCGGGGCCTCATGCTGGAGAACTCGTTCTTCGCGGCCTGGGCGAGGGCCGAGGGTCATCCGGCGGTGTGCCGCGTGCTGGAGGCCGAGCCGGTCGTCCCCGGATTCGCGGCGGGGGGGACCCGGCCGCCGGTGGTGCCGGGCCTGCCGCGCCTCGCGGGCGCCTCGTTCTCCTCCCGCTATCCCTTCGCCCGCGTGCAGTTCTCCGACCCCGACATGCCGGTCAGGATCAGGCTGGAGGCTTTCTCCCCGTTTATCCCGCTCAAGGACATCGATTCGGGCCTGCCGGCCGCGGTGTTCCTCTGGACGCTGACCAATCCCGGCAAAAGGCGCGTGGAGGCGTCCGTGGCGGCGTCGCTGCTCAACCCGGTCGGGCTGGACGGGAGCGAAACCGACGCGGGGCGCTCGCACCCGGGCTTCGGCGGCAACGTGAACGAACTCGTCCACGAGAGCCACATGTGGGCGGTCAAGATGTCCTCCAACCGATACGGGGCGGACGACATCCGGCATGGCACCCTCGCGCTGGCAACGACCTGGCCGAAGGTTTCGGTGGTCACCCGCTGGCCCCGGCTCGGGGGCTGGGACTGGTGGAACCTCCGGGCGCTCTGGGACGACTTCGCGGCCGACGGCGGCCTCAAGGGGCCGAGCGATGCGGTGCCCTCGGTTGAAGGAACCACCGACGGCGCCACGATGTGCGCCATGCTCGAGCTCGGGCCCGGGGAGAGCCTTACCGTGCCCTTCCTGCTCACCTGGCATTTTCCGAACCGCGTAAACGACTGGAACGAGGAGCAAGAGGTCCGCGGGAAGGTCATCAAGAACTACTACACGACGTGGTTTCCCGACGCCTGGGCGGTGATGAAGTACCTGACGACCGAGTTCGAACGGCTCCACCGGGAGACGCGGGCCTTCGAGGAGGCGTTCTGGTCGTCCACTCTGCCGTCCGACGTGCTGGAGTCGGCGGGCAACCAGCTGGCGACTCTCCGGTCCACGGTGTCCTTCCGGGACGGGGAGGGGCGTTTTTTCGGCTTCGAGGGGACCGGGGAACGGAGCGGATGCTGCCCGATGAACTGCACCCATGTGTGGAATTACGCGCAGGCCGTAGCCTGGCTCTTCCCGGACCTGGAGAGGTCCGCCCGCGAGACGGATTTCATGGTCAACACGCGCCCGGGCGGCGACATGGCTTTCCGGACCCTTGTCCCGGTGAACCCCGACAACCTGTGGAAGCACGCCCCGGCGGCGGACGGCCAGATGGGAACCTTGATGCGGCTGTACCGGGAGTGGCAGGTGAGCGGCGACGACGGCTTCCTCCGGAAGCTCTGGCCCAAGGCGCGCGAGGCACTGGAATTCGCGTGGAAGGGCTGGGACGCCGACCACGACGGGCTCATGGAGGGGGAGCAGCACAACACCTTCGACGTGGAGTTCTTCGGGGCCAACCCGCTGACCGGGACGCTCTACCTCGGCGCGCTGCGCGCGGGCGAGGAGATGGCGCGGGCGGCCGGCGAACCCGAGCTGGCCGGCGAGTACCGGCGGATTTTCGAGGCGGGGAGCCAGCGCATGTCGGACCGGCTCTGGAACGGGGCCTGGTTCGTCCAGGGCGGGGACGCCGCGGCGGCCCATCCGAACCAGGTGGGGGCGGGCTGCCTGACCGACCAGATGTTCGGCCAGTTCCTCGCGCATGCGACCGGGCTCGGTTACCTCCTGCCGCGCGCGCAGGTGACCGGGGCGCTCAAGGCCGTCTTCGCGAACAATTTCCGCCGTTCCCTGCGCGACCACGTGAATACCGCGCGGGTCTATGCGCTGGGCAGCGAGGCGGGACTAATCAACTGCTCATGGCCGAAAGGCGGCCGCCCGCCCGCGCCGATGCCCTACTCGGACGAGGTGTGGACCGGAAGCGAGTACCAGTTCGCCGCGCACCTGGTCTACGAGGGAATGGTCAAGGAGGCGCTGGCGGTGCTCCGGGGCGTGCGCGAACGCCATGACGGCGAGAAGCGGAATCCCTTCAACGAGCCGGAATGCGGCGACCATTACGTGCGGGGCCTGTCGTCCTGGTCGCTCCTCGGGGCGTTCGCGGGGTTCCGCTGGTCGGCGCCGGCCCTGTCCATGCGCTTCGTGCCGGCGGTGCCCGGCGGCCGGGTGCGGGTCTTCTTTTCGACCGGCACTTCCTGGGGAGTCGCCGAGGAGGGCTCGGTCGGGAAGAAGGGGCTGGTGGCCCTGCGCGTGTCGGCCGGGAACCTGCGCCTGCGCAAGCTCCGGCTGTCTCCCGCGTTCCGCCGGCTGGACCGGTGTTGGAGCGAGCCTTCCCGGACCTTCCTGCGGGGAAGGTTTGAGCGGATGCGGGAGGAGACGCAGGTGGAATTCGACTCGGCGGTGGAACTCGCGGGGGGCCAGGCCCTCGTCATGAGCTTCGGAAGGTGAACGGATGGCGCTCCTAAGGGCGGCGGCCTATACAGGCGGCGAGTGGGTCATCTGGGTGCTCCTGGCACTGTCGGTGGGCGCCGTCGCCGTCATACTGGAGCGCGGTGCGCTGCTCAGGCGCGAGGGCATCCTCCGGACCGCGCGTCCGGGGGGGAGCGGCGCCCTGGGGCCGTTCTACCGGCGGGTCCTGGCGCGCGCGGGGACCAGGGCGGGGGAGTCCGGAAAGCTGCGCGACCGCATGGAGCTGGAGAGGAGGCTCATGGTCCTCGGCTCACTGGGCGCGCTGGCCCCGTTCATCGGGCTTTTCGGCACCATCCTGGGCATCATCAGGGCGTTCCACGACCTCGCCCAGATCGGGGCGGGGCATCCGGAGATAGTCATGCAGGGTATCGCGGAGGCGCTCATCGCCACGGCGGCGGGCATCCTGCTCGCGGTGGTCTGCGTCGCCAGCTACAACTTCTTCCGGAGGCGCATCCGGGACGCCTTCACGATGGCCGAGTACCTGGAGGCTTCCCGTGGCGGCTCGCGGCGACGGAACTGAAGACGACGCGATAACCGACATCAACGTGACGCCGCTCGTGGACGTCATGATGGTCCTGTTGGTGATTTTCATGGTGACCGCCAGCCTCATGCTTACCCGCGCCATACCCGTAAGCCTTCCCGTGTCGGAAACCGGCGGCGCCGCCCACCGCGCCTCCCTGCAGGCAATCCTCCAGAGGAACGGAACCTGGATGCTCGACGGGAAGGGCGTATCGAAGGACGAGTTGGCGTCGCGGGTCCGCGCGGAGGCCGCGCGCTTCCCCGGACTGCGGGTGGACCTGGCGGCCGATTCCAGGCTCGAGTATGGCGAGATAATCGCCGCGCTCGACCTCCTCAAGAAGCAGGGAGTCCGGCAGGTCGCGCTTTCGGTGGGGAAGAAATGAGCTTCGGCCGCTGGCTGGCCGCCTCGCTGGGCCTTCATGCCGCCGCCGCCGCGGTTCTCTGGGCGGCCTTTGGGGCCCCGTCCGCGGGCGACCTCGTCATCGACCTGACCTCCTCCTCGTTCGCCGGGGCGGTGCTCCCGGGCGGGGTGCCGGGAACCGGGAATACCACTGCGGGCAGGCCGGAGGTTCCGGAGGCCGCGGGTGAAATCCCCCCGCCGGAGGGATACGCGCCGGGGGAGGCGGGAGGCGCGCTCACTTCCATGCCGCAGCTGCGCGATCGCACGGCGTTGCGGGAGAAGCTTGGCAGGTTTTATCCGCCGCGGGAGCGGGCGCGCGGCGCCGAGGGCACGGTCCTCCTGGAGGTCGTGGTGACCGCTGAGGGGCGCGTCGCGGACGCGCGGATTCTCGAGGGGGGTTCACCGGACTTCGCGGCCGCCGCGCTGGAATTGGTGCGCGAGCTGGCCTTCGTGCCGGCGGTGGTGGGCGGCCGTCCCGCCTCGGTGAAGATACGCCTGCCGGTGAGGTTCGAGCTGAAATAAGAAGCTGTCAGCAATCAGCGGTCAGCTTTCAGCTTTTGGAAGGGAAGACCTATCGCTCTTTATCTGGCTGACAGCTGAAAGCCGATGGCTGACTGCTATCAGCCGCGGTTTCCCCTCGTCACACCTCTTTCCGCATCGCATCCACCGGCTGCATTCGCGCGGCGATGAGCGAGGGGTAGATGGCGGCGATTATGGAGAGGAAGGTGCCGATGAATACCGTGGAGAAGGCGTCCACGATGAAGCTGAGGAAGGGGGCGGAAAGCACCGCCTTGAATCCGTAGGTGCCGAGGTCCAGAACGATCGTGAATCCGAGCCCGGCGACGGCCCCGATGGTGGAAGAAACGATTCCAAGCAACAGGGCTTCGATGAGGAACAGCTTGACCACGAAGCTGTTGAGCGCGCCGAGGCATTTCATCGTGCCGATTTCCTTGATGCGCTCGGTCACCGACATCAGGAGGGCGTTGGCCACGCCGACCAGGCACACCAGCATGGAGGTGCTGATCAGCCAGATTTCCCTCGCCGCCATCCCCGGGTCGCCGGCTTCGAGGTCGAATCCCTGCTTTTGGAGCAGGTAATTGATGTTGGGGTCGTTGAGGCTGATCATCCTCTTGAGGAAGTCGTGGCCCAGGAGGGTGAAGGCGAGGAAGGCGGTTGCCAGCGCGATGGACGAGGAGGTGATGAGGGAGCGGCCGAAGCGGACCTTCAGGCTCTCCAGGCTTATCTCGAAAGCCTTGCTCCAGGGCAGGACTATCTGCTTCTGGATGACGCCTCGCGCGGCTATCCGGGGGGTGTCCATACCGGGATATTCTAGCCTATCCCGGCCCGCCGGGGGGGCGCCGGGGAGGGCCGAAATTGATGAGCCGTTTCTCGGAGAGCATGGTGAGGAATTGCAGGACCGCCGCCTCCTTGCGCTCCTCGACCCAGCCGGACTGGAGGGGAAACCGCCGCATGACCTCGCCCACGCTGTTGGTCCCGTCCACGAGCTTCCAGACTTCCGCCCCGAACTTGTCGAGGGTGAAGGCCTTGACGGCGGGGACCGTGAAGAATAACGCGAGGACGCGGGGGAGGAGGCCTTCCGACCTGCGTATGACAATCTTTATTTCCTCCCCTTCCGCGCGCCATTCGGCCGCCGGCGCCCTAAGGGGGACGAGGCTCCGGACCTGGTCGAGCTTCAGGCGCTCCCGTTTCTTGAACAGCATCCCGGTATTTTAGGTCCAATCGGGTCCTGTTTCACCGCGGGGGGGCGGGTATACTGGGTATCTATGGGAAAAAGGGTAACGCGGATGCGGATTCCGTGGAGGGGGATGCGGTCCTGAGCGGGGCTGTGGTTTGCCTCACCGGGGGAATGGCGGCAGGCAAGACCGCGCTTGCCTCCATCCTCCGCCGGAAGGGGGCGGCATATTATCCGCTGGACGAAGCCGCGCACGCGCTCTACCTGCCGGGCCGCCCGGTGCACTGGGCGCTCGTCCGCGCCTTCGGGCGCGGAATCCTGGGGGCAGGGAAGACGATTGACCGGGGGGCCCTGGGAAACATCGCCTTTCGCCGGGAGGACGCCCTGCGCCGGCTGGACGCAATAGTCCACCCCGCGCTGCGGTGCGAGGCCCGGGAAGCGCTGGCCCGGATGAGGAGACGGAACGTCCTGACGGTCGTGGAAGCCGGCCCGCTGCTGTTCGACCTGGGATTGTACCGGGCCGTGGACTGCGCGGTGCTGGTCACCGCCCCGTATGGGGAGCGGGTCAGGCGGCTGGCGGAAGCGCGGGGCTTGCCGGCCTCGCGGGCGCGGGCGCTCCTGCGGGCGATGGAGCCGGTCGAGAAGGCGCTGAACGCCAGGTTCCGGACGATGCGGCGAGCCATGGAGGTGGATACGGGCGGCCCGCCCGGGTCGCTGGAGCGGCGGGCGGAGGGGATATTGCGGAGGTGCCGGAATGGCTCACCTCGCGATTGACCGCAGGCTCCTCCGTCCGATGCTCTGGGGCGTCGGGTTGGCGGCCGGCCTGGGATTGCTCGTTGCCGGTTTCATGACGCACGAGCCGCGCCTCTTCCTGCTGCTGGGGGTGGCGGTGGTGCTCTGCGGGTTCCAGTGGGGGACGGCGGGAAGCGGAGCGGCGGCGGTTTCGCTTTCGATTTTTTCGATGGTTTCCAACGGTGATCTGTCGGGCATCCCGGCGCAAGTCTCCCTGCGGGTAATGCCGCTTTTTTATGCGGGGCTCTGGGGTATTTCGGCGGTCCTGACGCGGCGGCTGGCTTCCGAACGTATCCGGACGCAGCTGGAGCAGGAGGCGGTGGAAAAGGTGGTCGCGGACACGGGGGCAAAGCTGGAAAAGGAGAAGCGCAACATCTCCGGGGGCCGCCAGCGCATCGAAAAGATCTTCATGCTGACCAAGATTACAGAGAAACTGAGCACCAACCTTTCGCTGTCCGAGGTGGTGACCCAGGTCCTGCGCGGGACCATCGAGCTCGCCGGCCATGGGGGGAAGGCCACCCTGATGCTGTTCGAGGGTGATGCCGCGCTTGCCTACCGCCTCGAGAGGGCCGATCTTGTGGCGGCGCGGGAGGAACCGGACCCCTACAGCAAGTGGGTCGGTGCGCGGCTGATGCCGCTCTATGTGCAGGACCTTAGCAGGGAGATGAGGTTCCGCGGGGGCGAAGAGGGCGGAAGCCAGCGGAAGGGGGCGGTGATCGCCACCCCGCTGATTCGCGACCGCGTGGCCTTCGGCGCGCTCGTGGTCATGAACGACATGCCGGAGGCGTTCTCGCAGGAGGATTGGCGGCTGCTGACGCTCATGGGCGACCTCTCCAGCGTGGCCCTCCAGAACTCCCAGCTCTACCAGCGCACACAGGAGGAGGCACTGACGGACGGGCTGACCGGGGCGTTCGTCCACCGCCACTTCCAGGAGCGGCTGGCCGAAGAGGTCAAGCGCAGCATCGAGACCAGGGTTCCGCTGACCATGCTGATGGCCGACATCGACGATTTCAAGATACTCAACGACAGCTGGGGCCACATGACGGGGGACGTGGTCCTCCGCGAGGTGGCCAAGGTGCTGCGGGAGGGGGTCCGGGGCACCGATTTCGTGGCCCGGTATGGGGGCGAGGAGTTCGCCGTCCTGCTGACGGAGACCGATACCGACGGGGGGATGCTGGTGGCCGAGCGCCTGCGTACCGGCGTAAGCGAGCTTTCCTTCGTGGAGGCGGGGGTGAACCGGCCCGTGACCATTTCTATGGGGGTGGCGACCTTTCATGGGGAGGGGGCGGACGCCAGGGAGCTGGTGGAACGGGCTGACGAGGCCCTTTACGCGGCCAAGAAGAGGGGAAAGAATTGCGTGGTAAGGTTCGAGGGGAACGGAAAGTGAGGGGAAGTTTTTCCGCCTGCTCCGGAATGTGCTTTAATAATCCCGTGAATATCGGCATGGAGGGTCAGGCTTGAAGCGTACGATGGTGGTCGTCCTTTCCGTGGGTGTGGCCATCTGGATGGTCATATGGGGGAGGGCCGGCACCGCGCTTTCCATCACCATCCTCCTGCACTGGCCGCTCATTCCCATCCTGCTTTGGGGCTTTTCGGACAACCTGAAGGGCGGGCTCATTGCCGGGCTCGTGGGGGTGGTGTACGCAATCATCCTCGGGCTGACCGGGGTCACGGGGTCCTGGACGCTGACGCTGTGGCAGCTGCTGGTTTACGGCATATTCGGCCTTTACCCGTTCAAGTTCATGCAGATACGGGAGGCCCGTTCCCGCCACTTCGCCACGCTCATCGAATACAAGAAGGGCGAGCTGGAGACGCTCCAGAACAAGCTTGGCGATATCGACGGCAAGTGCGCCACGATCGAAAAGGAAGTCCGTAACTGGTCGGCGAGCAAGGGGGCGAAATGAAGGGGTCCTCGGTGCTCAAGTGGACGGAGAAGATAAGCAGCGCCGGGCTGATGGCCATCGCCGCGGTCTTCGCCGCCTGCTTCGTTATCACGGGGTTCCTGTCGGCTAACATGCTGGCGGACGGCAAGTGGCACGAAGCTCAGTCGCTGGCATTCGCGCTGCAGGTCCTGCACCTGCTGGCCCAGGGAATCGCGTTCACGGTGCTCATCTGGGGATTCTGGGGCGGGTTTGCCTCGGCGGCGGGGGCCTGCCTGACCACCTTCGTGGTTTCCGTGGTCACCGGACACATGAGCGACTACAAGGTGGAGCGGCTCCCGTTCTTCATGGAATGTATCCTGTTCATCATCCTGGCCTGGCTGTGCATCCAGTTCCTCCAGCGCGAAATGTTCGAGGAGAAAACGGACCGCCGCCAGCTCGAGAAGCTGGAGGAGGAATACCTGGCGCTGGCTATCGAGTTCGGCAAGAAGGAGGACCTGCTGGGGGTCCTTACCAAGAAGCAGGAGAGGATAACCTACCTGGAATCGATGGGCGAGCGGCTGAAGTCGGCGGCCGGGAGGGAGCCGGCAATCCAGATGTGTCTTGGCGAAATCGTGCAGGTCCTGGGCCGGGGCGAATCGGAAATCACGCTATACACCGCCACCGGCATCACGCGGCACGCGCGGGGGGCCGAGCCGGCATCGCTGGAGGGCGGCCGGGACGAAATCGACCGCTGGCTGGAGGAGCACAGCACGGCGCTCCTGGTAAACAACCTCACGCACGACGTGAGATTCACGCCGGGTTTCGGGAAGAACCGGCAAATCATGTCGCTGGTGGCGGTGCCGCTGATGTGGGAGGGGACCCTCCGGGGCACCCTGCGCATCACCAGCATCCAGCCGCAGGCGTTCTCCCACGAGGACCTGCGGCTGGTGAACGACGCCGTGACCATGCTGCTTCCCTGCCTGTTCACCGGTTCCTGAGCGGGCCGCGGGGCTTGGGCCCGATGAAAGAAGCCCTCCTGGACGTTCTCCTCGCCGCGGTGCTCCTCGCCGGAGCCGCCCTCCAGTCAGCCTGGCCCGGGAGCCAGTGGCTTTTGGCCTGCGGCGTCGGCGGATTGGGCCTGCGCATGGTGCTGGCCATCGACACGAAGCGGGCCCAGCTGTCCGCGGTGTCCGGGATGGGCGCCTGGCTGGTGTTCCACATCCTTCTGGTCCACCAGAGGGGCGGGGCCGGGAAGTTCGCTTACCTGGCGGACGTCTTCATCCTGGGCGTAATCCCGGCGATGTTTTGGGCCATGATCACGCACGGTCGCGACGTCAACGAGGCCGCGAAGTCCCACCTCGTGCGCCTGAGGGAACGCAAGGCCGACTACGAGTCGAAGCTGTTGAAGCTGGAGGGGGAATCGGGCGGCCTGCAGACCGAAAGCGAGGAATGGACCAGGCTCTTTGGCGTGACCAAATCCATCGGCGGGGTCATCAGGGTCGACGAGATGGTCGAACTGGTGAAGGAGACCGTCCGCCTGCACCTGAAGCAGTCCTCCTACATCCTCCTGCTTGCCCACAACGGCTCCATGCGAATCCGCGGGCAGGAGGGATTCGACCCGGACGTGGTGACGGACTTCGCCTTCGCGACGGGGTCGGCGACGCTGGCCTCCTGGTTCGCGAAGCAAAGGGAGCCCCTGCTTCTCGACGACCTCAGGCAGGATGGCCGGTTCAACTCCGCGCTTTTCCCCTTCCGCGCGGCCGTCATCCTGCCGATGTGGGTGAGGGACAGCGCCGTGGGGGTGCTTCTGGCTTTCGACGAGAAGCCGCGCGCCTTCTCCCGGGCGGACTTCACCCGGTCATGGATACTCGGGAACCAGCTGGCCCTGGGCGTGGGCAAGGCCTTCCTTTACGAAAAGGTGGAGGAGCTGTCGATAACCGACGGGCTCACGAGGCTCTACCGCCACCGCTACTTCCAGGAGCGCCTCGACCTGGAACTGGACCGGGCCCGGCGCTACGGCCGGGTGCTGTCGTTCCTGATGGCCGACTTGGACCACTTCAAGATATACAACGACACCTATGGCCATCCCGAGGGCGACAGCATGCTGGTCATGGTTTCGCGCATCATGGAGGGGCTTTTCCGGCCGCCGGCCATCCTCTCGCGCTACGGCGGGGAGGAGTTCGCCATCCTCCTTCCGGAGACGCCGAAGGAGCGTGCGCTTGAGATGGCGGACAAGCTTCGCGCGGCGCTGGCGGCGGCCAAGCCGCCGTGCGCCCGGGCCAAGTCGCCCATGACCATCTCGATAGGGGTCGCGTCCTTTCCCGGCGACGCCCAGGTAAAGCGCGACCTGGTGGCGCGGGCCGACCAGGCGCTCTACAAGGCCAAGAGCGCCGGGAGGAACAAGGTGATGCCCTGGGAGGCTTCCGAGGCGAAAGCCTAGGGGAAGGGGCAACTTGACAAGGTCCCCGCGCGGCGGGACAATTATGCCTGCCGCAGGTTCAGGGACCGCATTCAGGAAAATCACCAGGTATACGGCAGGTGAACCATAATCACTCCCTTATGCGGCAGGGGTTCCAGGGGTATAACAAACGGTTTCTTCTGTAACGGCCGGACAAGCAGCGGTCCGGTCTCCTTGACATCCAAACCAAGCCGGCGCACCACGCGTGCCTGGGGGCGCGGGCGCATGACGCCGGTGGGAGGCGACAATGGCGGAAGTGGAAAACCAGGAAGAGGCTGAACCGAAAGCCACGGGCACCGGCGAGCAGATGAACCTCGCCCAGCTCAAGGCCATGACCATCTCCGAGCTCCAGAAGTTCGCGAAGGGGCTCAACATCGAGGGCATCGGCGGGCTGAAGAAGCAGGACCTTATCTTCAAGTGCCTGGAGACGCAGTCGCAGCGCAACGGCCTCATATTCGCCGAAGGCGTGCTGGAGGGCCTGCCCGACGGGTTCGGCTTCCTCCGTTCGGCCAACTACAACTACCTGCCCGGGCCGGACGACATCTACGTGTCGCCGTCCCAGATACGGCGGTTCGACCTGCGGACCGGCGACGTCGTCTCCGGCGCGGTCCGCCCGCCCAAGAGCGGGGAGCGCTATTTCGCCCTTTTGCGGGTGGAGGCCATCAACTACGAGCATCCCGACGCGGTCAAGGAGAAGATATTCTTCGACAACCTGACCCCGCTCTATCCCCACAACCGGATAAGGCTCGAGACCACGCCGGAGGAGACGGCCATGCGCATCATGGACCTCATGACCCCCCTGGGAAAGGGCCAGCGCGGCCTCATCGTCGCGGCCCCACGGACGGGCAAGACCACCATCCTCCAGAAGCTGGCCAATTCGATAACCACGAACCACCCGGAGATATACCTCATCGTCCTGCTCATCGACGAGCGCCCGGAGGAGGTCACCGACATGCAGAGGTCGGTGAAGGGCGAGGTGATCAGCTCGACCTTCGACGAACCAGCCAGCCGGCACGTGCAGGTGGCGGAGATGGTGATCGAAAAGGCCAAACGGCTGGTGGAGCACAAGAAGGACGTGGTGATCCTCCTCGACTCCATCACGCGCCTCGCGCGGGCCTACAACACGGTCGTCCCCCATTCCGGCAAGATCCTCTCCGGCGGCGTCGATTCCAACGCCCTGCACAAGCCCAAGCGGTTCTTCGGAGCCGCCCGGAACATCGAGG
>Ga0315282_10005620_pt1 | contig 21280 bp, 17 predicted proteins | sample YL17G07_20_MG_FD_203693 | JGI IMG/M metagenome (GOLD analysis project Ga0315282, IMG submission 203693) | Sediment microbial communities from Yellowstone Lake, YNP, Wyoming, USA - YL17G07_20 | ecosystem: Environmental > Aquatic > Freshwater > Lake > Sediment | place: USA: Wyoming | collected... | reverse complement strand
CTGCTGCCGTTGCTGCCGGAGGTTTGGGTAATCGGATAAGGTCCTTTTCATATTGTAGTCTTAATACTACAATACATGGGCGAAAATCAAGCCAAAAAGCAAAAACCCACTTTTATCTCGTCCACCCGTTTGGTCCTATTCCGTTGCGCAGTCTGACCATTACGGATTACTATAGGAGGAGGATCAAGCGTACAATAATTTGCTCAAGGAGGCACAGATGCTGAGTTCCAGAGTCCAGGATGCCATGAATCAGCAGGTCAACGAGGAGCTTCATTCGGCCTATCTCTATCTCTCCATGGCCGCCCATTTCGAAGAGGCGAACCTGCGCGGGATGGCCCATTGGATGCAAGTCCAAGCTAAGGAAGAAGTCGGTCATGCCCTGAAGTTCTTCAAGTACGTTACCGAGCGCGGTGGACGAGTGACGCTGACCTCCATCGCGGCCCCGCCCACCAAGTGGGATTCGCCCCAGGCGGTCTTCGAAGAGGTCTATAAGCACGAGTGTCACGTGAGTAGGTCGATTGACAAGCTAGTGGAGTTGGCGGGAGCCGAGAAGGACCACGCGAGCGCGGTCTTTCTCCAGTGGTTTATCAACGAACAGGTGGAAGAAGAAGCTAACGCTAGCCAAATCTTGCAACAGCTCAAGATGGTGGGGGATTCCCAGCAAGGACTGTTTATGCTGGACCACCACCTCGCCCAGCGGCAGTAAGCAGGAAAATCGTTCCAACCGACAAGCCTGGTGGCGCGTTGCGCAAATAGGTGAAACACGCCAGGCGCAAGCTGTCATGCTGAGCCCGTTCGCTGTCATTCTGATCCGTCAGCCGACGGAGAAGAATCTCCGCAGTTCGCTCAGGACAAACTCCGCGAAGCATCCCCGCATTTTGGCGAAGAAAACGAATGCAGAGACCCCTCGCTGCGCTCAGGGTGACAGACCATCGGCATGGTTAGATAGTCTTTTTTCTCGAGCGAGTCGAGCGCGGCATTCAGCACCCTGTTCCCCACCGACTTATCCACTTGCACCCACCCGGCGGTAGTGAAGGCCTGAAGCATCTGGTCCTGCGTTCCCACGATCAGGACGTTCACCATGTCGCCGGGGTGGCCATCGGGGTCGGATACGCGGCGCGGGATCTTACTCAGCAAATCAGGAGTGATGCCTGCTACGCGAGTTTCCACCGGGCCACCGACGTTGGTTACGTCGTTCGACGAGGTGCGTGAACAGCATATCACCGGCCAGCTATGGCGGCAGCTTGCGGAAGAGATTCTCGAGCAACTCCTCGGGGCGCGCAGGAGGGCTTGTAAGGATGACGGTATACCGCCCGCGCGCAAGGAACAGCCATTCGCCCTCGAAGTCGTTCCAGCCACGCCAAGCGCCGGGCGCTCCGGGCCACGGCGCCACCCCGCCGGTGTCGCGAAAATGCCCGGCCAACAACTCCGCCCAGTCTTTCGCCTGGGCTGCATTATCCGCTTCGGCGAGCGCCAGCAGGGATGTTCCGTAGGAGCCCATGTAAGCCGGCCCGAGAAACCGGTGGCCGAGCGGCGCCCGCTTCACATACTTCTCCGAGTGCGGCGTCAGACCTTCGCGCGGCAGAAGGGAAAGACCGGCCGGCATCGTCGTGCCCGCGCCGATACGCTGTTCGATGATCTTCGCGAGCGACTCCACCATCGGGCCGCCGCCTGTGGTTTCGCCGAAGGCCGAGAGCTTCACGTAGTACTGCCCTTGAAAGAAATTGAGCGTGAAACCGGTGGCGTTGGCCTCCGCGCCAATAGGGAGAAAGCGCTGGTTGGGCGAGCGTTCTGAGGAGTAAACGCCAAAGGCGTTCGGCAACTCTCCCATATCATAGATGTCCACAATCGTCTCGACCCCGCCGGCCTGATGGCGGCAGTGAACCATGGCCACCATGTCGTAAGTCTCGAAAGCCTGCGCGCCGCCATCGATGTAACGATAGAGGTCGCTCGAGTAAAAGCGGGGACAGTCGTTCGTGCTCTCGGTAAAGGGAAGCAGCCGCCGAAGCCTGGCCTCGACCTCCGCCGGAATGGAGGCGGGCGCCGCTTGCGCGAGCGGCGTGAGGGCGATCAGCAATATCCAAGTGTACACGTCGTTCCTAGGCCAGCCGGGAGAAGATCTGGCGCGCTAGTTTCATCCGCTCGAGGATGGGGATGCCGTTCGGGCAAACCGCTTCGCACCTGCGACAGTCCGCGCAATCGATCCCCTCGAGCCGATCGAGCGGCAGGCTGCGATACGTCTCGAGCGCCCGGCTGGGATCGCGCAACTGCCGGTAGTAGTAATCGTGGCTTCGCAACACGACGGAGATCTTGAGGCCGCGCGGGCAGGCGCGTTGGCAGCGATCGCACATCATGCAGTTCTCGGCCCGATTCTCGACCGCATAGACGCGCAGCGCGCGATCCTCGGCGGCGGTGAGCGGCTGCTGGAGAGCTTTCCGATAGGCGTCGAAAAGCTCGTACGAACCGATGCTGGTGAGCACGGAGGCGATCGCGGGGTTGGCCGCCAGCTTTTTCAGGAGGGCGAACTGGAGAGCGGAATTCCCCATTCCCCGCAGCGCCTTCATCGCCACCACGCCCACACCCCGCTGCCGCGCCGCGCGGACCTCTTCGTCGTACGCCTCCAGGCCGGGCTGGTTCAAGCTGGGTGCGACGAACGAGTACAGGCCGCTCTGAATGCCGCTGGCCAAGACCTCTTTTACGTCGCCGTGGGTCATCAGCGCGGCGGAGCGGACTTTCCCCGCCCGCTTGAGTTTCTCGAACACTTCACGGTCGTCGTTGCGGCGAGCGGACTCGCGGTCGTGGTGATTGAAGACGATGAAATCCACGTAGTCGGTCTTGAGGTCGCGCAGATTGTCTTCAAACGGGATGTACGAGTGGTATTTGCAAGCGACATACACCTTCGAACGCTTCGACTGGAGCACGTTGCCGAGCTGGCGGATCGCCATGCCTCCCCGGTAACTCGGCGAGGTGTCGATAAAGTTCAAGCCACGCTCGATGGCATAGTGATAAACCGGCTCGACCATCACCAGTCCGCCCATGCTGAGGAGCGAAACCTGGTGTCCGGTGGTCCCCAGCGGACGGTACGGCATGCCCACGTTGTAGTTCAGAATTTCCCGGCCGGCCGCAGGGGGCACGGCGCAGAGTCCCATGGCGATTGCGCCCCGAACAAATTCTCTGCGGTTCAGTCGTTTGCTTTCCATCTCGCAATCCTCCGACGATTTGGCGACGGTCAGTGTAGGACCGCAGCAGGGCGAAGTCAAGGCGCCCCTTGCGTCCTTCAGGGCCGCACATCCCCCGCCAAGGCGGGACGGAGTTCTGGGCTGCCTGCTTGGTTTCTGTGACCAACTGCCTATTATTAACCCCCTTTATTTTCAATAATATTCCCGTTTTATGCGGCTAACTACCTGTGTTTTCATACACATTCCCGCTTTGCCTGCAACTTTTCAACAGCGATCCTTTGTTTTCAATGACATTCCCGCATCGTTCCCTCAATTTTAGGTAATTTCTTTTCGCTTTCCCCGGCTGCGAAGGACCTTTTGTCTGCGGAGCGGAGGCCCAATTTGCGGGCTTTTCGTCCCGCTTGGCACTTTCTCGGGAGTGGGTTGGGGCGGGCAGTAGCCCGCCGCAGGCGGGCCGCATAGCGTTCTCAGCATGGCGTGGCCTCCGACACAACCTCAACTCACCATCCTAGCCTATCTTGTAGCGTTTGTCAAGAGACAGAAAGTCTGGGTAGTGTCCTAAAATCACTTGAAAGACCCTCTTGCTGAATTCGGTGACAGCCGATAGTATTATCGATGCTGGAGCAAATGGAGTTAGAATACTCGGCGATGTCTCAATCGATGGCAACCATACCAACTTCGCGCAAGACGGCAGCCCCGACCGGCATGGCATTAAACTCCACACGCGAAGTGATTTTGGAAGCTTTTCCAAAGCCGTTTGGAACGATCCTGATTGACCCGCCTTGGCGTTTCGCCAACCGCACAGGCAAGATGGCGCCTGAGCACAAGCGGCTTCATCGCTATCCCACTATGTCGTTTGAGGAAATACCCGCGCTTCCGGTCGGGGAGATTTCCGCAGAAAAAAGCCACTTGTACTTGTGGTGTCCCAATGCGCTTCTGGCTGCGGCCCTTGGCATCAGCGTTGGAGTTCCAACGAAGCTCCGAACGGGGAGGTCGTGAGCCCGTGGCTGGCCCTCAATACGTCAACCATTATCGCTGCTCAGAGGACGGGACAGAGTGGACCATGACGTGGAATTGCATGTGCGACGACCGCTGCCCGACCTGCGGGCACGAGATCGTACCGTGCAAGAGTGGGGATGCACCACTGGAAGCTATACAAGGCTGATGCCTGCATCAGGAGCACTCCGGCGACCAACTGTTTGCTTGTAAGATAGGCGACCCACTGTCCGATCCAGGGCTACCGGAAAGAGCGGCAAGAGCCGCCCTGTGACCAAATGTGATCTAATCGTCTCATGCGGCTTGAAATGCCTGTCGATCTCGCGGCGGCCTACAAGAGCCCGAGCCAGCGAGCCCGCATAATCAGCGAGGCTTGGGGTTGCCGTAATCTTTACTGTCCGCGCTGTGATTCCCCGAGGGTCGAACCCTCCGCCGCCAACACTCAGGTGGTCGATTTCGTTTGTCCGCGCTGCACGGCACCTTTCCAACTGAAGAGCCAGTCACACTCGTTCTCTCGGCGAGTGACTGACGCTGCCTACGATGTAATGCGCCGGGCAATTCAGGAGAGCCGTGCGCCGCACCTTCTCACCCTGCACTATGACCCGCTGTCCTGGAGGGTACGAAATCTGACCCTAATTCCAACTTTCGCCCTAACGCTCTCTTGCCTTCAAAAGCGCAAGCCTCTCGCCCTCACCGCGCGACGGAAGGGATGGGTGGGTTGCAATATCCTGTTGTTCAACATACCGGTGGACGCCAGAATTGCAATGGTCTCTGATGGCAGTCCCACCAGCCCCGGAATCGTCCGGGGGCAGTATAGCCGTTTGCAGCCACTTGAGAAGATTGAATACCAAAACCGCGGTTGGACCCTCGACGTGTTGAACGTTGTGCGGTCACTCCCGAAACAGGAGTTTTCACTTGCCGAGGTGTATCGTGCCAGCGACGAACTTCAGCAACTTCACCCGAACAATCTTCACGTCCGGGAAAAGATTCGCCAACAACTGCAGCGATTGAGGGACATGGACTTGGTGGCCTTTCTGGGCCGTGGGAAGTACTTGGTCAAGCCATAACTTGGCTGAGCTCTTTTCAGGGGCCGGAAGCTGATTAGACCGGTCCATAGAACTTGGTCTTCTTGTTCCACTCGACTTCCAGCCCCACCTCATTTTTGAAATCGTCGATTTTGTGCGTCGGGATTGGAAGTGGATTTCCGTCAATCGTTATCTTGATGTCGAAAGATTTCTCTTGCCAGCCGCGGGCCTGGAGAAAATTGTCGAGCGCCGCCGATATGGGCGACTTTCCTCCTCCAGGCGTGAGGACGTGGCTTTTCTTGAGAACGAACCCTGCGAGGCAGTCCATTATGTCCTTGAACTCATTCGGGTAGTCGCTCGCAAGGATAGCGGAGGCGTGCCCGCGCTCGTCAACGTGGTATTTATCTCGAACTGCTTGAGGAATGCTCTCGAGGCCCATGATCGGTGCATATTATCACATCTTCTTACTTGTGGCTTGAGGTTTCGTAAACCCGCTTCCTTTTGAAGTCTACCGAGCGTGGCTGCCTTCGCTTCGCCGGCTGGCGCAGAGCGAAGCTCTGCGTGTCCGCTCCCAATGCGGAATACTGCCCTCCTTATGCCTGTCTCCAGACGCCATTTCGCACCCGGACAGTTGCAGTTTACCACCTGTAGCGCCTACAGTCGCACCAAGCTTCTTGACCGTCACCGCCTGCGCTGCGGCTTAGCCGAGGTTCTACGGCAATTCCGGCAGGCGGCGGTCTTTCTGCTGTGAGGAATGGCCCTGGTCGAACTTTAGGTTCCAATTCCCGTGGGAGTTCCCCCGGCTCTGCCGGGAAGGCGGTAGCAGTTTGACAGCTCCGGGAGTGTAGATCTCCTGGCATTTCCCTCCTGAAATTTCGACCCAGACCCCTCACCCGGCCCGCGCCGGCCGGTGAAAGCGCCGGTCGCGGTCCACCCTCTCCCGAGGGGAGAGGACAAGAATTGTGGGTCCCAGCCCTCTCCCTTTGGGGAGAGGGTGCCCGAGGTACGAGGGCAGGTGAGGGGTCTCTTTCATCTCTCGATCTGAAACGGTCGGTCTAGCGAATCTCACGGCCTGACCAGCGAGCCATCCATGCCGCGGACCACGTAACCGTCGTCTCCTCGACGCACGGGGACGGGCGGGTATTTCAGCAAGGCCTCTTCCTTGATGTCGATGCCTAAGCCGGGCTCGCCGCTGCCGTAAAGATAGCCGCCGCGAAGCTCCGCGGTGCCCGGCAGCAGATCGTGCACGGACCCCGGGAAGTGATTCTCCTCCTGGATGCCGAAGCACGGGATAGCCATGTCCACGTGCCAAGCGGCGAGATGATTCACCGGGTCATTGTCGCCACCTTCCTGCCACGCGGTGCGCACGCCGAATTCCTCGCACAGCGCCGCGATCTTGCGCACTGCCGTGATGCCGCCCACTTGCGACACGCGGCAGCGAATGAAATCGATCACGCGCTCGGAGATGAGCGGGACGTATTCGCGCGGGCTGGTGAACAGCTCGCCCATAGCCATCGGGGTGGTGGTGACTTTCTTGATTTGGTGGAACCAGTCTATCTGCTCGGGCGGCAGGATGTCCTCGACGAAGAACATATGATAAGGCTCCATGCGCTTCGCAAACTCCACCGCACCGGTCCCCGTAAGGTGTTCGTGGACGTCATGGATCAGCTTCACCTCGCTGCCGAGTTTGATGCGGATGTATTCGAACAGTTTGGGAATGACTTCGATGTAGAGGTCTTCGTCGAAGGCGGGGCCGGAGTAACCGTTCTGGGGGCGGCTGCCTCTTCCGCGTGGAATGATGCCCCCTCCGCCGTAACCACCCATCTGCGCGCGCACGTGGCGATAACCTTCCTCCATAAACTTGTGGACGTTTTCCACGACCTCGTCGGGATTCCGCCCGTCGGCGTGGGCGTAGAGCGAGACGGCGTCACGCACCTTGCCGCCCAGCAGCTCGTAAACCGGCATCCCGGCGCGCTTGCCCTTGATGTCCCAGAGCGCCATGTCGAGGCCGCTGAGGACGTTGTTTTGGATGGTGCTGTTGCGCCAGTAGGCGGAGACGTTGGTGCTCTGCCAGAGATCTTCGATGCGGGCCGGGTTTTTGCCGAGCCAGAACGGCGCATACTGCTGTTCGATGGCGGCGACCGTAGGGGCGGTCTGGTTGACGTTGCTGGCCGAGCCGATGCCATACAGTCCCGGCTCGCTGGTAAGGACTTTCAGAAATACCCACCGGTATCCGGCCCCGGCGCTGGTGGGGATGGCCTTCACGCCGGTGATTTTGAGGTCGGGCAGAGCGCGGACCGCGTAGGCATAGCGCGCGGCGACCGCCAAGAGTGGGACTTGCAGAAATGCGCGGCGTTGCATGACGTTGCCTCCTGAAGCATATATTAACCGGAATTCCGTTAAGGATCGCTGGCAAACACTTTGTGGCAGGCGGCGACGCCAGGAGGGCGTCAGAACTAGGCCGGCTCTCGTTTCATACAATTGGGGCAATAATCGGCCCAAGGAATGGCTTGAAGGCGGGCCCGGCCGCTAGGCTTCCCACATGTTAACAGCAGGCAAACCAAAACGGGCTTGCCAGAAGGGAGCAGGCAGGATAAAAGAACATAGTCTCAGACAGCGTCGGCTGACGGATCGGAATGACAGCCGTCGGTCGGTGACCATCAGGGGCTCAACCCCTCGCCAGGAGAAGTACATGTATCTGATGCGATCGATATTGCTTCTAACGTTCTTGCTTTTCACCCAAGCACTTTTTTGCGCGGGTGTGCACAATGCCTTGCTCCCGAGGCCCCAGGAAATTAAATACGGAACCGGCCGGCTTCCGCTGGCGGGCTTGGAGATTGGGTTTGCCTCCAGCCCCACGGAGCAGGACCGGTTTGCGGCAGAGGAACTCGCGTCCGGCCTCACCTCCCGCGCACAGGAGGGGGTTCATATATCGGAGGGCATGCCACGTCAGCGCTGGATTGTACTCCGGCGCACCGGCTCCGGCCCGGACCTTCCGCAGCCCGACGAGCGTGCGGGGCCGGACTCACGCGAGGCTTACACGCTCAAGGTCACGCCCGAGGGCGCGGAGATTCGCGCCAATTCATCGGCGGGCCTATTCTACGGCGTTCAAACCCTGCTGCAACTGGTGGAAGGATCGGCGGCGGAGGCAGTTCTGCCGGAGGTTGAAATTCACGATTGGCCCTCCCTCGCTTATCGGGGAACGATGGTGGACATGAGCCACGGTCCGCTGCCTACCGAGGCAGAGATCAAGCGGCAGATTGACTTTCTTTCCCGCTGGAAAAACAACCAGTACTTTTTCTATTCTGAGACCAGCATCGAGATGTCGGGCTATCCCCTGATGAGCCCCAAAGGCCGGTACACCGCAGAGCAGGTTGGGCGGATCATTGAGTATGCCCGCCAGCGTCATGTGGATGTGGTTCCTTGCGTGGAGCTTTACGGACATCTTCACGATCTCTTCCGCATCGAGCGTTACGCCGATCTGGCGGTGATCCCGCACGGGCAAGACTTCAATGCGCTTGACCCTCGAGTGATGAGCGTAATCAGCGACTGGGTGGACGAACTCGTGCGGCTGTTTCCCTCCCCGTTCATGCACATTGGTTTCGACGAGCCGTATGACTTGGACAAATCTTCCGCAATGTCCAAAGTCTCTCCGGGGCAGCTCTACATGGGGCAGTTAACCCGTGTGGTCAACTTGGTTCAGCAACGAGGCAAGCACGTGCTGTTCTGGGCGGACACCGTCAATATCTTCAGAAAGTACCCGGAAATTATCCCCGCCCTTCCTCCGGGAATCATCGCCGTACCCTGGCTCGATTTCATCCAGAAGGATTACACGCCCTGGTTTGCGCCCTGGGCGGCCCACCACATCCCGGCGGTTGAATCCACTTATATTCACAACTGCCTGTCAATTTTCCCCGAGTACAACTACACGTTTACGATCATAGACGGTCTGCTGGAAACCGGCCGCAAATACGGCATCATCGGCCAGTTGATCAACCTCTGGACGGACGACAATCAAGACCTGTACCGGATGGCGTGGGCAGGCATGGCCTACGGGGCGGTGGCAGCGTGGCAGCCGGTTCCCATGGCGCACGAGCGGTTCTTCGCCGACTACGCGGCCATCGTCTACCCGCCGGCGGTAGCCGCCGAGGTGGCGCCCGCCCTGCAAGAATTAACCGACGCCGAGGTGCGCCTGGAAAAGGTTTTTGGTCAAGAGACGCAGGTCCGGATGTGGGACGACCCTCTTTCCCGCGAGGGCATCGAACTGTATCGGGCCCACCGGGAAGATCTTAGCCAGGTCCGGTTGCTGGCCGAGCAGGGGCAGGAACACTTGGCCCGCGCACTCGCTCTCCACGGCGATCCCGATACGCTTAAGAGCCTGGATCTGGGAGCGCGGTTGCTCGACTATGCGGGCATGAAATTCCTCTACGCGATCGAGATGGCAGATCGCTGGCAACAGTTGGGGGCGCACCCGAGCAAACAACAGGTGGTTTCCACTCTGAATGATCTTTGTTGCCTCGCCCACTTTCCCGCCGGCGATCTGATGGACGGCATAACGGAATTGCGCGAAGATTATCGTCCGGCTTGGCTGGCCGAGTATGCCCCTTTTCGGCTGGGTACTTCGCTCGGGAAGTTTGATCGCGAGTTCCTCTACTGGAATGGATTCACCCGCTGGATGGACAAGTTGAGGGAGGGATTCCGGGATGGGGACACCTTTCCTCCTCTGGAATCGTATCATCCGCAGTTTTAGTTAAAAGAGAGCCAGTCTTGCCGGTCTTGAGGGGGCCAACCGGCGCAAGATTTGGCTTTCGGATACAACAATGTACATGCGGCAAGTGCACCTGCCCCACGATACTACGGATTCGACAAGTCCCGACCCGTTATCAGCGCATACTGCTACCCTCCAGCGCCGTCAACCGGAAGGGCCACCATGAAGAGCGAAGTATTCCCGCGCACGGCAGAGGCTGCTTGAACGATAGCCGGGCTCCCTCGTGGGGGCTCATATCGCGGCTCGGCCCTGGGCGGCTCAACACTGTGCTCGGTGTCTCCTCCTGCGCTTCAGGGGTCAGCATGAGATATTGGCGCCGGCCGTAACTAGCCGCGGTCGCACGAAATCATCCAGAACTACCCATCTTTGCGGTGTAAGACCACATGCAAGTCGCGCAAACCAGCAGGAAAATCGGTCAGGTGTAAGGCCCCGACCATTTGCCCTCCCCGAAGGTCGAAGCACAGATCGGCGTGGGGAAGCGACCGCCCTGGCGTCGCCAGTGCCGCCCCGCTCAGTTCAATAGACATCGTGGAGGTTGGCTCTCCCATTCGGTTGAGAAAATATCCCATTCTGCTTGCCTTCAGATTCGACTTGACGTGACCCTTCACGATGGTGGCGTCACCGACTTGGCCCTGAAAGGTACCATCCGGCAAAACGGTGATGTCAAGGTCGATCTTCCTGTTGTGAACGACCCCGTCAGTGACGAAGCTGGTCCCGACCCATCGCCCGGCGAGGTTCGGCAGATTGCGGACCCGCGCCTCCATCGATCGGGCACCGGCGCCGAGCCACAGCCAGATGGTCAGTAGCGCTCCGACAAGAGCTATGGCTGTGATGCCCAGACGCCTTGGCCCGCCACGCTCCCGCCATTTGGATCGGTCAGAGGTCCACCAGGCGAACAAGTAAAGACAACCGGCAACGCCCCCGGCCATGAACGGCGAGATCATTACCGGCGGCATGAGGACACCCAAAAAGAGATAACCCGACAAAGCGAGGGCGCCGCCAATGCCCTCCCATCTCCAGGCCACAATGAGTCCCAGCAGCATCGCGACCGACGAACCACACATCAGCTTCTCAGACGCCGTCAGCATCGAAGGCTTGGGGACGCCCTCTCCGATCAGGAATACTACGACCAGCAACACCAGCAGGGTTCCCAGAATCCGCGCTGTCCAACGGAGGATTTGAGTGTCCGTGAGTGCCCGAGAATACCATCGTCTGGAAGTATCCATGTTCACCTTTCCTCGGTAGGTACTCCTGATTGCCGTCGAGCTTATCCCCGACCCGGGAGAAAGGCAATAGGCGTCATGACACGGTTGGCTTCGATCCCGGCCGATCACTAACATTGCGTCCTTGTACTCTTGTGCCATAACAGCGCGTGTTGACTCAACCGATAAGCATCATGAAAGCTGTAAGACGAGGAGTCGTCATTCGAGGCTGAATCGGAAGTCGCAGTGCGGTGCACCTTCCATGATGGTCTGTGTCCGTTGCAGCTTGAGGCGAGGATTGAAGCCTTCCGCGAAGCCCGCGTCCCGGTTACACGAAAGGCAGCAACCGAATTCCTTGATGCCTAGTTTCTCATACAACTCAACATAGGCGCAGCGGGTGACGTCGAAGCTGAGCTTGCGGTCAGTTTCCTCGAGCACCGCCATCTCCAACGCTTTGTTCTGCGCCCACACATCGCGTACGACTCCAGTGAAAGCGGCCATATCATTGACGCCGAGCTTTTCTGCCATCTCGTGGCCTGCGGCGCGCGCCAGCGCTTGGATAACCTTAGCGGCCACGGCTAGCGCCTGTTCGCGTCCCATCTTTTCCGCAAACGCCTGAAGGAGCGGGACCACGACTCGCGCCTCAATTTCCCGGCGCTTAAGCAGACTCGGTTCGGTTGGTTGAACGCTCTCGAGGTTCCGCTCAAAGTCGGCATGCATATTTTCTCCTTGGCCTCCTCCAAGTCCATCTTGCGGATTTCGCAGCCGGAACGGCATGACCCACGAACGACCCGGCCGCCCACCATTGTAACCGGAATTTCCATTATGGGCGTCAGCCTGACCGCGTACACTTCAGCGCCTGTTTCCCTTCTCCCGAAGGTTTCACGGCCCGAAGATGCCGCTTCTCCGGCCGGAATCTTTAGACTGATTGAATCATCCCATGCAGGAAGGGTGTCCTCGCCGTCTATACGAAAGCCGCATATCAGGGTGGCAGTGTTGCTCGATTAAGCCTGCAATCGCCAGCCTGTTCCTTCAACAGTGACTTTTGGTATTGGCTCTCCCTGCGGCCTGTTACAACGCTGACACGCACCGCATGGCGCCCAGAATTTCTTCCGCCTTCTCCCGGTCAACGTCCATCACGTACGGGATTCCACTGATTTCCGATGCTTCACGGGTCAGAGCGGCGAGATCGTCGCGGCTAATGTGCTCAACTCTGAATTTCCGGCTTCCAGCCATGAGCTGACGCAGGCCCTGGGCCAGCCGCTCGTAGTAGGTATACAGGCCGAGCGCGCCGGGCGGCAGTGTTTCGAAGGCTTCCGCGCCCAGTTGCTTGCGCAGCTCCGTCGCCGTGACAAAGATCTCGTCCCGCGATCTGCCGAAGCGCTCGATATAGACTGGCAATTGTCCTTCTTCGATCGCCCGCCCAATCGTCTTTCCGACCATGGCCGCGGCGACGGGGGAGCGCGCCATACCGACTAGCTTCACAAACGGCGCACCTAGCGCCAGCCCTTTGAAGATCTGGTCCTCAAAGGTGAACCCACCGGCCACCGCCAAGGCCGGCACGTATTGCCCTTGCTCCGCAAGCCGCTTGGCGTAGCCATACAAGAGCGAGTGGAGTTCTACCGGAGGAACACCCCACTCATTCATCATCCGCCAGGGACTCATACCCGTCCCGCCGCCCGCCCCATCCACGGTGAGAAGGTCCAGCTTGTACTTTGACGCAAAGGAAATGGCGCGCGCCAGGTCGGCGGGCCGGTATGCGCCGGTCTTGAGGAAAATGTGCCTGGCGCCGGCCACCCGCAACTCCTCCACCCGCCGTGCGAAGGATTCTTCCGTGACCATGCCGACGCGCGAGTGGCGCTCGAACTCCTTAAACGCGCCATGCTCGAAGGCGCGAATGACTGCGAGGTCCGTAGGATCGGGAAGCACGATGTACCCGCGCTCGTGGAGCATCTGGGCCTTGGTGAGCGAGCTGATCTTCACCTCCCCCCCGATATCCTTCGCCCCTTGCCCCCACTTCAGTTCGACGCACTCCACGCCGAGTTTCTCAATTGCGTACTCTTGGACGGCCAGGCGCGTGTCTTCGATGTTCGCCTGCACGACGATGGCGCCGTAACCATCACGCTGGCAGCTTTTATAAAGCTGCACGCGCCGCTTCAAATCCACCGTGTTCACAACTCGTCCGTTCTTGATGACCGCTTCGGGATCCATGCCGGCGACATTCTCGCCGATCGTCAGGCCGGTACCCGCCAGCGCCGACCCGATAGCCAGTCCTTCCCAATTATTCTTGGCGATGTTGGTCGAGCCGAGCCCGGGGATGATCCAGGGGTAACGGAACTTCAGCTTGTGCTCGTGACCGAACACCACTTCCAGCTTGACGGCGGGAAAAATGGCTTTGTCGCTGTCGGCTTCAATCCCCTGTGCGCCCGCCGCGGTGCCCATGATGTTGAAGTGGGAATAATCCACCGGGTAGGCTTTTTCTCCCGCCGTGGTGATCACCCCAAACGGTTGCGGATAGATCACCTCGTGACCGCGGTAGGCCGACTTGCCGATCTCACACATGCCGATACAGCCGTCCACGCAGGTCACGCACATGCCGGAAGTGGGAACGACCGAGCCTTCAGTCCGGTTCTTGGTGAGAGTTGCAGCTGAGGAATTGACTCTTGAGAACGACATCGCAGTGCCTCCCTTAAACGACTCTCCAATGATTCGCTGCGCTTCCCGGACGGAACCACCGTTGCCGGGCCATGTCCAAATGGCTTATTCTTTCTTGATTTCACATGCCACGCACGGCGCCATGTAGCACATCATGTCGTCGAACCGCTTCTCCTCCAGGCACGGCGGGCCTAAGTTAGCGCAGCTACCGCAAATCGCTTTTTCCGGCTCGTTGTAAGTGCAACGTAGCTGGCAGACGGGGCAAACATACATGCAAGCGCCGCACAGCCGGCACGCTTCCGAGCGTACGTCGAAGGGCGTGCCGACACTCCGGCGCTCGCCGCGCCCGCGGAAGCCGATGGCCTTGGCGATCATCTGCTCCGCGCACATGCGCACGCACAAGCCGCACAGGATGCAATCCTCGTACTCCTGGCGGAAGCGTTGCCGGCGCACCTCGTAAGCCGAAGCGAGATCCTGGATGACTTTCGATTGCGGGCAGGACGCCAGCAGCAGCTCGAGAATCATTTTGCGTGCTCGCACGACGCGCGAGGAGGCCGTTCGGACCGCAAGCCCCCCTTGGGCCAGGTAAGTGCAAGCCGTAACCAGCTTCGCCTTCCTGCCCTGCCCGATCTCGACTACGCAAAGGCGACAGGCGCCGTAGGGCGTCAGACCATCCCGGTGACAAAGCGTCGGGATAGGGAAACCGAGAAAACGAGCAGCCTCGAGCAGCGTCGTTCCTTCCTCGACCATCACCGGCAGTCCATTCATGGTTAGGGTGATCATGGTTTCTCTTCACACTCGCCTAGCTTGGCGGTAGGGCGATAATTGCATCGCCTGCGATGGCATCGAACTTGCAAACCTCAAAGCAGGCCCGGCACTTGATGCATTTGGACTGGTCCAGGTTGTGACCTTTCCCCCTCGGTCCGGTGATGGCGCCTGTCGGGCACACCTTTACGCATAACGCGCAGCCTGTGCACTTCTCCGCGATGACGCGATATACAAACAGGTCCCGGCAAACCGTGGCGGGGCAAAACCTGCGTTCAATGTGGGTAACGTATTCGTCCCGGAAATAGCGCAACGTGCTTAGGACCGGATTGGAGGCGGTCTGTCCCAGCCCGCACATCGACGCGTCTTTCACGACCCGCGCCAGCTCCTCGAGGAGATCAAGCTGCTCCAGCGTGCCTTTCCCGGTGGTGATGTCGTCCAGAATCTCCCACATCCGCTGCGTGCCTTTACGGCAGATGAAGCACTTGCCGCAGGATTCGTCCTTCAGGAATTTCATGAAGTACTTGGCGACATCCACCATGCAGGTGTTTTCGTCCATCACGATCATGCCACCCGATCCCATAATGGATCCCGCCGCGGTCAGGCTTTCGTAGTTGATGGGGAGGTCAAACGCTGACACGGGGAGGCACCCGCCACTCGGCCCGCCCGTCTGTACGGCTTTAATTTCTGCCCTCCCGGATGCTCCGCCGCCTGCGCCTTGAACAATCTCCCCGATGGTGGTGCCCATGGGCACTTCGACCAACCCAGTGTTCTTGACCTTCCCAACCAAACTGAAGATTTTTGTCCCGGTATTTTGAGGCGAGCCAACCTTGGCGAACTCCCCCGCGCCCTCGTTGATAATGATGGGAATGTTCGCCCACGTTTCGACGTTGTTGATGGCGGTGGGCTTTCCGCTGATGCCTCTTTCGATGGGATAGGGCGGCCGCTGCCGAGGTTCGCCTCTTTCGCCTTCCACCGACCGGATGAGCGCCGTCTCCTCACCGCACACAAAGGCGCCCGCGCCTTTCACAATCTGGATGTCAAACGAGAAGCTGGTGCCCAGAATATTTTCGCCCAGAAGCCCCATTCCACCTGCTTGCCGCAGTGCGATGACCAGGTGCTTGATCGCCAGCGGGTACTCGGTCCGCACATAAATTATCCCCTGCGTAGCGCGAGTGCCGTAAGCCCCAATCAGCATTCCTTCAATGATGCTTTGCGGATTCCCTTCCAGAACGCTGCGGTCCATGTAGGCGCCCGGATCACCCTCATCCGCGTTGCACACCAGAAATTTGCCGTGGCCATCGCGCGCGTTCGCCAGCAACTCCCACTTCAAGCCGGTGGCAAATCCCGCCCCGCCGCGGCCGCGGAGACCAGAGGCTTTCACCTCCTCCACGACCCAGCGCGGCTTCCCTTGCTCGAGAACTCTTACCAGGGCCGAATACCCGCCGTTTTCGATATAGTCATAGATGCGGATCGGATCGACCTTTTCGTTGCGCGCCAGAAGCTTGCGCCTCTGGCTTTGGAAGAAAGGAATATCACTCTGCTTCTGAATCCTCTTGTAAGTCTTAGGATCACGCCAGAGCAGGTCCTCGACAACCTGCCCCCGGCTGACCGCATCCACGATCCGAGTCATTTGCTTGATCCCGAGCCTCGGGTAGAAGGTGCCCTCCGGCTCGATAAGCACGCTCGGCTCCGCCTGGCAGAAGCCGTGGCAGCCGGTGATGCGGATCCGAATCTTCTCCGCCAGTCCACAGCGCAGGACTTCGCGTTTGGTGATGCGGATCAAATCATTGGCGCCACTCGCCTGGCCACAAGTTCCTGCCGGGATGACGATGACCGGGATCCGCGGATCCCGATCGAGCAAGACGCGTTCCTGGAGCGCCTTGAAATCCTCAAGCGATCTGAGCCTCTCCATGGTTGTCTCGCGTGGCCTCGTCGCGCGCCAAGCGGCATCCGGCGCGACTCTCTTAGTCGTTCAAAGCGTCGGCCCGTTCAAGTCAAGAATGTGGCCTTCGCAGCCCCTCCGCGAACAAATCTGGACGACACCGCCCCCACGTACAATCATCGGCACCATCGGCGCTCCGCACTCCGGGCAACTGGAACCGCCAATCAGGTGGGCATGACAATGAGGGCAGAAGAAATCCACCATCACCTCTTTCGGAATCTCTCCGTCCGATTCCTGGTGGTAACTCCCGTACAGGCACGACAAGCGGAGCGAGAAGTGCTCGCGTGCGAAGGACACCGTCACCCTGATAGAGGGGTGGCCATCCACCGGATGGTCGGGATCCATCAGGCTATGATTGCACCGCGGACAACTGACCTCGACAGGGAAAATGCGCTGGTCGGTGGTCACATCCACATTGTCCAGGCCGTCTCGCGCCTGGGCCAGAATTTCCTGGACCCTCACCGGGGTCACGTTCGAAAAATAGTGGCCATCCACAACCACGATGGGCCCTAGGGCGCAGGCGCCCACACAATTCACCGTTTCCAGCGTAAAGTCACGGTCAGCAGTTGTCCCTCCCGGATTAACACCCAGGGCTCGTGTGAATTCTCCTGCGATCACGGGGCCTCCCCGGACGTGACAGGCGGTGCCCAGACACACCAAGCAAACGTGCTTGCCGCGCGGCTGCAAGCTAAAGGAACGGAAGAAGGTGGCCACCCCGTAGACATCTGTGAGTGATCGTCCGGTCTTATCTGCCACCACGGCGAGAGCATCAGGAGGAAGATACCCGTATCTCGCCTGGATCTGCTGAAGGATAGCGATTAGTCCGCCAAACTTTCCGGCGTATTCCTCGACAATCCGTGAGACGTTTTCCGGACTCATACGAAGCCCTCCGGGCACCTCGCGAGCCGCCCGCTACCCCAGATTACCGATACTCCTCGCAATGCCAGATGCCCTCCGCCGGCTTGGGATAGATGCAGGTGTGCCGGTCCTCGCAATTGCTGCACAAACCCTTGAACTCCTTGCCGGGTTCGTCCCGGGAAGATTTTTTCCACAGTTCCTCGAGTTCCATCTGATCCTCGTGGGCCAGTCGTGATGGCATCGGCGGGCACGGTTCAAATTGCCCGCAATTGAGGACGATTTGCCCCGCGTTCCGCGGATAGATACAAACTTCCTCATGCTTACACGCCGAACAAATGCCGCGACCTGTCACCACGGCGTGGATTAGTGTCGCCATTGCTCTCCTCCTCGCGGGCGACACAAGGTAGCCCGCGCCCTCCGCCACTAACCGAGGCACGTTGGCCGCCACGGTGAAAGTGTTAGGCGCAGACACCGTTCACGTGGCGCAAGTCAACCAGAATGAGAGAGTTTCACACGTAGGAATTGGCAGGGTGAGGCAGGATAATCTGGCTAGCAAAGCTGGGGAGATTTGAACCGGTGGGGAGCAATTCCCCGGTGGGACCCTTTCAGGACGAAGGCGCCGCCGAGGCCTTTAGCTTTTCGCGCAGCGTCTTGCGGTCAATTCCCAGGATCTCCGCCGCCCGCGTCCGGTTCCCGTTCACGCTGGCCAGAACGTTGCGAATATACTCGGCTTCGACCTCGGCTAACGTCCGGTCAAACGAGGCGTTGCGCAGTCCGGAGAAGCGCATCAAGGAGGGCAGGTCGGGAACCTCGACGGCGCCGCCCTCATTCATCACTACCAGGCGCTGCACAACATTCTCAAGTTCACGAACATTTCCCGGCCAGTGATAGTTGCGGAAAACCTGTAGTACCTGGTCAGAGAAAGAGGGTGCGGCCTTGCCCATTTCCCGCGCAAATCTGGCCGCGAAATGGCGGGTCAGAATAAAGACATCATCCCCTCTTTCCCGCAGCGGCGGCACGTCGATGGTGAGTACGTTCAGACGGAAGTACAGGTCTTCGCGAAAAACGTCTTTTTTTACCAGGCTCAGCAAATCCTTATTGGTCGCCGCCAGAATTCTAATGTCCACATGCCGCTCGCGCGTCGATCCCACCATACACACTTCCTTCTCCTGCAACACGCGGAGAAGTTTGACTTGCGTGGAGAGTGTGGTGGAGCTGATCTCGTCCAAAAAGATCGTACCGCCCTCGGCCGTCTGCAAGAATCCTGCACGCGTTTCGGAAGCGCCGGTGAACGCGCCCTTCACGTGTCCGAAGAGTTCACTCTCGAGCAGTCCTTCGGGAATCGCCCCACAGCTCACGGGCACAAAGGGGGCGGAGGCGCGCGGGCTGCTGTAGTGGATCGCTCTGGCCACGAGTTCCTTGCCCGTGCCGCTTTCGCCGGTGATGAGCACGGTGGCCGGCGTGGCCGCAACCTTCGCAATGGCGCTGAACACTTGCTGCATTACTGCCGATTCGCCCACCAGGCCGAACGGCGATGCCGGTGTCCGATAAGTGGGGGCTTGCACCGCGCGGCGGCTGCGCAATTTCTCGAGTGCGCGCCCCACTGCTGAAAACAACTCTTCGTCCGTGAAAGGCTTGGCCAGGTATTCTTCGGCGCCTGTCTTGACCGCATCCACGGCCCCGCCGATGGAGGGGTAGCCCGTGATCATCATCACTTCCGTATTCTTCAGGTTTTCCCGGACGTGCCGCACCAGATCCAGACCGCTAAGTTTGGGCATCTTCAGGTCCGTGATGACCAAGTCCACCGCCGCCTGCTCCAGAACCCTGACGGCGCTCTCCACGCCCGAGGCGGTCAAGACCTGATACCCCTTTGACCGCAAGTTTCGCTGCAGGACTTCCAGTGTATCCGCGGAGTCGTCAACAACCAGGATTTGTTCTTGACGCGCCATGGGGGACATCGTAGCCGCCCTCTTCTGCGTTTCCGGAATTGCTCACCGGCAATCGGACCTCGAATCGCGAACCGCGCCCAGCTTGGCTTTCGACGTGAATGACGCCCCGATGTGAGGTCACGATCCCGTGCACCACCGCCAGTCCCAGACCCGTTCCTTCGTCCACATCCTTGGTGGTGAAGAAAGGCGTGAAGATCTTGCTTTTGACTTCCTCGCTCATGCCCGTACCCGTGTCCGTAACGGCCAGAGAAACGTAGTCTGGGCCGCCTCGGGTCTCGATCGTCAACTTACCCCCGCTGGGGGACGCCTGAATCGCATTGACAACAAGGTTCACCAGAACCTGCTGCAACTGCGATGGATCGGCGCTGATCTCCGGCAAACCCGGCTCCAGCAAGCGCACCACTTCGATTCCGGCTTTCGCGCAACGCGACTCGAGAAAGTGCAGCCCCTCCTCGACCACCTGATTCAGGTTCACCGGCATTTTTTCCAAAGGCATCTGCCGCGAAAAAACCAGCAGCTTATGGATGATTTCTCGGGCTTGCAGCGAAGTCTTGATGATCTTACCCACGTCGCCGGCTGCTGTCCTAGGCATTCCTGGCTGCTTGTTCGCCAACTGCGCAAAGCCCAGGATGTTTGCCAGAGGCTCATTCAATTCGTGCGCCATGCCCGCGGCAAGTTGTCCGATGGTGGCCAGGCGATCGGCGTGCCTGAGCTGGTCCTGCAATTTCGATTGCGAGATCTCGGCTTCTCGACGCTCGACCACCAGCGACACTTCCCTCGCCACCGTGTCGATGAGGCTCTGTTCTTCCTTCAGGAACGGCCCTTCCACAAACCCTGCCTTGTCACGCGTGTAGAACACCTCGACGCTACCGCGCCGCGCCCCGCCCACCAGGATGTCTGCCGCCTGGCGATGCGGCCCCTCCTTAAAATCCGCCGTTGTGTGCGCCCGCCCATCCAACAAAATGCGTGCGCTGGCGATTTCAGGATGCTGCCAGGCGGGAGGCAGGAGTTCCACAATGTCCTGTAGAGTTTCGTCCAATGGAATGTCTCGCCTCTGAGCCACCTGCGCGATTCCATAAAGGCAGGTCAATTCTTTGACCCGTTCCCGCAACGCCCATTGGCCGCGGCGGTTGGCGATGGCCAGCCCCAGGGTCTGTGCGAATCCCTCGTACGACTCGACCTCTTCCCGGGTAAAATAATCCGGCTGAAGGCTCTTCAAATGCAGGATCCCCACTGTCCGGTCATCGACTACGAAACGCATCAGCGCGAGGGAGCGATACAATCCTCCCAAGGCAGCCCTGGTTGCACCACCGAGCCGCATCGCCTTGTGCGTATCACCCGTCCAGAAACTTCTCTGACGCGTCGAGAATTGCGATCTAGGTTTCAAGCGGGAGTGCAGGACATCCTGGTACAAGTGTTCGAGGCCCTCCGGGTTCCTGGGTGTTTTCAAGCTCGCCACCCTTGGTCTCGCCGTGCCAGGCTTTCCCAGAATGGTGAAGCGAAATGAGCCTTTCAGTTGCTTGGAAGCTTCCCAACTGTAATGCAGGCCAGGATCTTTCAGCCGCAGTTCCACCGCGTCGCATCCAGAGAAATCCATGATCACTTTCGAGACTCTGCGCAAGAAATCAATGCGCGGCAACCCGCGATTGGCATAGCGTAAGACTCGACGCGCCACTTCCGACAAGCCGTAGAGTTGCCTCGTTCCACGAGCCACAGCAGTCATTCGCTTTGAGCGTGTACGGTCCGGCTTGGTTGCCATTCGTCGAATATTGTCGGCCGCAGAGTGCCGCAGGTCAAGTGGTTGAACTACAGAGGTAGCGTCAAGCTTTTTGTGTAAATTCTTTAAGGGGCTTTTTCTCCCAGGAGCGGTTTAAGTGACTGATGACTCCGAAAACAATCCGATCGCAACTTGCCGGATTAGTGAAGCTAGACATCGGT